>Ga0209457_1000176_pt1 | contig 19908 bp, 16 predicted proteins | sample WorMetHEROISLAND_5_FD_187410 | JGI IMG/M metagenome (GOLD analysis project Ga0209457, IMG submission 187410) | Marine gutless worms symbiont microbial communities from Max Planck institute for Marine Microbiology, Germany - Olavius sp. 5 HERON... ... | reverse complement strand
CGCGATCTCAACTCTCGACCGACCAGACGATCGGACCAGGTCGACCGCCTCCCGGCGGAACTCAGGCGGGTACTTGAATGTGCGCCCCATGGCGCCTCCTTCCTGCAGGGCCGAAACCCCACTCTCGGGCTGGCCACCAAAGCGGGGCAAGACCGCGACGAGCCGCGAAACTGCACACGCATCGCCCAGTGTGTGCAGTAGTACCGATGAGAGCAACGAAACTGCACACGCATCGGCCGGGCGACCCTCGACCGGAGGGCGGGCCGGCGCTCCGGGCGAGGCACGCTCGCGCCGGGAAAGCAAACGGTCGCGAATTACTTCCTGGGTCGCGAGGCGGCCTGCGGTACACTGTGCACGCTCTCGTAGGGCGCCGCCCGTCGCGAGCCGTGGGAGGCTCAGTCGACGAAGAGGAGAGAGTGCGCATGACGCGAGAGCAGGCGGAGACGAGCTACGGGCGGGTCACTGATCGCAGGCCGGTGAGATGGGGGGCTGTTGTGGCCTCGTCCCTTCTTGCCGTCGCCGCCCTCGCGGCGAAGACGCCGACCGCGGGCGCCGAGGCGGCGGCAACACCCCAATCCTCGGCGCCGTTTTCCAGTGTCGTCGCACAATCAACAAGCCCAATCGCCATCGAGGGCCTCGGGTTCGTCAACTTCGTGAATGCGAGCGGAGCCGTTGTGACAAGCCCCGCTCCCGACGACAAGGCGGTGTTCAGGTACACCCTCAGGAACACCGGGACGGACAACCTCAATGTGACCGGCGTCACCGACGCCAGCCACCCGATGGAGCCGGATTGCTCCGGCCCGTTGGTTGCGGGCGGGACGCGGACATGCACGGCGATATATGCCCTCACCAAGGCCGACGTGGACACCACAGGCTCGATCACGGCCAACCTGACGGCGGCGGCGACCACGGCCGACGGCGCGGCGGTCGGCGACGCGACCGCGACGTCCCCCGCGCAGGCGATTCCGGCGAGTCCGGGCATAAAAGTCGAACTGACAGTGTCCATCGCCGACACGGGCGCAACGGCAGGCAAGGTGGAGCAGGGCGAAGAGATCGCCTACGAGGCGGAGGTGACCAACAAGGGGAATGTGACTTTGACCGCCGTCGGAGCGACTCTGGCCGTGAACAGCGGCACCCCGACGTCGCTCACCTGCCAGGGCGGTCAGACGACACTCGATGCGGGCGCCTCGATGACGTGCACGTCCAGTAGGTCGTTGGTAAGCGCCGATATCGCAGGCACGATGAGCAACGTCGCCCAGGCGAGCGGGACGCCGAAGCGATCGTCCGGCGCCGCCGCGACTACACACTCGGATCAGGTGGACGTCGTCATGACCGGGACTGCCGAGATCACGATCGCGAAAACGACGACGCTGATCGACGAGGTTGAGCCGGGTCGTGTGGATGCGCGCGACAAGATCAAATACACCTACACGGTGACAAACGGCCCGGTGGCCGTGGTAGGTATCGAGGTTGAGGACGCGGTCCTCGGGACGATCGACTGCCTCAAGACTCTGCCCGCCAGTCAATCGTTGACGTGCTCGAAGACAGTCGAGCTGACTCAGGATCAGGTCGACGCCGGGATCGACGTCGGCCCGAATCCGGTCGCGGATGCGGGCAAGGTGACGGTGACAGCGAACCCGATCGGGCGAGCGGAGGTGACGCACTCTGTGACGGCGAAGAGGGTGCTGGACCCTGCGGCGTCGCTGACGCTCAAGAGGACGGAGAAGGTCAACACGGCGGTGGCCGCGCCCGCCGGCCGGGCGGATGCGCGCGACGAGGTCACCTTCACGTTCACTGTTGTCAACACGGGGAACGTGACGTTGAGCGGTGTCGGGGTGACCGCTCCCGACGGCGGGCAAGTCGCCTGCACGCCGGCGGTGTTGGCGCCGACGGCCACGGCGACGTGTTCCAAGGTTGTCGTCCTGACCGCGGAGCAGGTTACCGCCGGCGCCCTCGGGGCGGGGACGGCGACCGCGAGAACGCCGAAGAACGCGCAGGAGAGCGGCTTGGACGGGGCGAGGACTTCGTTGGGCGGGGTCGCTTCGATCATGGTCGACAGGACTGCGACCGTGCGCGACGCGGTGGCCGTGCCCGCCGGCAGGGTGGACGCGGGCGACCAGGTCGTCTACTCATACACGGTGAGGAACAGCGGCAACCTGGCTCTGATGAGTGTCGCTTTGACAGACACGCTTCGCGGGCCGATTCGCTGCCCGAAGACGTTGCTGGGGCCGGGCGAGTCGATGAAGTGCTCGCAGGCTGTTGTCAGGCTGTCGCAGGTTCATGTCGACGCCGGCACGTTGTCGAGCACGGCGACGGCGACGGCGAGCCCGTCGCGGCGTTCGTCGGTGACCGGCTCGGACATCGAGGAGACGACCCTGCCCGCGGCGCCTGCGGTTGTGCTCGACAAGGTGTCGAACGCGATTGGGAAGAATGTGAAGCCGGGCGACAGGGTCTTCTACTCGTTCCGGGCGACCAACACGGGCAACGTGACGTTGACCGAGGTGTCGGTGAGCTACCCGGACGTCGGGAAGGTGAGTTGCCCTAAGAGGGCGTTGGCGCCGAAGGCGTCCACGACGTGCACCGCCGTCTACAGGGTCACTCAGGCCGACATCGACGAAGGTGTGATCAGCAACACGGTGACGGTCGGAGTCAAGGCACCGGACGAGAGGACGCTCACGGCCGAGGGGGCGGTGTCGTTCTCGGTGGCGGTGGGTCGGCGGTCGGGCAAGGACCGTTTCTCGACGGCCGCTCAGATCTCGGAGGAGACGTTCTCTCCGGGCGTGAAGGTCGTGTACATCGCGACGGGGGCGAATTTCCCCGACGCGCTGGCGGGCTCGGCGGCTTCGGGCGGCGCCGGCCCCATCCTCCTGGTGTCGAAGGACACGATCCCCGAGGCGACGTTGGCCGAGCTGAAGCGGCTGAGGCCGAAGCGCATTGTGGTCTTGGGAGGGACCGGCGCCGTGTCGCGGGCGGTTGAGACGACGTTGAGGAGACACGGGACGACGAGCCGTCAGTCGGGCCGCGACCGGTACTCGACGGCGGCTCAGATCTCAGCCAGGCACTTCAACTCGGGGGTCCCCGTGGTGTATGTGGCCACCGGCGAGAACTACCCGGACGCGTTGACCGGAGGCCCCGCCGCGGCGAAGTTGGGCGGGCCGATCCTTCTCACCCGGAAGGACACGGTCCCCGCAGCGACCGTGTCGGAGCTGAAGCGGTTGAAGCCGAAACGAATAGTGGTCCTGGGCGGGACTGGAGTCGTGTCGAGGGCGGTTGAGAAGGCCCTGAAAGGTCACACCTCCGGGGCGGTGACTCGCCTGGCCGGCGCCGACCGGTATGGGACCGGCGCGGCGATCTCGAGAAACGCCTTCAAACCCGGCGTGCCCATCGTCTACATCGCCACCGGGGTCAACTTCCCCGACGCCCTCGCGGGGGGAGCGGCCGGGGCGCTCGACGACGGCCCCGTCCTCCTCGTGTCGGGAGCGAGTATCCCCAAGGCGACGAAAGACGAGTTGACTCGCCTCAAGCCCAAACGCATCGTCGTGTTGGGTGGGACGGCCGCCGTGCCCCAATCCGTGCGACAGGCCCTCGACGCCTACATCCCCTAGTGGTTCGTCACCAAATGGCGAATCAGCTGGGGCGGCGACGCGTCACCCGTCAGGGCTGCACTACTGCATATGCATCACTGAGCGTGTGCAGTAACCCCGGTTAGGAGCGGGCCCGCTCCCACCCGGCGAGGCCCTCGGCGACGACATCGATGGCCCAGTCCAGCTCGTCGATGGCGGTGATCAGGGCGGGGATGAAGCGGATGACGTTCCCGTCGGGGCCGCACTCGATGACGACCAGCTCGTTGTCGAGGGCATGGGCCTGGACATGGCGGAAGGCCTTGGCGTCGGGGGTGCGGGACCCCCGGTCCTCCACCAGCTCCACCCCGACCATCAGGCCCAGCCCGCGCACGTCGCCGATCGTCTCGTGACGATCCTTCAGCTCGGCGAAGCGGGCGAGGGCCCGTTTCGACAACTCCCGGGCGTGGGGGAGGAGATCGCCCGTCGTGTCCATCACGGCCTTCGCCGCGGCCGCCGCCACCGGGTTCCCCCCGAACGTGGTGCCGTGCGCCCCGGCCGGCCAGGCGTCCATCATCTCGCGGGATGCGCCGCAGGCCGACAACGGGAGCCCGTTGGCGATCCCCTTCCCGAAGGCCATAATGTCCGGCTTGGCCTCGTGGTGGTCGGCGGCGAACCACTCGGCGGTGCGCCCAAACCCCGTCTGCACCTCGTCGTAGATCAACAGGATCCCGTGCTCGTCCGCCAACGCCCGCAGCTCGGCGAGGAAGCGAGGAGGCGCCGGGTAGTAGCCGCCCTCGCCCTGCACCGGCTCGACGAGGAAGGCGGCGATGTTCCTCGGGGAGACCACATGCTTGAGCATCAGCCTCAGCTCGTTGAGCGAGTGGTCGACAGCCTCCTCCACGCCCATCCCCCATCGGTACGGGTGTGGGAACGGCGCGACGAACACCGAGCCGAGGATCGGGTGGTAGCCGTCGCGGTGCCTCGCGCTGGAGGTTGTGTACGAGACCGAGCCCATGGTGCGACCGTGGAAACCGCCTCGGAATGTGACGACGCCCTGCCTGCCGGAGGCGTGCTTGGCCAGCTTCACCGCCGCCTCCACAGCCTCGGCGCCCGAGTTGCCGAAGGTGAACTTCTCGATGGCGGGCGGGGTGAGGTCCCGGAGGCGCTCGGCGGCGGCGACCACCGACTCGTAGCGAAAGATCATCCCGGAGTGGGCGAAGGCGCCGAGCTGGTCGCGGGCGGCCTCGACGACGGCCGGGTGGTTGTGCCCGAGGTTGGTGACAGCGGTGCCGCAGGCGAAGTCGGCCCAGCGGCGCCCGTCGGGACCCGTCACCCAGATCCCCTCGGCTTTGGCGGCGTGAACGCCGGTGTTGAAGGCGACCGTCGGGGCGAGGACGTCTTGGTGGCGCCTGAGAAGCTCGCTCACGAGCGTGCCGCCTTCACGGCCCGCGAGCGGGTCTCGTCGAGTCCCGGGGGCGGCGAGGCTACGAGGGCTTCGGGTCGTGATGTGTGCATCATGGCTTGAGACTAACCGGCGAGGACGGGCGAGGACGGGCGAGGACGGGCGAGGACGGGCGAGGACGGGCAAGGGACGGGCAAGGGACGGGCAAGGACGGGCAAGGGACGGCCGCGGCGAGCGCGCGGGCGACGCTCAGGCCAGCGTCACGACGCCGCTGCCATCCGTCGCGCCGATCACCGTGGACTCGTGCTCCGAGACGGCGTCGCAGGCGCTTCGAACGGAGGCGGCGGCCACCACCAGGCAGTAGCCGATCCCCATGTTGAAGGTGGCGAACATGTCGTCTCGGCTCACGCCGCGGGCCGCCACCAGGTCGAAGACCGGCGGGGGCGCCCACGCGCCGGTGTCGATCGTCGCGCCGACGCCGTCGGGCAGGGCGCGGGAGAGGTTCTCGACGATCCCCCCGCCGGTGACGTGAGCCGCCGCATGGATCCCGCCGGACGACGTCGCGCGAAGGACGGCGGGCGTGTAGATGACCGAGGGCTCGAGCAACCTCTCGGCGTGATCGTCCAACTCGTCGCCGAAGACGGAGCGGACGAGGGAGAAGCCGTTGGAGCGCAGGTTGGGCGACTTGAGGCCGACGATGACGTCGCCGGGGCCCACCCGGTGCGGACCCAGCTCGGCGCCCTTCTCGACGACGCCGATGGCCGCGCCCGCCAAGTCGACCGCGTCGGGCGCCATCACCTGAGGGTGGCAGGCGGTCTCCCCGCCCAGCAGGGCGCAGCCCAACTCCCCGCACGCCGCAGCGATCGACTCGACGATCGCCGAGTCGCGCTCGGGCGACGGGGCGCCCACCGCCATGTAGTCGACGAAGCCGAGAGGCTCGGCGCCGACCGCCGCCAAGTCGTCGAAGCACATGGCCGCCAAGTCGAAGCCGACGCCCGCCCAGAGGCCGCTGCGCCTGGCCAACTCGAGTTTGGTGCCGACGCCGTCGGTGGACATCATCAGGACCGGGCTCTTGTAGCGATCGGGGATCTCGATCCCGGCCGCGAACCCGCCGAACCCGCCGACGACCCCGTCCCCCCATGTCGCCTTCACCGCCCCGGCGATCGACTCGACATGCCGCGAGGCGGCTTCGAGGTCGACCCCGGCGTCGCGGTAGGAGGTCACAGACGCTCAAGCTGGTGTTTGTCGGCCGTGATCGGCGCTTCCGTCGGGTACGCGCCGGAGACGCAGGCCGTGCAGAACCCGGCGCCGTCGGGGCCGCCGCCCACCGCGCCGAGGAGGCCTTCGAGGGAGAGGTAGCCGAGCGAGTCGGCGCCGAGGTGGTCTCTGATCTCGTCCACCTCGAGGTGGGCTGCGATCAGGGCGGAGGGATCGGCCGTGTCCATCCCGTAGAAGCAGGGCCACCGGTAGGGCGGCGACGACACCCGAAGGTGGACCTCCGAGGCCCCCGCCTCCCGCAACATGGTCACCAGCTTCCTGGTGGTCGAGCCGCGGACGATCGAGTCGTCGACGAGGGCGACGCGCCGACCGGCCAGGCTCTCCGAGATCGGGTTCAGCTTCAGCCTGATCCCCTGGTCGCGGAGCATCTGGGTCGGCTCGATGAACGTGCGCCCGACGTATCTGTTCCTGACCAGGCCGTCGGTGTACGCGATGGCGGCGCCTGCGGCGAACCCCTGCGCGGCCGGTATGCCCGACTCGGGCACGGGGACGACGACGTCGGCGTCCGCCGGGTGCTCTCGGGCGAGGACTCGTCCCATCTCGCGGCGAGCGGCGTGGACGCTCCGCCCGCACAGCTTGCTGTCGGGGCGGGCGAAGTAGACGAGCTCGAAGAGGCAGAGGCTTGGCCGCGCGTCCGCGAAAGGATGGAGGCTGCTCACGCCGCCGGCCCCGATGACGACCATCTCCCCGGGGGCGACCTCGCGCACGAACCGGGCGCCGACCAGGTCGAGGGCCGCCGTCTCGGAGGCGAGGGCCCAACCTCCGTCGCTCAGCGACCCGAGGCAGAGGGGCCGGAACCCGCTCGGGTCGCGCAACCCGATGATCCGGCCCTGATCCATCAAGACGAGCGAGTAGGCGCCTCGCCAGGTCGGGGCGACCTTCATGAGGGCCAGCTCCAAGCCGCGGTCGTCTGATCGCCCGTCGTCGACGGCCCGGGCGACGCCTTCGGCCATCAGGTCGGAGTCGGTTGTCGCCTCCGAGACGCCCAACGACGCGGCGAGCTCGGCGGTGTTGGTGAGGTTGCCGTTGTGGCCGATGGCGACGGCTGTGCCCCCAACCTGACGGTGAGCCGGCTGGGCATTGGCCCAGTTGCTCGAACCGGTGGTCGAGTAGCGGACGTGCCCGATCCCGATGTGCCCGTCCAGGCCGGCCAGGGTCGTCTCGTCGAACACCTGGGCGACGAGGCCGAGGTCTTTGAAGACCGTGACCGTCTCGCCGTCGGATGCGGCGATCCCCGCCGACTCCTGCCCGCGGTGTTGGAGGGCGAAGAGGCCGAAGTAGATCAGGCGGGAGACGTGTTGCGTCGGGGAGTATGCGGCGAAGACCCCGCATGCCTCGCGGGGGCCGGCCCCCGTCTCGATGATGGCCTCTCCGGGCACGCGCCCATCGTAGGGCGGCTCGCCCCCCTCACAAGGCGCCGGTCAGCCGAGGGCCGGGCCGATCAGCCGAGGTACGGGTAGATCTCGTGGTAGGCGTCGGCGAGTTGGAGGTAGTGGTCGACTCCGTCGGCCGCCTTGGCGATCTCGTCCTCCGTCAGCTCTCGGACCGGCTTGGCCGGCACGCCCATGCCGAGGGACCACGGCGGGATCTCCTTGCCTTCGGCGAGGACCGACCCGGCCGCGAGGACGGCGCCCTCCCCGACCTTGGAGTTGTTCAGGGCCATGGCGCCGATGCCGATCAGCGCCTTGTCCCCGACGGAGGCGCCGTGGACCACGGCGGAGTGCCCGATGGTCACCCGCTCGCCGACGACGCAGGGGACGCCCTCGTCGCAATGCAGGACGGAGTTGTCCTGGATGTTGGTGTAGGCGCCGACCGAGACCTTGTCCAGCTCGGCGCGGATCACCGCGCCGAAGAGGACGAAGACCTCGGGGCCGATGGTCACCTGGCCGTGGACGCGCGCTCCGGGCAGGATGAGGGCGGTGGGATCGATGGTGGGCTGTGGGACATCCGGGTCTCTCATCGGGCCATTATCACAAGCGTGTGCAGTAGTGCCGACGAGAGCCGTAATTCTGCACACGCAAGGCGGCGGGTGTCAGTCTCCCAACGCGATGCCAAGGCGGCGGGCCGTCGCCACCCAGGGGTGATCGAGGGGGACGGTCTTGGTCTTGCCGGCAGCCTCCTTGAGAGGCACGGCCCGGGTCTCTTCCCCGGCGGCCGCGACGAGAACCCCGTGAACCCCTTCGGCGACGTACCCCGCACAAGCGGCCCCGAGGCGCGTGGCCAGCAGGCGGTCGGCGGGCGAAGGTGTTCCTCCCCGCTGGACGTGCCCGAGGATCGTGACCCGCGACTCAAGGCCCGTGAGCCCGCTCAGCCTCGACGCCAGCTCGGTTGTGCCTCCCACCCTCTCGTCGAACGACTTGATCTCCTTCTTGATGATCCTCCGCTCGTTCGGCGCGAGCCCCTCCATCCTGGAGGTCATCTCGGCACGGGCCGCGGCGTCCTCGTTGGAGATGGCCCCCTCGGCGACGGCGACGATCGAGAAGGCGCTCCCCGAGTCCCTCCGCTCCGAGATCGAGGAGGCCACCGCCTCGACGTCGTAGGGGATCTCCGGCATCAAGATGACGTCGGCCCCGCCCGCCACGCCCGCCCCGAGCGCCAGCCATCCGACGTTGTGACCCATGATCTCCACCACCATTATCCGGTGGTGGCTGTGAGCGGTCGAGTGGATTCGGTCGATGGCCTCCGTGGCGATGTTGAGAGCGGTGTCGAAACCGAACGTGACATCGGTCTTGGCGACGTCGTTGTCGATCGTCTTGGGGAGGGTGAGCACCGGGACGCCGGCCTTCTCGAGTTTCAGAGCGTTCCTGAGAGTTCCCCCGCCGCCCAGGCACACCAGCGCCTCTATGCCGTGCCCGTCGAGGACCGCCTTCATCTCGGAGCGCATGTCCTTCCTCGAGCCGTCGCCCATCTCCATCTTGTCGACCTTGGCCCGGCTTGTCCCGAGCACGGTCCCGCCGCGGGTGAGAATCCCGGACAGCTCGTCGTCGTAGAGCCGGGTGAAGCGGTCCTGCATCAAGCCGACGAAGCCGTCGAGGAAGCCGATCACCTCCATCCCGTGCGCTCTCTGCGCCGCCTTGCCCACCGCCCGGATGGCCGCGTTGAGGCCGGGGCTGTCGCCGCCGGCGGTGAGGATCCCTATTGATCGGGTCATGGGGCGATGGTAGGGCCCCGCTAGGTGATGGCAGGGACCGTCAGCGGCCCGTCGCCAAAATGACGAAGCGGCTTGGCGTGGATCCGCATCGGTCAAGGGCCATTCTCAATGCACGCACTACGGCATAGGCGAATCCAGAGCGTTAGGAAACCGGATTGGGGGGTCCGGTCAGGGTCGCGTCGAGAGGGCGGACGGGAGCGCCTCCCGCCACGCGGCGGCGGCCGCTCGAAGGTCGGCCGGCGAGTTGTTGACGACGACCGCCCCCCCGCCCATGGTCCCGATGCGGCGCGCCAGGCCTCCGAGCGGGTCCAGGGTGCCGGGTTCGCACACCGCCAGGAATCGATGCGGGTCCTCCGAGAACGGGTTGGCGTAGTCGACGCCGGCGCCCGTCCCCGAGGCGATGCACACCTCGGCGAGCGCCACAGCCAGCCCGCCGTCGGAGATGTCGTGGAGGACGGGCGCCCGGTGGGCGAGTCGGGCGGCCGACTCGATCACCTCCCGCCCCGCGCCCGGATCGGCCGGCGTCGGGCGGCCCCCCAGGCTGTCGGCGAGCACCCGCTGGGCGGCGCCGCCCGCCAGGTTATCCGAGGGCTCGGGCCCGACAACCCAGATCTCCATGCCGTCCTCCGCCCGTCGTAGGCGGGGCGGGTCGGCGGGCATCGGGTCGGCGAGGCCCAGCAGGCCCACCACCGGGGTGGGGTGGATGTCGGCGCCGTCGGTCTCGTTGTAGAAGGAGACATTGCCGCCGACCACCGGGATTCCCAGCGCCTCACACGCCGTCGAGATCCCCTCAACGGTTTCCTTGAGCTGCCACATGACCTCCGGCTTCTCCGGGTTGCCGAAGTTGAGGTTGTCGACCACGGCAATCGGCTTCGCCCCGACGACGGCGACGTTGAGGGCGGCCTCGTAGACCAGGCGCTCGGCCCCGACCCGGGGGTCGAGGAGGCAGAGCCTCCCGTTCCCGTCCGTGGACACCGCCAGGCCCTTGTCCGTCCCCTTGAGCCGGAGCAGCGACCCGTCGCCCCCCGGCCCCACCACCGTGTTGAGGAACAACATGTGGTCGTACTGCTCGTGCACCCAAGCCGACGACCCGACGGCCGGGTCGGCGAGGAGCCGGAGCAGCGCCGGTCCCTCGTCAATGTCGCCCATCGAGCTGTCGGCCGCCCACAGATCGTCGAGCCGGCCGGGCCGAGCGGCGGGCCGGTCGTAGACGGGTGCGCCGTCGGCGAGGGACGCGGCGGGCACTTCGGCCACCACCTCGCCCTCGTGGCGGACCGTCAGAGTCGCCCCCGCCTTCACCCGCCCGATCACGGCGGAGTCGATCTCCCACTTAGCGGCGACAGACAACACGTCGTCGACCTTCTCGGGAGAGACGAAGGCCATCATCCGCTCCTGAGACTCGGACATGAGCAGCTCGGGCGGCGTCATCGCAGCCTCCCGCGTGTGCACGGCGCTGAGGTCGATGTCCATCCCCGCCCCCGCCCTGGCCGCAGGCTCGGACGCGGCGCACGACAACCCGCCGGCGCCGAGGTCCTGTACGCCGAGGACCAGCCCCTTCTCATACAGCTCAAGGCACGCCTCGATCAGCTTCTTCTCCTCGAACGGGTCGCCCACCTGGACGCTGGGGCGTTTCTCCTGCGACTCCTCGTCGAAGGAGGCGGAGGCGAGCACCGAGGCCCCGCCGATCCCGTCCCGGCCGGTCGCCTTGCCGAGGAGCACGGCCGCCGACCCGGGAGGGCCCGCGGAGGCGAGCACAAGCTGCTCCCGGCGCAGAACGCCCAGGCACATGATGTTGACCAGCGGGTTCCCCGAGTAACACGCGTCAAGCTCGATCTCGCCGCCGACCGTGGGCGTGCCCACCGCGTTCCCGTAGCCGGCGACTCCCGCCACCACGCCTTTGAGCAGATAACGGTTCTTGGGCTCGGTGAGCGGACCGAACCGGATCTGGTCCCAGAGCGCTATCGGGCGCGCCCCCATCGTGAAGACGTCGCGGATGATCCCGCCGACGCCCGTCGCCGCCCCCTCATAGGGCGCCACGAACGACGGGTGGTTGTGGCTCTCGATCCGCAGGGCGGCCAGCCAGCCGTCGCCGATGTCGACCACCCCGGCGTTCTCCCCGGGGCCGACCACGACATGAGCCGCCTCGGTCGGGAACCTGCCGAGATGGGCGCGCGAGGACTTGTAGGAACAGTGCTCCGACCACATCACCGAGTACATGGCGAGTTCGGCCGGCGTCGGGGCCCTGCCGAGCGCCTCGATCACCGAGTCGAACTCGGCGTCGGTCATCCCAAGTCGCCGGTGGGCCGGCTCACCGACCTCGGTCACGCCGCCGCCGCTGAGCGGAGATACGCCTGGAGCAGCGCCCGGCCGTCTTCGCCGCCGAGGAGCTTGTCGACGGCCCGCTCCGGGTGGGGCATGATCCCGGCGACGTTGCCCGTGTCGTCGGCGATCGCCGCGGCGCGGCGCTGCGAGCCGTTCGGGTCGCCCACATACCGGAGGGCCACCCTGGCGGAGTCGGACGGGTCGACCCAGGTGCCTTCGTACGAGTTCAGGGGGATGGTGACCCGCTCCCCCTCCGACATGCCGCGGGTGAGGATCGTGTCGGCGTCGACCACCTCCAGGTCGACGGGGCGGCAGATGAACAACAAGTCGCGGTTGGCGATGAGCGCGCCGGGGAGGAGGCCCGCTTCGCAGAGGATCTGGAACCCGTTGCAGATCCCGAGCACGGGGGCGCCTTCGCCCGCCATCCGGGCCACCTCGGACATGACCGGCGAGAAGCGGGCGATGGCCCCGGCGCGGAGGTAGTCGCCGTGGGCGAAGCCGCCGGGCAGCACCACGCCGTCGAACCCGGACAGGTCGGTCTCCCGATGCCAGACCAGCTCGGCCTCGCCGCCGAGAGACTCCAGGGCGTAGACGACGTCGTGCTCGCAGTTGGCGCCGGGGAAGACGACGACGGCCGACCTCACTCGCCGATCTCCACCTTGAAGTCCTCGAGCACCGGGTTGGCCAGCAGCTTGCGGCACATCTCCTCGACTTCTGAGCGGACCGCCTCCGGGTCGTCCCCGTCGACCTCCATGTGGATCACCCTGTCCATGCGCACGTCGGCCACGCCCGAGTGGCCCAGGTCAGCCAACGCCCGCTTGACGACCTCGCCTTCGGGGTCGGCGATCTCGCGGCGCCGATCGACGGTGACTGTGACGCGCACCGGCCGCCCCCGTTCAGGCGCCGCCGGGCGGGCGGTCGCCGGGCGGGTAGTCGGCGAACTTTGCCCCGGTGATTTTTTCGTACGCCTCGATGTAGCGGTCCCGAGTCCCGGCGACGACCTCGGGGGGGAGGTCGGGCGGCGGGGGCCTTCTGTCCCAGCGCTCGCTCGACAGCCATTCCCTGACGTACTGCTTGTCGAACGACGGCGCCTCCCGGCCGGGCGCCCACTGGTCGGCCGGCCAGTAGCGGGAGGAGTCGGGGGTCAGGACCTCGTCGATGAGCGTCAGCTCCCCGTCGACCCAACCGAACTCGAACTTGGTGTCGGCGAGGATCACCCCGCGGGCTGCGGCGTGGTCGGCGGCCTGGGCGTAGATGTCGAGGGAGTGGGCGCGAAGAGCCTCGAACACGTCGCCGCCGACGATCTCGCGGGCTTGGGCCTCGGTGATGTTCTCGTCGTGGCCGACGATCGCCTTGGTCGCCGGGGTGAAGATGGGGGCCGGGAGCTTGTCGGCCATCAGGAGGCCGTCGGGCAGATGCTCGGTGGTCGGGCCTCCCCCGCTCTTGTACTCGTCCCAAGCGGAGCCGTACAGGTAACCCCTCACCACGCACTCGACGGGGATCACCTCGGCCCTGCGCACCAACATCGCCCGCCCCGTCAGGTCGGCGACGTCGGCGTCGGTGAGCTGCGCTATCCCGGTCAGGTCGGCGCCGATCAGGTGGTTCGGCATGCTCATCATCTCGAAGAAATGGAGGCTGAGCCCGGTGAGGACCCGCCCTTTGTCGGGGATCTCCTGGCTCAAGATGACGTCGAAGGCTGAGATCCTGTCGGTCGCCGTGAACAGGAGGGTGTCGGGGTCGATCTTGTAGATCTCCCTGACTTTGCCCGATGCGACATGGGGGAGCGACGGCACGCGGCGACAGCGTAGCCGCGACGGGCGCGGCCCAGGTCGTCGCCGCGGCTTCGTCCGGCGCCGCGGCTTCGTCCGGCGCCGCGGCTCAGGCCTCTTGCCAAGGGCCGAAGGGCCCTGGGCATAGGCGGGGGACCCTCCTACAATCGGGTCATGCTCATCTGCCGTCTCATGTCCACTGACGTCTTGACCGTCAGCCCCGACGCCCCGTTGAAGGAGGCCGCCCGACGCATGCTCGATGCCGGCGTCAGCGGGCTGCCGGTCGTCGACGGCGACGGGGCGCCCGTCGGCATCATCACCGAGGCCGACTTCGTGGCCTCCGAGGCCGACCGCCGGGTCAAGCGCAGGGCCGGCCTTCTCCGGCTCATCCAACACGATCCCGACGTGCCCTCGCAGGAGAGGCTCGTCAAAGACGTGATGACCGCCGACGTGCATGTGATCGCCCCCGGCGCCGACCACTCGGCCGCCGCCCGGCTCATGAGCCGCGAGGGCATCAAGCGAATCCCGGTCGTCGAAGGCGGGAAGCTGGTGGGGATCATCTCCAGGGCCGACATGCTGCGCGCCTACACGAGGTCGGACGAGGACATCGTCGAGGAGATCACCGACCATGTGCTGCGCGAGATCCTATGGATCGACCCGCGTCGGGTGACTGTGCGGTCGGCCGACGGCAACGTGACGCTCAGAGGCCGATTGGAGACGCGCTCGGACGCCTCGCTCGCGGTCGAGCTGACCAAGCGGCTCGACGGTGTGACCTCGGTCGCCGACGAGCTCACTTGGGAGGTCGACAACACCAAGCTGGAGATGGTCAGCCCGCCCACCGGGCTCCCGCGCCACAACTGGTAGGCCGCCCGCCGCCCGCCGCCCGGGCTCGGCTACCCTCCCGGGCCCGTGTCCGGGTTTGAGAGATCTCGAGTCGAGTCGTTGCTCGCCGCCGACAACTACGCCCGTCTCTTCGGGATCGAGCTTGTCGAGACGACCCCGGCCGAGATCACGGTCGCGATGGAAGTCGCCGAGGACCACCTCAACTTCCTCGCCGTCGGTCACGGGGGAGCGGTCTTCTCGTTGGCCGATTGCGCCTTTTCGTTGGCGTCCAACTCGGCCGGCGACCGAGCGGTGGCCATCGACGCCCACTTGGTCTTGACGGCCGCCGCCCGAGTGGGCGACCGGCTTGAGGCGAAGGCCCGGGAGATGTCGAGAGGGCGGACGCTGGGCGCCTACCGCGTGGACGTGACCCGGCCCGACGGCCGGGCCGTCGCGCTGTTCACCGGCGTTGTGCACATCACCCCCTCATAGATTCGGGCGGCGCATAACATCGAGAGCGCCATGTCTTGGTTGAAGGCCCTGTGGAGGACCGCGTCGAAGGTCCTGCTGGAGTACGCGGTGCTACACCCATGGAAGATGGGGATCATCCTGGTCGCGGGCTCGCTGCTCGGGACGGGCGGGTTCTATGTGTACGAGGTGGTCAGGGCGGTGGAGCAGGTGGCGCGGGAGGACATCGACCTGGAGGCGGCCCGGGAGGCCCTGGAGCCGGGGCCGACTACCACGGTCGCCATCGGCTTGGTGGAGCGCGACCTCGACGCGGCCGACTACGACCTCGACCCGCTCGACACGATCGATTGGGCCCGCACCCAGGCAGCCGCCCGCGCCGAGTCCCCGAACTCGTTCGGCGAGCCGATCGGCGACGAGGTGTTCGAGGCCTACCTCCTGCTCGGCGCCGACCGTTCCGAGCATCTGGCCGACGCGATCATCCTGGTCCTCGACCCCGCCGACAGGAGCGATCCGATAATGGTCAGCCTGCCCCGCGACCTCTGGGCATGGAACCTGTGCAGACAGACGTTCACAAGGCTCAACGAGGGGTTGGCCGGTTGCGCCGAGAGAGCGACGAGCTCGGAGTTGATGGCGCTGATGGTTGAGGACTTCACGGGTGTCCCGATCGACCATGTGGCCCGCGTCAACTTCGGCGGCTTCGCCGCCTTGGTCGACGCGATGGGCGGGGTCACGATCTGCGTCAGCTACCCGTCTCGGGACCGCCAATCCGAGCTGAACCTACCCAACGGCGGGTGCAGGCAGGTCAACGGGAGGACCGCTCTGGCCTGGGTCAGGTCAAGGAACCTGGAGCAGCTCCGGGGCGGCGAGTGGGTGAACGTCGGCGGCTCCGACTTCCATCGCCAAAGCCATCAACAGGACGTCTTGTTCAGCCTGGCGGCTAGGGCCGCGAGCTTCTCGTCTCCCGCGACGCTGGCGGACCGGCTCTCGGCTGTGTCCAAGGCGGTCAGGCTGGACTCGGGGTGGACGCTCCGCGAGGCGGTGGTCACCGGCTGGAAGCATCGGGGGATCGACAAGGACTCCGTGAAGCGGTTCGAGCTGGAGACGGAGCACCACCGGAGCCCTCGGGGTCAAGCGGTCTTGCGGCCGGCGGCGTCGTTCACCGACCTTCTCGACGAGGTCCACCCCCTCAGTTAACCCGGCGGGCGGAGAACCGGTCCCCGTCGGCGCGGTCAGAGGCTCAAAGCGTCAAGCCGCTCGAACACGACGGCGGCGGTTTCGTTCACGCGCCCAGCGTCGAAACACGCCTCCAGGGTCTCTTCGTCGAGGCCCGCGTCGGGGTCGGCGGCCAGCAGATCCCTCAGCCGCCCCTCGCCCTCCCAAGCCCTCCTGGCGTTCCGTTGGGCCACCCGGTAGGCGTCGTCGCGGGTGAGCCCCGTCTCCACCAAGGCCAGGAGAGCGGCCTGGCTGAACACGAGCCCCTTCGTCGACTCGAGGTTGGCCGCCATGCGGGCCTCGTCGACGACGAGGTCCTCGACAAGGCGGGCGAACCTCACCAGCATGTAGTGGAGGGCGATTGAGGCGTCGGCGAGCACGACCCGCTCCGCCGAGGAGTGGGAGATGTCCCTCTCATGCCAGAGCGCAACGTTCTCCAGCCCCACCTGCGAGTAGCCGCGGAGAAGGCGGGCCATCCCCGTCATCCGCTCGGAGAGGATCGGGTTGCGTTTGTGCGGCATCGCTGAGGAGCCCTTCTGCCCCGCCCCGAAGCTCTCCCGGGCCTCGGCGACCTCCGATCGCTGGAGATGACGGACCTCCGTGGCCATCCGCTCGACCGAGGCGCCGATGATCGCCAGTGTGGTCAGATACTGGGCGTGGCGGTCCCTTGCCGTCACCTGGGTGGAGGCCGGCTCGACCGCCAGCCCCAATCCCTCGCAGACCCGGGCTTCGATCTCGGGCGGGACGTGTGCGTAGCCGCCGACGGCGCCGGAGACCTTGCCCACAGCGACGGTCGCTCGAGCCGCCGCCAGCCGCTCGGCGCCCCTCGACAGCTCGAACGCCCACCCGGCGAGTTTGAGCCCGAAGGTGGTGGGCTCGGCCCAGATCCCGTGGGTCCTGCCGATCATGACGGTGGAGCGGTGCTGCGACGCCCGGCGCTTCACGGTTGCGAAGAGATCGGTCAGGGCGTCGGAGAGAAGGTCGGCGGCGTCTCTGAGCAGGAGACCGCCCGCCGTGTCGAGCACGTCCGACGAGGTGAGCCCGTAGTGGATCCAGCGGGCCGCCTCGGCGCCCGCATTGCGGCCGAGCACGTCGACGAAGGCCGCCAAGTCGTGATTGGTCACCGCCTCGCGCTCGGCGACCTCGGCCGGTGTGGGGCAGTCGGCCGATCCGGTCGCCGCCGCCGCGCCCGTCGGGACCTTGCCCGAACGCTCCCACGCCACCAGGGCGGCGACCTCTACCGCTTTCCAGGCCTCCATCTTGTTCCGATCCGACCAGATCGCCCCCATCTCGGGGAGGGTGTATCTCTCGATCACGGCCTTGATGATGGCACGCCCGTTACCGTCGCTCGCATGCGTCGCCTCAGCAACGATCAGGCGAGACGGCTCGCCCTCGCCGCCCAGGGCCTCGCGGCCGGCCGGGCCCGGGGCGGGGCGGGCCCCGCCGAGTTCCGGCGGGTTGTCGATCAGGTGGGCCTCATCCAGCTCGACTCGGTCAACGCCTTCTCCCGCGCCCACTTCATGCCCTTCTTCTCCCGGCTCGGCCCCTACGACCGCGACGAGCTTGACCGGTGGTTGTGGCGGTCGGGCGAGATGTTCGAGTATTGGGGTCACGAGGCATCGCTGATCCCCGTCGAGCAACATCGGCTGTTCCGTTGGCGCATGAGCCAGGGTCTCACATGGCGGCGGGCGACGCAGTTGCAGGAGGAGCAGCCCGGCTATGTGGGCGAGGTCCTGCGTCAAGTCGAGGAGCGAGGCCCGCTGCGGGTGGGCGACCTGGAGGCGCCGGGGGAACGGGACCCCGACTCGATGTGGGGTTGGTCCGACGGGAAGGTCGCCCTGGAGGCGCTGTTCGCCGAGGGGAAGGTGTGTGTGGCCGACCGGCGCAACTTCCGCCGCTACTACGACCTCCCCGAGCGGGTCATCGACGAGGCCCACCTGGGGGCTCCCGACGTCGAGCGGTCCGCCGCCCAAACCGAGCTGTTGGCCCGGGCGGCGCGGCACATGGGGGTGGCCACGGTCTCCGACCTGGCCGACTACCACCGGATCAGGGCGCCGGAGGCGAGGCCTGCGGTGGAGCGGATGGCCGAGAGGGGCGATCTGATCGAGGTCGAGGTGGAAGGTTGGGACAAGCCCGGCTACATGCACCCGAGCGCCGCTCCGCCCAGGACGGCCCGGGGAACGGCGCTCCTCTCGCCTTTCGACAACCTGATCTGGCGGCGGGAGCGCGTTGAGCGTCTCTGGGGTTTTCGCTACCGCATCGAGATCTATGTGCCGCGGGCCAAGCGGGTCTACGGGTACTACGTCCTCCCTTTCCTCCTCGACGGCGACCTGACGGCTCGGGTCGACTTGAAGACCGATCGTCAGGCTGGGGCCCTCAGGGTGAAGGGCGCCTTCGCTGAGCCGAATGTGGACAAGAGGGCCGTGGGCCGGGCCCTCCGCGAGGAGTTGGAGCTGGTCGCCGGGTGGGTCGGCGCGACCGACATCGACGTTGCCGACAACGGCGACCTCGCCCGGCTCTTGTCGTAGCCCCGACGGGCGCGGCTAGCGATGCGTCGCAGTTATAACACTCCCCCCTATCCGGTTTCCTAATGCTCTGGATTCGGTATACCGTATTTTGTGCATTGAGAATGGCCTCCGGGCTGCGGGAGGCCGCGTCGGCAAGGTGCACTATTTTAGCGACGGGCCACCCGGGCCGGTCAAGCCTTGAAGGCGCTCATCCCTGTGATCGCCCGGCCCATTATCAGCGTGTGGATCTCGTTGGCGCCTTCGTATGTGTAGACCGACTCCAGGTTGGCCATGTGGCGGAAGATCGGGTAGTCGAGGGTGATCCCGGCGGCGCCGAGGATCGCTCGCCCCGTCCGCGCCGTCTCCAAGGCGTTGCGCACGTTGTCGAACTTGCCGAGCGAGATCTGCTCGGGCGCGACCTTTCCGCGGTCCTTCATCCGCCCCAGGTGAAGGGCGAGCAGCGTCCCCCTGTTGACGGTCGTCATCATCTCGACGAGCTTCCGCTGAGTGAGCTGGAACGAGCCGATCGGCGCGCCGAACTGGACACGCTCCTTCGCGTACCTCAACGCGGTCTCGTAACACGACCTCGCCGCCCCCATGGCGCCGAAGGCGATGCCGAGCCGGGCCTCGTTGAGGCAGGAGAGGGGCCCCCTCATCGACGCGACATGGGCGAGCGCAAGCTCGCCGGGAAGGCGCACGTCGTCGAGGATCAGCTCCGATGTGACGGAGGCCCGCAGCGACGCCTTCCTCTTGATGCGGCGGGTTGAGAAGCCGGGGCTGTCGGTGGGGGCGATGAAGCCCCGGACTCCGTCCTCGGCCCGCGCCCAAAGGACGGCGACGTCGGCGATCGACCCGTTTGTGATCCACATCTTCGAGCCAGAGACGACCCAGTCGGCCCCGTCCCGGCGGGCGCGCGCCCGCATGGCGGAAGGGTCCGACCCCGAGTCGGCCTCGGTCAGGCCGAAGGCGCCGATGACTTCGCCGGACGCCATACGCGGGAGCCAGGCCCGCTTCTGATCCTCGTCGCCGAACTCCCAGATGGCGAACATGGCCAGCGACCCCTGGACCGACGCAAACGACCGGATGCCCGAGTCGCCCGCCTCCAGCTCAAGGCAGGTCAGCCCGTAGGCGACGTTCGAAGTCCCTGCGCAGCCGTATCCCTCCAAGTGCATCCCGAACACGCCGAGATCGCCGAGCCCTTTGGCCAGGTCCCGGTGGGGGATGTCGCCGTCATCCCACCAGTCGGCGATGTTGGGGTTGATCTCCCTCTCGACGTAATCCCGGACGGTGTCTCGGAGCAGGACCTCCTCGTCGGAGAGAAGAGCGTCGATGTCGAGGAAGTCGAGCGGGTCGGGCCCGGCGGGCGGCGCGCTCACGGGGCGGGCGCGCTCACGGGGCGGGCGCGCTCACGGGG
>Ga0209457_1000175_pt1 | contig 20199 bp, 34 predicted proteins | sample WorMetHEROISLAND_5_FD_187410 | JGI IMG/M metagenome (GOLD analysis project Ga0209457, IMG submission 187410) | Marine gutless worms symbiont microbial communities from Max Planck institute for Marine Microbiology, Germany - Olavius sp. 5 HERON... ... | reverse complement strand
CGGTCAAAGCCACCGCTCACCAGCCAGCACGTCTCATCTACGCCCTGCTGACACAGGGCCAAGAATATGTTGAACGAGGCCTGGAGGAATTCGAGGCTCGCCGCCAGGATCGGCTACTGCGCTCCATCCCGCGTAAGGCTAAGCGTCTCGGTCTTACACTCAATGAGACCGCTTGACGCGGATGAATAAATAAAACCTAAAAACAGCATGTTACGATATTTTTAATGAGAGCCGCACCCAAAGGATTTCGTTGCTCGGCCAGCTCGAGGCATAAGGATACCTTGAATTTCTCGAGGTGCCCTTTTCTTGAATACATTTGCGTTCATTGGCGTTTATTTGCGGCTAAATCTTCTCCCTGCAGCGCTTGCTCGATTTTTCCGGTGGGCGCGGTCCACCCTATGGGTCCTCGCAGGTGCGGTAAAGATGGCTTTGGGGCTTTTCGAATCCACGGGGCGGCGTGGATCGCTACGTCGTCGAGGCCCTTACCCACGAGCTGTCCCGTATGAAAGGCCGTGATGCCTATGCGTTGGGATTCGCCCGTCTCGTCGCGGAGACGCTGTTCAACCAACTGCCGGCCGGGCAGCGTGACTTTCTGCGCCGACAAGCTCTAGATTACCGCTTCTCCTATCAAGAGTTACGCCGGATCAGCGAGATCGGCGTCGACCTGAATATGTGGGGTGGGCCGTCGCTCATAGCGGCCTGGCCAGTGGCATCCGTCGAGGGGCGATCGCCCAAGGAGCGCCGCGCCTTGGTGGTCGATGCCTTGAGCCGGCAAGTGGAACACTTGCGGGCTACCCCGCGGCGATACGATGTACCCGTCGCCACCCCCGGATCGGGAGAATATCGGGTCCGGGTACGCGACTGGAGGGGCAAGGGGCTGGGGTTGGGCCGCTGTCCGGTCGCCTCGGAGCGGACCCGATGCTGCAACCTGCTGACCCTGGATGCGGTAGAAAACTGCGGCTTCGATTGCAGCTATTGTAGTGTCCGGTCCTTTTACCACGACGACCAGATCCACTTCGACAGCGGCTTTGCCGTCCGACTCGATGCCCTAAGGCTCGATCCCGAGCAGACCTACCACATAGGGACCGGGCAGGCGTCCGATTCCTTGATGTGGGGTAACCGCTTCGGGGTGCTCGATGCCCTGACAGACTTTGCACGCCGCCATCCGAATGTCATCCTGGAGCTCAAGACCAAGTCCAAGAACATCGCCTACCTGCTGCGCAACCCGATACCCCATAACCTCATCTGCACTTGGTCCCTCAATCCTCAATGTATCATCGAGCATGAGGAACAGCGGACCGCCGGGCTCGGCGAGCGCCTGAATGCCGCCCGCCGAGTGGCCGACCGGGGGATCTTGGTCGGCTTCCATTTCCATCCGATGATCCATTATGCTGATTGGGTGGCGGATTACTCGGAGCTGCTGCACCGTGTCGAGCAAGGATTCGATGTCTCCGAGGTGGCCCTGGTCTCCTTCGGGACCCTGACCTTCACCAAATCCGTCATCCGCCGTATCCGCACCAGCGGACTCGCTACCCGGATCCTGCAGATGCCCCTGACCGACAGCGACGGCAAGCTTTCCTATCCCAACGCGATCAAGCTACAGCTGTTCTCCCACGCTTACCGCGGCCTAGCCGCTTGGCACGGTCGAGTGTTTTTCTACCTGTGCATGGAGAACCGGCGCCTGTGGCGGCCGGTATTCGGCTTCGATTACCTCTCCAATCAGGCGCTCGAGGCGGCGATGAAGGCGAGTTATCTCGACAAGATCCGGGGGTGTGAACAGCCGTCGTACAGAGAATGAGGGCCTATCGTGGGGAGCAGGGTGTCATCTCGGATCACCTCCCGTGCCGACTCGTTGTCCGCGAGGGCGTCATAAAAGGCCAACTCGTCCTCATTCAAGCCCGATGCTTCCCCTCGGCTCACGGTGGCACGGATTTCCCGTGCTAGGCCGATCAACTCGCCGATCACCTGCAGCGCGTGAGCATGGTTTCCAATGACTCCCGGAAGGTCCGGGACTGGACGATATTCACCCGCTCGTGACTGCAGATCTGATCGTTCAAGAGCTTGCGCAAGGTCTCGAATGCCAGATTCCGATGCGGTAGCGTCACCAGACGATCGAGGAAGCCGTCGGACAGGATACCGACATTCGGTTCCGCAAGGCCCGCGGTCTGGAAGAGATCGACCACCCCATCCGAGGCGATCGCCCCGGAAATCATTTGCCGCACGTCGGCTCGGGCATCAAGCGGGGGAGGGCTACCGGCGTCCGCAAACCGCTGGCGAATAGCGGCCCGAACCGCTTGAAAATAGGCTAAATGGTCCCGGATCGCCTCGGTTTCCTTCTCTCGGGACCGCAAGTGTAAACGCTTTCGACAATTCCAACACCATGGTCATTGAAGCGGCGCTTGCCGTTCTCCTGCTGAAAGATGTAATTCGCACCAGCCGTTACTGCGCACAGCCGGTCCGCCTCGGAGCTATCAGCAAAGCCGCGGTAATCGAAGCCGTTGAAGAAACCACGTAACGCCTCGTATTAGCGCTGCATCAGCGGTACCGCCTCGTCCTGGACGCTTTCTACCGGGCTACCTTCCATACCGGCTTGGGTATCGGTCTGCACGGCATCACGAAGCTGATCCGCTGTCCCCAAGAAATCGACGACCACGCTACCGGGCTTCTCACCGAACACACGATTCACGCGCGCGATGGTCTGCATCAGATTATACTCTACAAAGTGGCTTATTGAGGTACATAGTATGCAAGGGTGGGCAATCGAATCCCGTCAACCACATATCGCAGACGATCACCAATCGCAGGTCATCTTTCGTCATCTTTCGGGTCCTTGAAGCGACGGGCCAGCGCCACGCGCCGGGGCTTGGTACGTGCGCGGGAGGCGGCCCGCTCACCCTCGACCGCCGAGCCAGTCATGATCACCTTGACGCAACCGGCGGCGTTCTCGTCCGCGTGCCATTTCGGCCGGAGTGCTACGATCTCGTCGTAGAGGTCCATGCAGATTGCACGGCTCATACAGACGGTCATCGCCTTACCTTCGATCACCTCCCGCCTTTTCTCGAAGTGTTCGATGATCTCTTTTGCCAGTAATTTCAACCGCTCATGTGCACCGTCCACCAACCAAGGCCTCGAGCTCGACGTGGATATAGTCATCGACCTTACGCCCTGCCTCGTTGGCCTCAGCGGCCGCTCGCACCTTCTCCAACTCCTCTTCACCCTCGCGCACCCGCGCCTCGTCAGAGACCAGCTTGACCAACCGCATTTCGTAATAGATGGGAACCGTGGCCTAGTCCTCGATCACCTGCCGGATATCGTAGATGTCGGCATATTTACCGAACACCGCCGGAGTGTTGCGATCGTCCCACTCTAACGGTGTGCCCGTGAAGCCGACGAAGGTGGCGTTGGGGAGGGCTTCCCACATCCAGCGGGCACCACCGGTGAGGAAACTGTAATGGCTCCGGTGCGCTTCGTCCGCCAGTACCAGGATATTCGCCCGCTCGCTGACCGGGCCGCCGCGCTCCTCGAATTTTTGGGTGGTCGTGAACACCACCCCATCGGAGGCCAGCTCCAGCCTTGCCGCTAGGTCCTGCCGGCTCGCGGCTTGCTCGGGCGCTTGCCGCAACAACGCCCGGCCCGCGGCAAAGGTACCGAACAGCTGCCCGTCCAGATCATTGCGGTCGGTTACTACCACACCGGAGCGTCGCCATTTTTCGCGAAACCCGAAACGGGGTCCGTCCGATTTCGGGTGCAAAAAATCAGGCGACGGCCATGGCCTTCGGCGGCCCACGTTCGTCCTGCGTCCGTCCCGGCGCGCACTCCGCGCGGCGCCAGGACTCCCGCAATGACTTGACGCCGTGTCGCATGGCCTTGCATTTCGTCTCCGCCGGCGCTCACGCGCCGCACTCCGACGAAACGATCGGCCTTACGGCTACGCGGGGGCGTCGCACTCCGCTCGTCGCTTACTCCTTCGCTTCCCTGTGCTCCTCCATGGTCGGGTTGGCGAGTTGCTTATCACCGATCAAGGCCCCCGATAACCATGAGCATGGTCAAGTTTTTGCCGGAGCCCTAGGTGGGCCAGATCACGCCGCCGCGCCCGTCTCCTTCCCCGGCCAGGGACTTGAGCGCCGCCTTCGCCGCTGCCCGCGTCTTGTCCATCGCCCGGAACTGATGGTACCCGGCCACCTTTTTTTTAAGGATTCTACCGGTACGGTCATCTTCTTCGAAGACCACGTAGTGCCGCAGGTAATCCGGAAACCGGGCCGGCTCGAACAATACCCTGACCAGCCAGGGATTCCAACGTCGGCTCACCGGGCTGGCACGCATTCTCGAGCGAGCGCCAAGGCATGAATCGATCCGCGGCGGCGGTCAGCGAGCCCACCCGTGTGCTGTCACCATCGCTGATTACCAGCAGCTCGTTGTAGGTGAACAGAGTCGGAATCCGCTGTTTATAACCCTGAAGCTGATGGTAGGTCTGCCACACATCGCCCGTTCATCCATCGGGTCCTTCAGCTCGATCACTACAACCGGTAGGCCATTGAGGAACACCACCAGATCGGCCCGGCGCGTGTCATTACCGCACCGGACCCTGGGCTGATTCACTACCAGCAGGTCATTCTTGGCCGGTCGCTCGAAATCCACTAGCCAGACCTTATCGCCGCTTTCTCCTTCGGGCATGCGGTATTCCACATCGATCCCGTCGGTGAGCAAGTGATGGAACCAGCGGTTATTCTGCGCCAGCGCCAGCGGACGGGAGACCGTGCGTACCGCCTGCTCGATCGCATCTTCGGGCAACCGATCATTGATTCGGCGCAGACTCGTCTGCAAGCGCGGCGCCAGGATCACCTGCTCATAATCGTCGCGTAGCGGCGTAGCGGCGACGGGTGAAATCTCCCTATCCCGGCGGATGTCGAAGCCCACCACCTCGAACTAGGCCAGGGTAGCCTGCTCTACGAATTTCTCGTTCATCCCGATGCCTTGGAATCGCTATCGGACGGCATGCGTTCCTGCCTGAACCGAATCAGCGCGGTTCGGTAAGCCTTAGAAGTCGGTCCGGTAGAGTGCTTCGCTGGCGGTCAATGGGGCTTCCAGCACCTCGAACGGACCATAATCACGATTGATATAGTCGTCAAAATCGGCATGGTCGCCGTAGTCGGAATCGGGCCAAGGGGTCCTGTTGAGCCGACCGCAGGTGCGTCTTGAACAACAAACCCACAATAGGATCGGTGGCCCGCGCCAGAATCTCCGCATAGCGGCGATCCAGCATAAGCGTCCGCACCGTGTGCTGCGGAACTGTAGGCGTTCCGAATCTCCACCACCCCGGCAATGGTCTGATTCAATGCGGTGTAGGAATCCGCGTCCTGTGGACGTGTCAGAGTGCTGAAGCTTTGCCGATAGCACGACTCAATGGTACTCCTAATTTTGAGCTGTCCCCACAGTCTCGAACGAGGAGTACACCAATGAATCGTTTTCACAAGCGATCACATGTCATCTGGCACTGTCAGTATCATCTTGTTTGGACGCCCAAATGTCGCTTTCGGATCTTGAGTGGTCCGGTGGTGGAGGAAGTGAGCTGCTGTATCCGAACGTTTTCGGAGCAGTTAAAGTGTGAGGTGGTGGAGTGAAACGTACAAATCGATCATGTGCACTTATTGGTGATGATTCCGCCGAAGATTTCGGTATCGGATTATGTCGGGACGGTGAGAGGTCGAACGGCGATTCGAGTCTTCAACCGGCTTCAGCATTTAAAACGTAAGCCCTATTGGGGCAATCACTTTTGGGTCAAGGGTTACTGCGCTGACACGGTTGGGCTCGATGCCGAGAAGATTCGGGCTTACGCCCAGTACTAAGAGGAACGGGAACAAATGGCGGAGCAAGGTAGGCTGAAGCTTTAGCCTACCTAACTCCATATTGAGGATAGCCAGACCTTGCCTCTTCTGGAGGCAAAGGCCGATTCATCTCCTTCTAGGGATTATACCAAAGCCCCCCTTTCTAAGGGGGGCTTTTTTACTCTCCGGACCAGCGACTCGGCGCCGCTGTGCAAGCTGGCGTCTACCCCACCACCTTCGCCGAGACCGAGGTTTAGATACTTCATCGCCTCGGAGACCAGCTTCGGGGCTTCCCACCCAGCATCCACCGCGACCTTGCGGTCCATCAGAATCGTCTTACAAGTTGTCTCGATAATGGTTCTGCAATAGGAAACCACTACACCCGGACGATCCGGCATCGCCTCTTCCAACGACTCGACCTGTTTGCGGATGCGCGCCGACTCCTGGTGCGTATCGGGTAGCTCCCGACAGGCGGAGAGCCGGAACTGTGCGTTGGCTGCATCACTCGCCATCGGCGGCTCCCTCGGTATTAAAGACCCTGAGCTCGCCGGAGATTAGCTTTGGTAAGAGCGCGTCATGGATTGATGCGAGAACATGCGACTCGCGCTCATTGGACGCCATGCGTTCGAAGAGAGGCTGTGCAACATCACCGAATCCTTTCAGCGTATGTTCATCGGGCCGTAAGGCCGGGATTGGCTTGAAGTTACGCTTGCTAATCTCAGCAAACGTACTTCCCTCTGCCCTCGACTCGATCACGTCCATGTTTAATTTTGTCCACAGCAATATGTAGCTGTTCGGTATTTCTTCGGTAATCATGGCGATAATGCGTTGGTTTACTGAATCCGGGGTTTCGGTCAACGCAAGATAGCCGATAGGAGCATGTGACGGAAGAATGACTGTCCCGACTGGAAGCTGCCCCGAACTGATTTTGTCGACACCCGCCTGGGTAATGTAGCGTTCAGAGGCCGTCTAGAAAGTAATACATTGATTTTTAAATCATAAAACACATACATTTTGTGGTTATGCGATGTAATCTCGGAGTTTTCCAGGACTGAAGAAACGATTCAATCGGCTGTCAGGTACCCGAGTGAACTCACCGACGAAGAAGGGGAAATCCTTGAGCCCATCATCAACGAATTGGAATCCTATACCATCGGGCGCCCACGAAAAAGTGATCCTCGCGAACTCCTAAATGCCATTTTTTATTTGAATAAAACAGGTTGTCCCTGGCGGGATCTACCAAAAGACTTCCCTTCCTACAAGCTCGTTAATTATTACTATAACAAGTGGACAGATAATCGTTTGCCAGAGAAAGTCAATACGGTGCTTCGTCAGCGGTTACGCCAAAAAAAGGCTCTCTTGCGTTTGGTGTGGGTAACGCCATTTTTCCCACCGCGTAGGGTAGCCCGCTCCAAGCCTACTCTGTGCCCTTCTTTTCGCCTGTAGGTTCGGACCCGTCACTAGGCCAAACGCCGGAGGATTTCATCATGGACCCGTTGTCGTTGTTTACCCTCGCGCTCGGCCTTCCGGCTCCTTGGGAGGTTGTTGACGTGGCCTGCGAAAATCAGGCCGGATCGATTTCTACCGCACCTTCGCCCCGGGGACACGATTCTCTTGTCCGTATTGTGGGGCGGAACACCAGCCGGTCCACGACACGCTTAAGCGCGACTGGCGTCACCTGAACTTCTTTCCATTCCAGGCCTATATCCACGCCAAGGCACCCCATGTGCGCTGCGGGACCTGCGCCAAGACTACCCCCCAGGTCGTGGCGCCCTGGGCGCGCCCCAACAGCGGCTTCAGCCTACGGATGGAGGCCTTACCGGTCTCCCTCTGTCAGGCGATGGCGGTCTCTCAGGTCGCTCAATTGTCTGGCGTCAGCGACGGGCGCGTCTGGCGCACCCTCGATCATTACGTCGATCAGGCGCACGCTCAAGAGGACTTCTCGACCGTCACCTCGGTTGGTCTCGATGAGACCGCCTCGCGGCGTGGACACAATTACATGAGCTTGTTTCACGATCTCGATGCCCCGCGTGGGCTCTATGCCTGCGAAGGGCGAAAAGCCCAGGTCGTGGCCCAGTTTGCCGATGCGCTCGAGGCTCATGGCGCCTGTGCCGAGAACATCGGTGCAGTCTGTATGAATATGTCGGCAAGCTACCAGGCTGGCGTGTGTGGACATCGGCCCTGGGCGGTGATCACCTTCGATGAGTTTCACGTCATTCAGCTCGTCAACAAGGCGGAAGACGCTGAAGAAGCACCAGCCAAGCCTCCTCAATGCGTTCGATTCCAGGTTCACCAACGACCGTGTCGAGGCGGTCAATTCACTCATCCAGGCCGCCAAAGCCAGGTCCCGCGGCTACGGGACACCAGGCACCTGATTCCCATCCTCTACCTTGTGGCGGGTAAGTTGACCCAGCTGCCGACTTCTCCGTTCGTCGTCCAGTCGGGGCTTCCCATCACGACTTGAGTCAGGTCGCTACGACCCGCTACCCACACCAAACGCAAGAGAGCCCGATTTTTTCCGGTGGGCGCAACCCACCCTTGAATGATCTGTTTTCAGGGAAAGGCCAAGGATGGATTATAAAAGGATTTGATAGAGAATACCTGGGAAGCTGTCCTAATCCTGAGGCCTACCGTTTTCCGCTGCTCGCCTTAAGGTTCTACTCCCGACCATAAGTACAGGATAAAAAACTACAATATATTGATTTAAAATAAATATTTTCGTTGCAGTTGATGTTACAGTTGAGCTGGGTTTCAAGCCACCCTTGCCGGATTTTGGCATAACGCTTTAATAATAGATAAATTTTCTCGGAAAGCTCACAGTGATGGATCAGAATGTCGCCGCTCTTGTGCCCCTGTTGCCCGGCTATTTCGATTGGAACTTGGCCAGAACCAAATGCCTGGCCGGCCTGATTATCGCTTTGATCAAGGTTAGAACCGTCAATTTCGCGCAATTAGCCACCACTCTTCCCGGTGGTGCCTTGAAAGACCCGAAGTATAAACGTGTTCAACGCCTGTTCAGAACCTTCCCTCTCGACTTCTCCACCGTGGCTCGGTTCATTGTGAGTCAGTTGCCCGATGGTCAGTATCTACTGACCCTGGATCGGACCAACTGGAAATTCGGTCAAACCAATATCAATATTCTGTGCTAGGCGATCGTCCAGCAAGGTGTGGTGATCCCCGTGTTATCGATCCTGTGAGATAAAAAAGGTAATTCCAATACGGACGAACGCATTCCATTCATCCACAGGTTTATTGAGCTATTCGGGGTGGAAAAAATTGATGGCTACCTCGCCGATAGAGAATTCGTCGGTACGGAATTTGTTCGCTATCTCATTAAAAATGAAATAAAACCCAGGATTCGCATTAAGCACAATACACGCGTCGCTCGGCGCTGGAATGGCGCGGTACCAGCCCGCAATTTCTTTCGTAACTTGGCACGCGGCGAAGTCATCCAACTGAGGGGACAACGGGTTGTTTGGGGCCAGAGGCTCTCGGTCACGGGAACGCGCTTGATGAGTGGTGAATCCCTCATCATTCTCAGTCTGGATGCCTCTCGGGTCACCGCCATCCCGGACGACGATAAACGGCGTTGGGAAATCAAAACCTTATTCAAAGCCTTGAAGAACCAAGGATTCGATTTTGCAGCAAGCCATCTGACCGAGTTGGATCGTATTGAGATGCTTCTAGCCTTGTTAGCGATCACCTTCTGCAGGGCGCATCTCCTCGGGGAATGGTTACACGAGCAAAAACCGATCCCAACCAAGAGTCATCACCGTCCGGCCACCAGTATTTTCAGGTATGGTTTGGACTGGCTGAGAGAGATTTCATTCAATATGGCGGAAAAGCTTGAGGCATTTTACCAAACCGTCGCTTTATTCGAAGAACTACGAAGATCAAACTATTCATTTGATTTTATTGGGAAATTTATGTCCTGTACTGTGGTGCCGAGCACAGGATTCGGCATTTGGTCTTCATCATTGCAGATTCTCCCCGTTCCCCCAGTTGGTGCAGCTCATTCCTCACCGCACCCTACGCCATGTTAGAGTGCGGCGGCAGTTTTTTGCCCCGGTACCGACCGGGATTTGCGGTGTCCAGAGAGAAAATTTTTACACGCTTGCCCAGTAGAGGGAAGTTCCGAACCTTGACGGAGAGGTCCCAGTCCTCGACGATGCGGCTTCGAGCTCCGATCGATCAGGCCATCGGATCAACGACCCGGATTGGTGGGTATCCGGTGCAGGGCCCGGACCCGATTGCGCGGTATCTGGAGGGTCGGGATCCGGCCGCCTTCTTGGTTGGGGTAGATCAGGTAGAGGGATTGGTCCGTCTGTAGCGGCAGCGGTAGCTACCAGCGGCCAGATCTTGCTGCACGGTTTGGAGCCTAGTGGGGGTATCGCCTGGGTTCGGTATGGTCCAGACCCGGACCAAGGGAAAGTGATTGAATCCCCGTTCCTTACCGGTAAAGGTAGCCATCCTGGGCGGTGTTTCTGCCTAACAGGGTAACTATTCAGCTACTCCAATTGGGGCATTGGGGGTTGCCCTTGGAACGTCAGGACGATCGAGTTGAAAAGATCGTCGGACTGTTTGCGGCGGGTCGAAAGGTAGGAGCGGATGATGGCAAAGGCATCTCCGCCGGTTTCGGAGCGGAAACAACCGGAGACTTTCTGCTTGAACTTGGGCATTCGCAGGTCGCGTTCGGCCTGGTTGTTGTCGAAGGGAACGCACCGGTCGGTGAGGAAGCGCAGGACCTCGTTGCGGTGCTCGCGCAGTCGCCGAATGAGGTGGCAGACCGGGGATTGTTTGACTCGCCCGCGGGTGCCAGGACGGCGGGGACGGGGGGATTGCCAGCTTCGGCTTCAGTGAGGATGGTGTCGTAGCGGGTCCGCAAGCGCTTGGCGTCGCCGGTGGGCAATGCCTTGAGGTCCTGGGCCTGGGCCTCGCCGACCAGGGCATTGGCTTGGCACAACAGCGCGATCATATCGGTTGCCCACAGCTGGCTTGGAGACCTCTCAGCGACAGCTGATTAGCTCACGTAGATGATGGGCATTGCAGAAGGCATGCCAACATGGGTAGCGCTGGCAGGCTGACCAGTAATCATGCACGAGTACGCCAGCGAACGGGGCCAACAAGCCGAACGCATCCAGGGCCTCGGCACCACGTTTGGGATGAGGGAAGTAGGCCGTAAGTCGATCGGTGTTGAGTACGTGTAGCCAGTACGGGTTGCCGTTGCCGTTCACGCGCCGGCCGGTTTCGGCGGCATGGGCCACTGGCGCGGCGACGAGTGCGTCGCGAACCGCGTTGACTGGCGCTTCCAGGCAGGTGGCCGCCACCCGTGCGGCGCGCTGGAGGGTGTCCGGTGAGATCCCAAGGCCGGCCAGCTCATTGAGCACCCCGGCGGTGCGCTGGTAGGACAGCAACTGATATTGGGTCATGTAGACCGCAAAGGCTGATACGCTCGGTCCGTATTACACCAGGGCCTCAATCCCTGTAGGAAACGTGCTGCGTTGCGCGTGCCTACAGGCACAGGTTCCGCCGACAATGCGGTATTCGATGACCTTACGCTGGATCTCCACCTCGACCACTTGGCGTCGCTCCACGAGCACTGTAGCCGCGATCCCGGTGCCGCAACGTCCGCAGGCGCAGGTCCCCGTCAACGGGATGATCACGCACTGGTCGGGGTGATCGACCAGGAAGCGAGTGACACCGCGTCAGCCCGGTTGTCCACTTGGCTTGCGCCCGCTTGGCTGGCGTTGCGAGTGTGGTGGCGGCTTCTTGAACGGTGAATCCGAGGATGGTGGCCGGCTGGAGTTGTGGCTATCCTTGGCTAGGCGCGCTTCCAACTCCCGGATGCGCTCGCGCAGATGCTCAATGAGTGCCGGCTGCTCCGCCACCCGTTCACGCAACCGCTTAAGCTCGTCGTCAGGGTTTCCCGAAGAATGGGTTAGGGTAGGTTATTCCAGCATGGAAATAAATTACGTGTGTAGCCTACCGCTTAGCAAGAGATCCTGAATAGTTACCTAGCAGGTAAGCTAGCACGAAAATGAGTAGGATCCAGGCTGGCGACATTGCTATCAGAATGCGGCTAATGCGGGTACGGGTATAGAAGATCAATGCTCCGGTAAGAAGTACGGTGACGAGCAATACCAGCCATACGAGCGGCCACAACACCAACATGCTGTGCATGACGTGATCCTCGAAGGGGATGCCCAGGCCGATCAACCCCAACTCGAAGCGAGTCGTACCAGTGGTAGGCATAGGATCAACCGACAGTATAGAGGAGGGCCATGATCAGGGCGGGGATCAGAGTGACGGCGGCACCGAGGTCTAGGATACGGGAGTCCGTGCTCATGGCTGGTCTTCCTCCCCCTCGACAGGCGGGGTAGTGTCCGTGGGCGGTGCCTCTTCCCTGTCGCCTCTCCGCGGATGATCTGCCCCAAGTTGAGTCTGTCGCTCAACCGGTAGGGACTACAGAAAGGTTCTCCATCCGGTATCCGCTCCAGGCCTGACCGCCCGGTCAGTTCGATTGGGCGATCGATTCGCCTTTGGTCTCAGTGAGACAGAAGATCCGCGGTTGGGAATGCCGGGGTGGGTGTGCTCTCGGCAGTCGAACCAGAAAGTGTCGTCCCCGGCAATCAGGCAGAAGCATTCACTGCCGAATTCCGGCTAGGCGAGCAGAACGGACAACAGGAAGGCGAGTCGCCGCATGTCGATCTCCGGAGGTTTTCGGTCGGGCAGAGGCCATGATTCTCAGTTTTTTCGGCTATGGAATCGCTCAATCGAGTCAAGTATGGGAAAAATCGCTTTGGAATGCGACGGTAGCTTTTTACCTTCCGGAACGATAACCCGACCGTTCCGACTTGCTTACCTGCCCACAACTTGTTTCAGCCGTGATGATCATTCGGTAGCCCTGGAAAAGGCGGATGGGCAGCCATCACACACATAGTCCCATGAGCCAATTTTCTAAGGTCCCCTCGACCCCCTTCAGTCCGCGAATCGATACCGAGCACCACAGTAGGGGCAGGTTGCCTTCCCCGTCTTCTCGATGGGTAGGTATACCCGTGGGTGCTGATTCCATACCCCGTCCCGAGCGCGGGGACAGGCCAGAGGTAGGTCTCCGCGACCAATCTCGATTTCAGGTGCGGTGACCGGGTCCTTTTCGGCGCTGGTCGTGGTTTCGGTGCTGATTGTCATTCTCCGGTGCTCCACTCTCTCGCATGGGGAAAATCTCGGGGATGGAATTTTTGGTGGTATTATGATTTCGTTGTTTCCGGTGTGTAGGGAACATGTAGGGGCGATTCATGAATCGCCCCTACATGATCGACTATTCCACGGTCATTAGGCACAACCCTTGCGATTGCCCATTCTCGGAAACAACAAGATCAGAACACCACTGAATTGTTCAAGGCCTTCGAGCTACTCCGCGGCGGTCCGATATCATCCCGGAAGGCATCAAACCCATGTCAACCACTGGGGGTGCTCATCGCGGCGGCCATGGACCTGGTCGAAATACAGATTTTGTAGACGCTCGGTAATGGGGCCACGGGTGCCCTGGCCGATGGCACGCCCATCCACCTCCCGGATCGGGGTGACCTCCGCCGCGGTCCCGGTGAAGAAGGCCTCGTCGGCAATGTAGACCTCATCGCGGGTAATGCGCTTCTCCACCACCCGAATACCCAGCTCGTCGGCCAGGGATAAAATCGTTTTACGGGTAATGCCGTCGAGGGCGGAGGTCAAGTCCGGGGTATAGGATACGCCTTCCCGGACGATGAAGATGTTCTCACCACTGCCTTCCATGACATAGCCCTCGACATCCAGCAGCAAGGCTTCGTCGTAGCCGTCGCGTTGGGCCTCCTTCAGGGCCATCATGGAGTTCATGTAGTTGCCATTGGCCTTGGCTCGGCACATGACACTGTTGACCTGGTGGCGGGTGAAGGACGAGACCCTGACGCGGATACCGTCTCGCATATTCTGCTCGCCCAGGTAGGCACCCCAGGCCCAGGCCGCCACCATGCAATGGACCCTCAAATGGTTGACGTGTAGGCCCATGCCTTCGGAGCCGTAGAAACACATGGGACGAATGTAGGCGGAATCGAGCCCGTTCTCCCGCACCGCGGCCCGCTGGGCCGCGTTCAATGTCTCCTGATCGCAGGGAAGCGTCATACCCAGAATATGGGCCGAGTTGAACAGGCGGTCCGTGTGCTCGTTCAGACGAAAAATGGCGGTACCCCGCTCGGTATGGTAGGCGCGTACGCCCTCGAAGACCCCCATACCGTAGTGCAAGGTGTGGGTCAAGACATGGGTTTTGGCCTCGCGCCAGGGCACCATTTCGCCGTCCAGCCAGATAAGACCGTCACGGTCTGCCATTGTTGTCATCATTGTCTCCGCTTGCTCTTTGGGTACCGAGCACCATCCCGGGTCGAGACTCCGGCACAGGGTATCGATCGATAGAGCGAGTATGGGGGGACCTTGAAAGCCGCATTTCTTCTATGACTTTTGTGCCAAGATCAGCTCCGGGGGAAAGGGACTTTCGGTCGGTGGAATCACGGCATGATTTCTCGGTATCGAGTGTGCACTGGCGAAGATAAGTACCGGGGCTCCGCTCCGCTTTTGTTCCCCCTCTCCCCAACCCTTCTCCCGCCAGGGGAGAGGGGCTTAGGCGATTGCCGGAAAACGGAGTACCGGATTGGGCCGAATTTTCGTTCATATTCAAGGCGCGGCAACCGGCGCATAGTGGACTATGTAACGGTTGACGCAACACGGAATACGGACGAAAAGACCACCAAGATGGTATTTGACAGAAACCGCCTTATAGAAGACGAGGTACTCGGAAGGCATCAGTCCGCCATCAGCTTTCGCCACCAGCCCCGCACTTGCTCCCGCGACTCGACCAACTGGTCGTCGGGGATGCGTGCGGGTTGCCCCTGTAGGGCGTTGCGGTGATAAGCCGCCCGCAGCGCCTTGTAAGCATCAGTCAAGTCCTCGACCATGGTGGCCGGTAACAGATCGAGGTGTGCCAGGGTCTCCAGCAACCGCCCATTGTCGGTCCGGTCGGCGAGGTCCGGGTGCTGCGCGGCCCACCGCAAAACTGAGTATTGAACCATAAACTCGATATCGGTAATACCGCCGTGCCCTTGTTTCAGGTCGAACCACCCGCGCCGGGTCTGGTCCAGCTCCTTACGCATGCGTTCGCGCATCGCACACACGTCCGTACGCAGGCGCTCCGGCTCTCGCGGTCGACACAGGAGCTGACGCCGCACCTGCTCGAAGCGGTCCGCGAGTACCCGGTCTCCGGCCACCGGACGTGCCCGCACCAAGGCTTGATGTTCCCAGGTCCAGGCTTCCCCGGTCTGGTAGCCCACGAAGGCCGTGAAAGAACGCACCAGCATGCCCGTACGGCCATCGGGGCGCAGGCGCATATCCACCTCATAGAGCTGGCCGGAAGGAGTTCGGGTCGTCAGCATGTGGATCATGCGCTGCCCCAGACGTAGGTAGAGCTGGCCGACGGCTATCCGGCGGTCACCGCCGGTCTCGGCATCGACCGCATCGCTGCCGTGCAGAAAGACTAGGTCCAGATCGGACCCATAGCCAAGCTCGAGGCCGCCCAGCTTGCCGTAGCCGAGCACTAGAAAGCCGGTGCCATCGTTCGGGGCATTCGGAGGAGGACCATGTTTCGCCCGCAGGTGGGCATAGGCCAGTGCCAGCACCTGGGAGACCGTAACCTCGGCGACCCCGGTCAGATAGCTACTCACCACTGTCAGGGGAATGACGCCCGTGAGGTCTGCCGCTGCTACCCGTAAACGATTCCCCTGGGCGAATTGGCGTAGACGTTCCATCTGCTGTTCCAGGTCACCTTCGGCCAAGGGGGCGAGCAGACTGCCGAGCTCGGCCTCGAGGTCGGTCCGATGAAGTGGTGCATAGAGGCGACGGGAGTCCAGCAACTCGTCCAGCAGCAGAGGATGGTGGACGAGCTGATCGGTAAACCAGGGGCTCTTCTCCGCCAGCCGGGCCAGCTGCGACAGGACGATCGGATGCTCGATCAGCATCGCCAGATAGGCCGTACGGCTGAGTACGGATTCCAATACTCGCAACACCCGTTCCAAGACTAGGTCCGGGTCACTGGTATCGGCAGCCAGATTCACCACTGGGGGTATGAGTCGGGCCATGCGGTCGTCGCCGTGGGGGCCCATGCCCTTGCGCAATGCGGAATCGCGCAAATTCCGCAAACGTTCCAGAATTGCGCGCGGGTCCTTGAAGCCGGCCTCCGCGAGCTGCTTCCGATAATGGGCATCCTCCCCCTCTCGAGTCCAGAGGCTCGTAAAGGCCTGATCTTGGCATTCCTCTTCCACATGCGGGGTCGCGAAGACCCGATCGAATTCGCCTTGGACCCGATCCCGATGCCTCTGCAACACCCGGTAAAAATCGTCCCAATCGACACAACCCATGGCGCGGGCCAGCCGCAAACGCCCCAATGGGTCTTCCGGCAAGCGGTGGGTCTGCTCATCCTTCCAGGCTTGGAGTCGATTCTCCACTAGGCGCAAATATTCGTAAGCCGCGCTGAGCTGCTCCACGGCCCGGACCGGCAGCAGGCCTTTCTCCCCCAATAACCGCAAGACGGGCCGGATGGAACGGATTTGTAGCTCGGGGTCGCGTCCGCCGCGGATGAGCTGAAAGGTCTGGCCGATGAACTCGATCTCTCGGATCCCCCCGGGGCCGAGCTTGATATCGTCCGCCATGCCCTGGCGTTCGAGCTCCCGGTGGATCATCCGCTTCATATCGCGCAGGGATTCGATAGCACCGAAATCCAGGTAACGGCGGTAGACGAAGGGCCGCAGCATGGCATCGAGCCACTCCCCCGCCTCCGGGTCACCCGCCACCACCCGAACTTTGATCATGGCATAACGTTCCCACTCCCTGGCTTGGGATTGGTAATAGTCCTCCAGCGCATCGAAGCTCAAGGTCAAGGGACCCGAAGTCCCGAAAGGACGCAGGCGCACATCGACTCGAAACACGAAGCCATCCACCTCATGGGCGCTCAGAACCTGAATCAGATTCTGGGCGAGGCGGGTGAAGAACTGTTCGTTGGTCAGGGGACGCGGGCCATCCGTGTGGCCTCTGGCCGTGTAGGCGAACAATAGATCGATGTCCGAAGAGAGGTTAAGCTCCCGCGCTCCCAGCTTCCCCATCCCCAATATCACTAGACTCTGCTCAGTGCCAGCGGCATCCCGTGGAGTACCGAGCTCCGCCACCAAGCGGCGATACAAAAACCTCAGGCTGCGATCCACACAGGCATCCGCCAGGGCGCTCAGGTCCTCCAGGGTCGCGTCGAGCCCGGCCAAGACCATGATATCGCGCCAGATGATGCGCGCCATCTCGCGGCGTCGAAACCGGCGCAAGGCTATGGCCAGGGCGCGATCGTCGGCAACGCCTTCCAGCTCGGCGGCGAGCAGGCGATCCATCTCTCCCGGCGCATAGGGGCGTTCCAAGTGTCCGGAAGCGAGCAGCTGCGGCAGGATTTCCGGGTAACGGATACAACTTTGGGCGACATAATCGCTCGCCTCCCACACCGACTCCAGCGTCCGTTCGATCAGCGGATGGCGGGGCACCTCGATTCCATGCTCGGCGAGTGCCACCATCCAGGTCTGCCGCCGGTCCGCAACTTCCACTATGAGAGCCTCGGCCCTTGCCATCGGTAAACTCCTCGCTCAGGGATGGATATCGGAGCGCATGGGCAATGCATGGAGCCGCTTATCGACCGGACCACACTATTACAGCCATACCGAAATACCAAATAACATGGGTTCGGCTTATCTATCGGAAGCTCTTTTTTGCCGCCAATGAACGCAAATCGGTCGAGATCGACCCACTATTAGCGACGCTTCCTGATCTACCAACCTTTATTACGGCCATTTGCGGCTGAAATTTCCGTTTTACAGTTTTTCGATCTGCTCGATCGAAAGCCCCGAGGTTTCGACAATGACTTCCAGGCTGATCCTCTTTTGCTTCATTGTCCTGGCCATGTCGATGGTTTTTTTTTCAATCCTTCTTCCTTACCTTCCTTCCTAGCTCGTTCTTCGAGTACGTAAGGCAAGATATATTTTTTACTGCTCTGAAGCTTCTTGAAAACACCCGAATCCACAAAGCTATGATAGTCTTCATGGCTGATGATAAGGTGATCGACTGCTTAGATTTTGAGGAGCTTACCGGCCTGAATGACATGATCGGTGAAATCCTGACCATTCGCGGAAAACGTCACATCCCCACTGGGATGGTTATGGATCATGATCACCCGAATCGCCAGCTTATAAGTCGCCATGCGGAAGGCTTCTCGGGGTTTCCGGAGCGTCGCCATTTTTCGCGAAACCCGAAATGGGGTCCGTCCGATTTCGGGTGCAAAAAATCAGGCGACGGCCATTGCCTTCGGCGGCCCACGTTCGTCCTGCATCCGTCCCGGCGCGCACTCCGCGCGGCGCCAGGACTCCCGCAAGGACTTGACGCCGTGTCGCATGGCCTTGCATTTCGTCTCCGCCAGCGCTCACGCGCCGCACTCCGACGAAACGCTCGGCTCTACAGCTACGCGGGGGTCGTCGCACTCCGCTTGTCGCTTACGCTCCCTCGCTTTCCTGTGCTCCTCCGGTGCTGGTCATGTTGGAAGAGCCCAAAGCGACCAATTCGATATAGCGAATTTTATTCGCTTGATTCAGACCCACTGTTGGCAACAAATAGAACTGTCCGGTTTAGTAGCACATAAACTGTCTGCTTTGGATACGGCAGCGGACCTACGCGACAACCTGTAGCTGGAGCGGAATCGACTGACCTTGGGCATCATACCGAGCCAAGCAACGCGGTCCGTGGAACACGGCAAGGTTGCCATCGGGATAACGATGCACCCGCACCTTGACCTTCATGTAATGCATCCGGTGGCGGTCCTTGGGGATCTGCAAGGGGATCTGCAAGGCCATCCCCTCGAAGGCCACGCAGTTGTCTTTGCCGACGACACGCTCGAAGGTTTCACACAAGAAGTCATCCAGCTTGCCACCGATCCAGGGCACGAAGGCCGATCCCTCCGCCAGCGCTGGCGGCATGAACTCGGCATTGAAGGCTGGTCGATAGACTTCATCGAGGTAGCGGTTAGCCGCTGTCATGTCGCGGAGGCCGGCGAGGCCAGCTCCTGTGGCAGACGCCTCTGGTGGGTACGGAACATGCGCTCTGAGCGTCCTCGTGCCTCAGGAGAGTGGGCCGGGATCATCTCGATCCCCAAGCGGGCTATGGCCTTGCCAAATGGCGTGGGGTTCTCCTTGGCTACCTTGCCGCTAGCTTTCGGGGTATACCAATAGTGGCTGCCCCGATCGGCGTAGAGCGAGGCGAACAATCCGCGTTGCCTGATCACGTCGCGCATGCCCATGAAGCTGGAGGCCGTACCTTCCTCGGCGACCAAGCGCATCGAGTAATGCTCGTTGGTGGCGTTGTCCATGGTTACGACCAAATCCCACTTCACTCCCGGTACCCATTCGTGGGTGCTCGCGTCCTGGTGCAACATCATGCCCGGCCCGGCCGCGCGGGTGCGGTGCTTGCCTCGCCCAGGTGCCTTCTGTACCACACCGGCCTCTTGCAGCTGGTTCTTGACCCAGGTGTAGCTGCGCTTACCCCCGTCGCGTTGGTACCAAACGTGGAAGCGCCATTACCTCATCCACTGGCGCCCACCAGTGCGAGACCTGCTCCAGGCGCTTGTCGATCAACCCTTGCAGACCCTCGTCCTCGTAGCGGTCAACATAGCGCCGAAAGGTCCGCTCGCATACCCCGAACAGCCGGGCCGCCTCCTCCTGTCTCAGGCGGCCTGCTTGCCACCCCCCAGACGCCTCTTCAAATTTCATCTTCCGAATCTCCTGCAGCAAGTTTGTTCGGCTCATTGGATACCTCCTCGGCGTCCAATGAAACCGGACACATCACAGGCTACAAGTCCGGACAGTTTATTTACTCCCTATAATCACGGGTCCTATTATTGCAAGGTCGAAAGATTAGTGGTGTTATGATTTCGCTGTTTCCGGTGTGAAGGGAACAAGGTTCCCCCTTCTCGGAACCGAAGTAGGGGCAACCCTTGCGGTTGCCTATTCCGCGGCCTCATTGATGTAGGGGCGATTCATGAATCGCCCCTACATCATCTGTACCCTACACCCCGTCACCTCTATTCCGCGGCCAGTAGGGGAAACCTTTAAAGAGCCCCCGATCCTTTCCCTTTCCCCGTAATAGATCGATTTGCGCCAATAAGGGGATCGATAACCAGCTTCAGCTTACGGCGCATGAGACTACCGACGACGGTGGAATCCCGGAGCACGGGTGGAGCACCCTGTAACCCTAGGCCCGAAAGCAGGCGCTTCGC
>Ga0209457_1000174_pt1 | contig 20321 bp, 33 predicted proteins | sample WorMetHEROISLAND_5_FD_187410 | JGI IMG/M metagenome (GOLD analysis project Ga0209457, IMG submission 187410) | Marine gutless worms symbiont microbial communities from Max Planck institute for Marine Microbiology, Germany - Olavius sp. 5 HERON... ... | reverse complement strand
CAGGATTACGGCGCACAGCTTCGGCACAGGCCTGCTCAATCACCGTCCCTTGATCGGCCTCCACCCGGGCCCAGGTGCGTTTGTTCTCTGGTCGCGGCCGTTTCCGCTCGGGCGGTTGTTCAAGACCCAGGATCGACTTGGCGGTGCGCGGATAGGGATCGACCTCGTAGACCGAGACCACCGTGGCCATCCGCTTGCGGTCCTTCTTCTCCCCGGAACGGAGCCGTATGTGTTGTTTGTGCTTCTCTCGCTCCATGGCCCTACGAGTGGCTTCGCGCAGACCCTTGGGATGCATCACGATACCCTTAACCATCGGCGCTGATCACAGAAGCGTGCCCTCATCCTGAGCCATTTGGGGCCATGCTCGCGCCTGATCATAAAAGGTGCGAAGTCCTGGCTCAGGTGCACGGCTACCTCCTCGGCCTGCCGCTCCGCTATCTGCCCACCATCCGAACCTTCCAACTGCCCCACCGCCTCATCGAATGATCCGCGAACAATCTGTTCCAAAAGGACTTCTCGCCGTCCATGCGAGTACTGGTCTGGCGGTAGGTTCAGCTTCGCATCCAGGGGAAAGACACTCTTCACACCCCGCCTCCCATAGCCACGGCGGGTGATGACCACCTCCCCAAAGCGGAGCTCTAGATTCCGTTTGCCGCCTTCACGCCGATGGGTCCTCACGCTCCCATCCTCTCCCACCACGCGCCTGTGGATGGCTCCTCGGCACCCCGCTGGTCGAAATACCCCTGGATCATCCGACGCAACAACTCACTCCCTGGCGGCTTACACTATAGCCTCCAATTCACCGTGGGTTACCCTCTGGGTTGCCTCATGCGTGAGCCTACCGAGCAGCTGTTCAAAGTGCGCTGGGGCTCCGTGTAATGCGCGAGCGCGGCGACCGTAATCGTGTAAGATTTCATCGGCGGGGCGCCTTGGGTATGGGGCAAAAGTTTCATCCCTTCAGTTTCATGCCCAACACGAGGCCCTGTCTTCAATATCTTATCCTAATACCTCTCTGAACCTTTGTTTCTAGGTTTCTCGCGTCGTTCCATAAGAGCCGCACCCAATAGCTATTGGGAATCTTACCCCAACGGCTATCGGCCAACACCCCAGGGTCCATGATCACCCGAGATACCCTCAACCCCGGCAGGCACGGACCTGTTCGACAAAACGCCCAGCCCAATCGTTCCCTCCCACGGCACGCAAATGACTGTAAGCGGCCACCAAGTTCTTGTACACAATGGCATCGTGCTTACCGTCGATTCCCTGGCCACGCAAAACCCGATAGCCAAAGGACCAAGCCGGGTCCGGATTCACAATGGCCGAGTGGTGAAACTCATGGGCGTTGAGCTCGTACGGGATCGCCGGGGTGCTTGGCCAGGGAAAGTCCGATGTCTCACACAGCCGGACATAGCCTCGCCCTTGCGGCCGCTCGTGCATCGCCACATCCGAGCTCAGGACCCCGCACATGGCACCACGCCGATTGCCCCAATGCAGCTCGCGGCACAAATACATGAGACCACCGCACTCGGCATAGACAGCCCCCCCCGAAGCCACGAAATCCCGGACCGAGGCGCGCATGGATCGATTCTCGGAAAGCTCGCACAGACGAAATTCCGGAAACCCACCGCCGATAAACAGCCCGTCCGCATCGGGAAGCTCCGAGTCCCGCACCGGACTGAAATCAATCAACTTCGCCCCGGCACGAGCCAAGGCGGCAAGGTCGTCCGGATAATAGAAGCCGAAGGCAGCATCCCGCGCGAGGGCGATGCGCACCGGCTCCCGCGTCACCGGCTCCGGCCGATTTTCGGCCACGGGTGCTGTCGGCAACGGGACCAAACGGGCGACTTCCAATATCCCGGAAACATCCAGCTGCTCCGCGATCAGGCTGCGGATACGCTCGATCCGGCCGTCGGCCCCCTCGGCTTCGTTGCTCGGCATCAGGCCCAGATGGCGCTCATCGATTCGGGCTTCCGCCGTTCGATGAATAGCCCCCAACAGCGGCAGATCGGTGTAATGCTCCAACACGCGGCGCAGGTTGGCCTCGTGACGCGAACCACCGACCTTGTTCATGATGACGCCGGCGATGTTCAACCCCGGATCGAAAGCCAGATAGCCGAGCAGCAGGGGCACGATCCCCCGCCCCATACCCTGGACATCCAACACCAGAACCACGGGGGCACCTAGCAGCTTGGCAAGCTCGGCATTGCTATTGCCACCGTGCGGATCGACATCGTCGAACAGACCGACATTACCCTCGATCAGTCCGATATCGGCACCAACCAGGGCACGTGCGAGCCCGTCGGTGATCTCGCGCCGGTTCATGGTATGGAAATCCAGATTAAAGCAGGCACGGTCCGCGGCCTGACCGAGCCAGAGGGGATCGATGTAATCGGGCCCCTTCTTGAAGGGCTGGACAGACAGGCCCAGCCGCCTCAGCTCACGGCATAATCCGATGGAAACGGTGGTTTTACCCGATGACTTGTGTGCAGCGGAGAGGTAGAGATGGGCCATGAGAGGGGTGTGCCAATAGCGAGGCAGGGTATTTAATTTTACCCCACTAATCGAAATGTCTCAAGGTCCTCACGAGCGGAATGTAGGGAGCAAATAAACTGTCCGGACTTGCTAACCCGTGATGTATCCGGTTTCATTGGACACCGAGGAGGTATCCAATGAGCCGAACGAACTTGCTGCAGGAGATTCGGAAGATGAGACCGGAGCGTCGCTATTTTTTGCGAAACCCGAAATGGGGTCCGTCCGATTTCGGGTGCAAAAAATCAGGCGATGGCCATGGCCTTCGGCGGCCCACGTTCGTCCTGCGTCCGTCCCGGCGCGCACTCCGCTCGTCGCTTACGCTCCCTCGCTTTCCTGTGCTCCTCTCTTGAAGAGGCGCATGGGGGATGGCAAGCAGGCCGCCTGAGACAGGAGGCGGCCCGGCTGTTGGGTATGCGAGCGGACCTTTCGGCGCTATGTTGACCGCTACGAGGACGAGGGTCTGCCAAGGGGTGATCGACAAGCGCCTAGAGCAGGTCTCGCACCGGCGGGTGCCAGTGGATGAGGTAATGGCGCTGGTGGAGCGCTACCGTCGACGACAGGCGGACTGGAACGTCAAGCCTTTCCACGCTTGGTACCAACGCGACGGGGGACAAGCGCAGCTACACCTGGGTCAAGAACCAGCTGCAAGAGGCCGGTGTGGTACAGAAAGCACCTGGGCGAAGCAAGCACCGCAAGCGGCGCACCCGCGCGGCTTGGCCGGGCATGAGGTTGCACCAGGACGCGAGCACCCACGAACGGGTACCGGGAGTTGAAGTGGGATTTGGTCGTAACCATGGACAACGCCACCAATGAGCATTACTCGATGCGCTTGGTCGCCGAGGAAGGTACGGCCTCCAGCTTCATGGGCATGCGCGACGTGATCAGGCAATGCGGATTGTTCGCCTCGCTCTACACCGAATCGGGGCAGCCACTACTGGTATACCCCGGAAGCTGGCGGCAAGGTAGCCAAGGAGAAGCCCACGCCATTTGGCAAGGCCATGGCCCGCTTGGGGATCGAGATGATCCCGGCCTACTCTCCTGAGGCACGAGGACGCTCAGAGCGCATGTTCCGTACCCACCAGGGGCGTCTGCCACAGGAGCTGGCCATCGCCGGCCTCCGCGACATAACAGCGGCTAACCGCTACCTCGATGAAGTCTATCGACCGGCCTTCAATGCCGAGTTCATGCCGCCAGCGCTGGAGAGGGATCGGCCTTCGTGCCCTGGATCGGCGGCAAGCTGGATGACTTCCTGTGTGAAACCTTCGAGCATGTCGTCGGCAAAGACAACTGCGTGGCCTTCGAGGGGACGGCCTTGCAGATCCCCAAGGACCGCCACCGGATGCATTACATGAAGGTCAAGGTGCGGGGGCATCGTTATCCCGATGGCAACCTCGCCGTGTTCCACGGACCGCGTTGCTTGGCTCGATATGATGCCCAAGGTCAGTCGATTCCGCTCCAGCTACAGGGTGTCGCGTAGGTCCGCTGCCGTATCCAAAGCGGACAGTTGATGTGCTACTAAACCGGACAGTTCTATTTGTTGTCAACAGCCTCGCGAGCGGAATAGATACGTCGCTAGGGGTCACCGGGGAGGCTATCGAACGCATCACTACCGGTCGGCGACTTCGATGGTGCGACCATCCGCGGAAACATCGATATCCAGCTCATTGTCTCCCAGCTTCCCGACGAACTCGTAGCGGACCACCTTCAGGCTGCGCGAATAGCTCGCTTCAATAAAGTCGGGTTCACAGCCGGGTAACTTGCGCTCGACCACCTTGAGGACGGCGCCAGGGACCATATCATACCTAAACTCGATTTCGATCTCCTGGATCCTTTGGTCCGGATAGATATCGAGCTCCACCTTGTGCCCGTCCGGGAGCAGGCCCTAAATTTCATACAGGTACCCCCGTCCGGATCGGTTTCGGTGTTAGCGCTAACAAGCCTGATATCCGGCAGCTTGTCCCGGGTGATGGCGCGGATTGCCTCCGGTACGACGCTCAGCTCGATGGGCTTTTGCTCCCCGGCCAATGCGACAGGCGCCATGGCCAGAGCAACCCACCAGGACAACTGTTGCAACAGGCGCAGCATGTCAGTCCTCCTTGGCGTGTGGCGAATTACCGGAGAACAGGGACATGATTTCCTCGCGTAGGGTCATCCAGAAATCCTGTAAGTTGGCGTGCTTGTTATCCAGCTCGTCCAGGTATTCCTCGAGCTTATCGATGGCCGCCTGCTGCTCATTCTCGATCTCTTGCCTCAGCTGGGCCTTCAAGGCACTCAAGGCTGTTTCCAGCTCACAAATCTTCTCTTCGAGTAAATGCTTACGGCTGCCGATGGCATTCATCTCAAAACCTCCCCCGCTCACTCACCAACCCATGGATCGACTGCTCCTGATCAGCCCCCCCGGAACCACGAAGAACACCAGACCGATGTACAGGGCTACATAGAGCTTCCGCCGTATCGCCAGGGCAGCGAGTCCTTCGGTCAAACGTATGGGAATAACCCGTAGAAAAGGCAGACCATAGATGACGACCACGCCGAGCATATTGTAGGACAGGTGAACCAAGGCGACCTGGAGCGCGAACACGGCATTGGCGCCGGATATGGCCGTGGCCGCAAGCAAGGCAGTGATACAGGTCCCGATATTGGCACCAAGGGTAAAGGGATAGACCTGCCTCAGGCTGAAAACACCGCTCCCCGCCAGGGGCACGATGAGGCTGGTGGTGGACGAGGACTGCACGAGTACGGTAATGGCCGTGCCGGAAACGATGTCGGAAAAGGGACCACATCCGACCGCGCTGTGAGAATCTCCTTGGCACGCCCGACCATCAGGACCTTAGAGTAGCTTACCGATGTAGGTGATGACGAAGAAGATCATGGCAATCCCGAGCACAATCAGCACAATTCCGGCGACCGTCTCGGACAGCCCGATATCCATGAAGGTATCCTGCAACATCTCGACCGGCGGTTTTACCAAGGGCTTGATGAAGTTGCCCCCCTTCATCGACATCGGATCCCTGCCCAACATGAGACCCGCCAAGTATTCACCGATCTTCTCCAGAAAACCGAACATGATCTCCAGGGGAGAAAATACTATCACGCTGAATAGATTAAAGAAATCGTGAACGGTCGCGGCGACAAAGGCTTGTCGGAACTCATCCCCCTGGCGCACGTGCCCCAGGCTGACGATGGTGTTGGTGATGGTCGTGCCCATATTGGCGCCCATCACCATGGGGATGGCGATGGAAACCGGCAAGCCGCCCGCAACCAAGCCCACGATGATGGAGGTGACGGTACTGGACGACTGAATGAGTGCGGTGGCGGCAGTGCCGATGACCACGGCCGTGATCGGGTTGTTGGCGAACGCGAAAGCTCCTCCGCCTGATTCCCGGCGGCGGCCTTGAAGCCGCTGCCGATAGTTGCCACAGCCACGAGCAACAAATAGACCAGGGCAGCGATCATCAACCACTGCGGCCAGTTGGACGAAGTGGCGCCTTTCTGGCTTCGGCAATGGTTAGCGACATCGATTCCCCCGGGAAAGTCGAAAAGGTAAAGGTGAAGTCGGCGCCCCAAGCGATAGGGCACCCGCGATCAACGGGATCGAGCAGGCTGTGTGCGAAATACCCTACGCATCGAAGGGAGAGAGGGGGAGGACAATATCAGCAAAATATATATAACAGACCGGTGACGATCCGGGTTGGCTCAGATTCCCGGCCTGACATCCGTGTTTTGGTAGCTCGGTCCATGTCCGCGGACTAGGGTCGACTTCGGACCACCTTGGAAAACTTAAGGTAGTCTCATGCCCGATTTTTCGCCTCCGAAATCGGATGGCCTCCACTTCGGGTTTTGCGAAAAATAGCGATGCTCCGATAATTCATCTTCAGTGTGGTGGAAAAGATGTCAAATCAAGATGGGTGTCCTTTTGTTTTTTCCTTTTTAGCTCGATCGGCATATTAAACCCATCCAATTCCTCTCCTTTCTGCGAAGACCTTCAAACTCGCTAGGGCTTATATAACCCCTACAGGTCGAAGTGACATCTTCATGGTTCAGGATTTTCGAGACGAACTTAAACGTAAGCGCCACCCCTTGATTCGCATCGCCTCCTAGTACGAGGTCCCTATACTTATCCACAAAGGTATTTACCTGTAGTATAGTTGCGATCCGGATCACAGGATGCATCGATCGAAATACACTCGGGGTCCGGACTTGGCGCAAAATTAGGTATCATGGACTTCGGCGCTTCCCGCGTTTACCGCGTTTACCGCGTTTACCGCGTTTACCGCGTTTACCGCGAAGGCATGAGAAGATGATCGGTCTTTTACGTCGATCTTTTTTTTGTCAGTAGGTGATGGCATAGGCGTTACGAACATATGGTCTGAAAACTTGTAAACCTGATCCATCACCTTGCAAAGATACGGTCTCCTCGAAGACAACGGCATTATAACTAGGCTGACCACTATTCGCATAAGCGAGCGTTGCGACAACATGGAGATATGTCACATCACCATCCAAACTCGATGTAAAAGAAGAGCTTGGCGCGGACCAATCAGGGCCACATCCGGCCCACGAACAAACCCACTGTTTGGTAAACAAGGCGACTGAATCGATTGAAAAAAGGCCACAAATGCAAGAATATCCGTTTTTCTTCCTATTTCCAGTATCCCGAATACCTTGAGCAACTTCATTTGAAGATTCCTTCCGTTATCTTTCATAAAGCTTTATGAAGTTTCCATTACTCGGCCTGAATATATATCGTTTTCCCGAATCACAATCATTGTTTTCAACACGATAGGTTTCAAGACGAGATCTCTCACGACTCGTTCCGGGGCTAATATCTCGACCGTACGCCACCTTAATAGGGAGGAGCCTGCTCAGTGCCATCTCCCATCTCCATACTCCCACCAAAACGCCTTTTCCCTTTCAGCATCGATCCGAAACGGTTCCCAGGCATTGTCACCCCATCCGAATTCACCGGCCACCGGAACATCTGTGCGATTCATCACACACACAACAGCGTATTTCGGATCCTTATCGAAAGTCGACTGCAGGATCATACAAGACTGTAAGGCAACTACTACCGCTGTAACGATAGGAGTCAGTACAACCAACCGAATTATCCGGCGCATACACGAATGGCTCCTATTTTCGGTGCCCTTATCTCGGGACTAGGACGATCTTTCCGAAATGGGCGCTCGCTTCCATATCGCGGTGGGCCTGGGCCGCATCGCCCAGCCCATAGACCTTATGGATCAGGGGTACGATGCTCCGCTCTGCCAGTAGGGACAGCACCTTATTTGCAAATTCGGCGATGATCGCCGCCTTCTCGGTCACCGGCCGCGACCTGAGCACGGAGCCGATGACCCGTTGGCGCTTGACCATCATCAGGGCCAAGTCCAGCTCCGCTTTGATGCCGCCAGTCACGCCAATAACGACCAAGCGCCCGCCGATAGAGAGGGATTTCATGTTGGAAGCCAGATAGGCGGCGCCGATGTGATCGAGAATCACTGCCACCCCCTGCCCCCCCGTAAAGCGTCGGACCTCCTCGGCGAAATCCTGGGATCGGTAGTCGATGATTAGGTCCGCCCCCAGCCCGGCGACCCGTTCGAGCTTGCCGGGAGAGGCCGTAACCAGGACCCTGGTATCAGGCTGCAACGCCTTGCAGAGCTGAATGGCCGCGGTATTGACCCCCCCGCCCCCACCGTGCAGCAGGACGCTGTCACCATCCTCCAGGCCACCGAGCATGAAGACATTGAGGTAGGCGGTAATGTAGGCTTCGCAGATACAGGCCGCCTCCTCGAAGCTCAGGGATTCCGGCACCCGCATCAGGTGATCCACGTAGGCGACGGCATATTCCGCGTAGCCCCCGCCACCCACCAAGCCCATCACCCGATCGCCGACGGACCAGCGGTCGACTCCCGGACCCAGCTCTCGGACCGTCCCGGCCATCTCCAGCCCCAGGAGCTCCGAATCACCCTTGGGCGGGGGATACTTGCCCTCCCGCTGGACTAGGTCCGGGCGGTTGACCGAGGTAGCGGCCACCTGTATCAGCACTTGGCCTTCACTAGGTACCGGCCGCTCCACCTCTCCAATACGCAGGACATCCGCCCCACCGAATTCATTGATCAATATCGCTTTCATAGATACATATGAGCTTTTTGTCGATTGAAGTCACCGAAACCACAAAGGGACATTGTATCAATGGGGACCTTGAAAAATTGCACTTTTTTGGCAGCGACTACGAGAGTCATAAGGGACCCGACAGATACTCGATAGCGGCCCGTAGATTGGCATCAGAGCACTCTGCGCAGGTACCACGGGGCGACATGGCCCCCTTGCCGGCAATCAGAGACTGCAGAAGCCGCTGGATACCCTGCGCCATACGTGGCTCCCAGGCAGCCCGATCACCGAGCTTGGACGCATTCTCCCGTATCGTGGCAAAATGGCGTAGGTCCTCTCTATAGACGGCAATGCCAAGGCTGGTCGCCCCCGGGACACGGGCACCTTCGGCAGCAATCCGCACCGGCGGGTCCCGATCGGAGTCATCGCCAGACCAGTCCATCATCAAGACATAGAGGATCGGGATCAGAGCCGCGATTCCGACCAAGCCGGCTACCCCAATCCGAAACCCGCCACTTCGGTGCTTGCTCACTCGTGCCATCGGGAACTTTAGTAACCCTTTTATAAAACAAAGAGTTGTCTATTATCCACCGCGGAGATACCCACCGAGTCGATCGGACTGGGAGATCTGCTTGTCGATAGGCAAGAGGCAAACAGGCCACTGCGGCTCAAGGGCATCCCAGCCAGCTTTCAAGCAGGCAAGCGATGAAAATCACCACTAGTGTCCTAACGTTTAGTTAAATAAATTCAGTTGGTTATATTTTTCACGCTCGTCGGGATTGTATGTCTCATCGGTAATCGATTGATTTCACATAGTTTACTCGAAGATGATGAGGCTCAGAATCTATAGAATCGTGTAGAAACTGACATCGGTTTTCAGCCGCTTCTTGATAATGGCCACGAGCCCATAGACGGGAATGGCGATCTCGAAAAGACGAATAGACTTGTGGACATGCGTCGTTGTTCTCAGCCCACAATTTCGCGGGAGAGGCTGCCACCTTAGCGTACCGCAGTTCAAGTTGGTAACCGGCATAATTCCGAATATTTCTTTTTTAATGAATGGGTTATCCTGAATTATCGGTCATAACGTTAGGACACTAGTGGAAAATTACCATAAAAGCGAAAGGATGCGGCTCTTTTGAAACGACACCGGGTATCGAAAATCCGAGAGTTAGGACCGATTTTTCGGATACCTTGTGGAGTTTGCGCACCGCCTCCCTATCACGCCACCTCGCTCTGAGACCTAGCGATCCACGCGCCCCGTGGAATTGAAAAGCTCCGAGGTCCTGTTTACCGCACCGGCGGGGATTCCCAGGGGGCAGGCTGTGCCCGTCGGAAAATATCGAGAAAGGTCTACGGGGAGAAAACTCAGCCGCAAATAAACGCTAATGAACGCAAATCTATTCAAGAAAAGTCAACGAGGATAAACCCACCTCTCGGCGCACTATCGAATGTACATTCGAAGTCGGCAAAGTCTTGGGGCCTGGGTCTTTGAAGTCCGTGTACGAGAAGGCTTTGTACGTCGAGCTGACCGAGCGTGGACCTCGGCCAAACATTTTTCGGCTCATTTGCGTCCATTCGCGTTCATTTGCGGCAAAAAAGAAGATATCGAGTAAGCCCAATGGTGGTGTGCACAACTCATCCTATGGTTGGCTAAGCCTTTGCTTCCAGGTTTCTCCGCGTCGTTTTAAAAAGAACCCACCCCACCGGGGGGTGGCGCGCTGTCGCGCAGCAAACAAGTGGCAAGAATAGGGGGCCGCGGGGAACCGAGACCGTCCACACACTGGTGTGAAGGCTAGGCACCTCGGCTTTACAGTCCGTGAGGCCGCTTGACATGCACGAATAAATTCAATCGTAAAATAGTATTCTACGAGATGTTTGATGAGAGCCGCACCCAAAGTGAAAATTGCATATTTGCTTTGCGACTTGGAAAATGTCGGGGGTGGACTTTTCAAGATTCCATCAAGGTACCCGGACGTAAGATCCTACGAGCCGACTGCTGCGCATAGACGGAGCCCGGAAGAATCGGTATTCTAGCCGCTCCGGTCACGCGGGGTAACCGATCCGCTCTGTATCCGACTTTTCTTCCCCTTCGCGCCCGTAGCTCAATCGGATAGAGCGCTGCCCTCCGGAGGCAGAGGTCAGAGGTTCGAATCCTCTCGGGCGTGCCATCGTTTTCAGCCACTCACACGTAACCGCTGACCGGGACGGATGGTGGTCTCTTTCGGCCCCATCCGGTTGAGACGCCGCAGCTTGGCAACAGACAGCTTGTAATAGGTGGAGACCCGGTAGAGGGTCTCGTTCGGTTTGACCACGTGGATCTTCGCGGCCTTGGACGATCCGGCCCTAGGCTTCTTTGCCGATTTCCGAGCCACCTTAGTTACCCGAATTGGCTTCCGTTTGGCCTTGGACCCGACCTTGGCGACTCGGACCGAGCTCCGCTTAGCTTTGGACTTGGATTCGACTTTGGCCACCACGACCGGCATGGGCGGAGGGGCGTTTGCGACTCGATCGAGCATCCCCTCCGGGAGCCACACGGTGCTACCGACCGGCAGACTGACCCTATCTTCCCGGACCGGCTTTCTCCAATGCCGATTCAGATCCGCAAGCCGATACGTGGGCACGCCGTAATGACGAGCAACCCAGGGTGCGGACATGCTGTGACGGAGTACCAGACGATCTTCGGATAGGGGGGGCTGATATCGGATGCCTTCCGGGAAATAGCACCTGGGATGGCTCGCGACCTCCCGCGCCGCGATAAACTCGGCATAAAAATTGCGGGAAGCAAACCTGAAGAGAGGCCCCTTATACCTGCGCACAATGACCCCGATGTCGTTGCCATGGATGGCCTTGACCCTCCGCATGCCACCTTGACCATGGTTATAGGAGATCACGGCCAAGGGCCAACTCCCGAGTTTGCGGTAAGCGGCACCAAGATACTTCGCAGCACTCTCGGCAGCGATCACCGGATCGAGGCGCTCATCGACGGCGCTATCGACATTCATATAAAGCTTGCCGGTACCCCGTGTGAACTGCCACATCCCCGCCGCGCCAGCACTGGAGCGGGCGTGGGCCTGGAAGGAAGACTCGACGTGGGGGAGATAAGCCAAGTCTTCGGGCAACCCCCGGAAACGGAAGATCCCGCGGAACTTGGCGTCATAACGGCCACTGATTGCTAGACCGTGGCGAAAGCGCTCGCGTATACCACGTTGGCTACGCACCCGGTCGGCAGCCCCATAGAGGGCTCGCTTGCCGCCGGCCGCTACGAGCTTTTCATATAACGCCTTCTGGTAACGGGTTGGAGCCTTTTTCTCCCGAATTCCGACCTCCAATTCCTCGAGGCGGCGCCTGTAGTCGGCCTCGCGCGCCCGCACAAAACGCTCCTGCTCAGCCGTATAGCCGGCCCGGCGGAGACCGGGGAGATCTACCACCTCGTAGACCACACCCAGATACTCATCGTCGTGGATAGCGACCTTATCGCGGCCCCACCGGCCATAGACATTGCGCCAGAAGGCCACGTTGTCCGCAATCTCGGGAGAAACCGGAAAGATTCGGGAATCCCTGTCGAATAGCGCGATGCCGGAGCAGCCAGCAATGGGGAGGACCAAGAGCAATAGGACAACGCGAGATATCCGAAAACGGGTAGCTATCGTCATGGTCGGATTCTCCTCTCCTCCCCCGGCGCGGGGTCTTGGCTAGCCCATCGGAAATAGGATTACCTGGAATTTTTCCCACGCCAAGTCGAAATACGATTTCGACCCGACTTCATTTTCAGTCGCTGTCAGCGACCGAAAATGGCAGTGCGTCCTTGTACCGCACGGGCACCCCGAACGCTTCTAAAGTACCCTATGTCGGCATCGGGCACCTGAAAGATACGAACAAAAATCCAGCCCAAGCTGGTACATCATTTTCCGGTAATCGCCTAAGGGCGCGGCTCTTTTGAAACGATACCGGGCGTCGAAAATCCGATGGACATAAACCCATAACAGCAACCTCCCCTCGGAGGAGCACAGGAAAGCGAGGGAACGTAAGCGACGAGCGGAGTGCGACGACTCCCGCGTAGCCGTAGGGCCGAGCGTTTCGTCGGAGTGCGGCGCGTGAGCGCCGGCGGAGACGAAATGCAAGGCTATGCGACACGGCGTCAAGTCCTTGCGGGAGCCCTGGCGCCGCGCGGAGTGCGCGCCGGGACGGACGCAGGACGAACGTGAGCCGCCGAAGGCCATGGCCGTCGCCTGATTTTTTGCACCCGAAATCGGACGGACCCCATTTCGGGTTTCGCGAAAAATGGCGACGCTCCGGAATGCGAATTTCGCACGCGCTACGGCCAATCTCGCCTGCGCATATTTTTTGTTCAAGTCGCGAAAAATATCCGGGTCTCGAGATCGGATAGATACATCGATCTCATGACGCTTCTGTGGTGATTCGAGAAACAATGTAATCTCGGGAAAACCCATGACGAGTCTGAGCAGCACCCGCCTGACCACATTGATAAAAAATCCATCTCGCGCCAGCCACGACACGGCCACTAACGATAGTGGTAACAACCGCATCAAAGACAAGGTGGCATTGAAAGACGTCGGGCTCAAATCCTTATAATTATAATTCCGCCAATAAGAAGCATCCGTGGCATCACCACAAATCAATTTTTTGGATAGCGCCCGCTCATAAAGTGGGGTTCCGGGATAAAAGGTCAACGAATACAAAGTTATGGCTATAGGTCGCGGTAAAGAGGCCACCAACTCGAGCGTATCGATCCGGTTTTGCTTCGACTCCCACGGATTGTCGACGATCAGCTGATAGGTGACCCGACGAATCTTTCCGGCCTTGACGAACCTGTTGACAAGTCGGGCTTTATCAAGCAACTTCTCATCGGCCTCCCAAGTCCGACCATACAGATTACGCATACACTCACTTCCGGTTTGAAGACCCACGATGAAACCACTGAGACCGGAATCGCACAAGGCCTGAAGCTTCTCTTCCGTCAAGTTTACAAGGTTACCTCCGGTGATCAGCGGCATTCCGATGTGTTTTTTGTATTCCGAAGCAAAATAGCGAAGCTCATTGCCCTTCAATGCAGTGTAGGAATCCACGTCCTGTGGACGTGGTCAGAGTGCTGAGGCTTTGCCGATAGCACGACTCTAATGGTACTCTTAAATCTGAGCTGTCCCCACAGTCTCGAACGAGGAGTACACCAATGAGTTGTTCTCGCAAGCGATCACATGCTATCTGGCCTTGTCAGTACCCTCTTGTTTGGACGCTCAAATATCACTTTCGGATCTTGAGTGGTCCGGTGGCGGAGGAAGTGAGCCGCTGTACCGAACGTTTTCGGAGCAGTTAAAGTGGGAGGTGGTGGAGTTAAACGTACAAATCAATCATGTGCACCTGTTGGTGATGATTCCGCCAAAGAGTTCGGTATCGAAAGAGTTCGGCATCGGATTATGTCGGGACGGTGAAGGGTCGAACGACGATTCGAATCTTCAACCGATTTCAGCATTTAAAACGTAAGCCCTATTGGAGCAATCACTTTGAGGTCAAGGATTACTGCGCCGACACGGTTAGGCTCGATGCCGAGAAGATTCGGGCTTACGTCCAGTACCAAGAGAAACGGGAACACCTGATGGAGCACGGTAGGCTGAAGTTCTAACTGACCGAACTCTAATTCCTGGGGACAGCCGGACCTTGCCTCCTCTGGAGGCAAGGCTAGTTTGTCCCCTTCCAGGGGTTATATCACCCCCCCTTCCTATAAGGGGGGGTTATTCCTAATAATATAGTCGTCGGCAGTAACTATTCAGCTACTCCAATTGGGGCATTGGGGGGCGGCCCTGGAAGGTCAGGACGAGCGAGTTGAAAAGATCGTCAGATTGTTTGCGGAGAGTTGAGAGGTAGGAGCGGATGATGGCTAAAGTCCCCGGCGCCGGTATCGGAGCGGAAGCAGCCAGAGGCTTTTTGCTTGAGCTTGGGCATGCGAAGGTCGCGTTCGGCCTGGTTGTTGTCGAAGGGAACTCGCAGGTCGGTGAGGAAACGCAGGACCTCGTTGCGGCGCTTGCGTAGCCGCCGAATGAGGTTACAGGCCGGGGATTGTTTGACCCGCCCGCGGGTGCCGGGACGGCGGGGACGGGGAGGATTGCCGGCTTCGGCTTTGCTGAGGATGGTGTCGTAGCGGGTCCGCAACTGCTCGCCGTTGCTGGTGAGCAGCGTCTCAAGGTCCTGGGCCTGGGCCTCGCCGACCACGGCATTGGCGTGGCACAACAGCGTGATCATATCGGTTGCCCACGGCTGGCTCGGGGACCTCTCAGCGATGGCGATCGGCTCGCGCAGATGATGGGCATTGCAGAAGGCATGCAGACATTGGTGGCGCTGGCAGGCTGACCCGTGGTCATGCACCAGTACGCCCACGAATTGGGACAACAGGCCGAACGCATCCAGGGCCTCGGCCCCGCGTTTGGGATGAGGAAAGTAGGCCGTAAGCCGGTTGGTGCTGAGCACAGGCAGCCAGTGCAGAGTGCCGTTCACGCGCCGGCTAGTTTCATCGGCAGGGCCACTGGCGCCGCGACGAGTGCGTCGCGAATCGCGGTGACTGGCACCTCCAGGCGGGCGACGGCCACCCGTACGGCACGCTGGAGGGTACCCGGTGAGATCGCCAGGCCGGATAGCTCATTGAGCACCCAGGCGGTGCGCTGGTAGGGCACAGCTGATATTGAGTCATGTACACCGCAAAGGCCGACCTGCTCGGTCCGTATTGCACCGGGGCCTCGATCCCCGCGGGAAACGCGCTGCGTTGCGTGCGCCCGCAGGCACAAGTCCCGCTGACAATGCGGTATTCAATGACCTCACATTGGATCACCACCTCGACCACCGGGCGTCGCTCGGCGAGCACCGTAGTGGCGATCTCGGTGCTGCCGCGCCCGCCCGCACAGGTCCCCGACAGCGGGATGATCACGCACTGATCGGGGGCATCGACCAGGGAGTGGGTGATGCCGCGCCGCCCCGGTTGTCCACCGGGCTTGCGCCCGCTGGGTTGGCGCCGCGAACGTGGTAGTAGCTTCTTGAACGGAGAATCTGAGGATGGTGGCCGGCTGGAGTTGTGGTTATCCTTAACCAGACGTGCCTCGAGTTCCTGAATGCGTTCATGCATCTGCTCAATGGTCGCCGTTTGCCCCTCAATGATCGCAGCCTACTCTGCAACCCGTTCACGCAGCCACTTCAGCTCGTCGTCAGGGCTTTCTGGAGAATGGGTTAGGGCGTGCGGTTCAGGCATGGGTCCATGGGTACGCGAGTAGCCTACTGCTTGGCAGGAGGTCCTGAATAGTGACCGTCGGAGGTTCCAAAATTGGAAAGGGAGAAATGATCTTTCGCCCACGACAATTCTCGAATCACGGCATCGGGATCACGCACTCTGAGCCGCTTGAACCTCGACCCATTGATGATCGAATCCTGATACAACTGCGGACATTTACTGTTGATATAATAGGTGTACTTATACAGGCAATCTCTGGTCAACGCAAAGAGATACTCTGCACCCAATAACCAGTTATAAGCTTGGGGTTAGGAAGCTGGGATAGATCGCTCTGCGGTGCCGGCACCACCGGCAAATCGTCGCGTAATCTCAAGCCGGGAATATCATTGTAAGCCCGATGCTTACGCAATCGATCCGCCAAATCAACCACCAGAGCTTCGCCCTCACCCACGCAGACCATGTCCGCCTGCTCCAGACATTCATCGGGCTTCGCGGTAGCATGAATACCGCCCCAGATAACCGGGCTGGTAATACGTGACTTGATCTGTAATGTTAGCTCCTTGGCCGCATGATAGGTCGGGGTAATGACCGATAGACCGACATAGAGACTGTCGGCAGCAAGCTCGGTAATTTCATCATGAATCGAATCGGAAAATACGCGGGCGCGCCCCATAACCACGGTACGAGAAACGGCACCCTGTACAAAGATGACCCGGGTTTCATAGCCGGCTCGTTTCAGTATCGCCGAGAGCAACCGCACACCCGGAGACGTGCCGTACTGCTCGACGGATATCAAGGTGATTTTTGCTTTTCGAGCCACGGCCACGCACTATAGGATTTCGTACCCGCCACATATGGGCACCTTGAACGATTCAAGGTATCCGTGCCAAACAGGAATGCCCCACCGGCTCTTGAGCACGTATGCGCTCGAGAGCCGGGAGCGCAGCGAAATGTTATTCGTTTCGTATCTCGAAGAATTCCAAACACGGAATTTTTCAAGGTCCCTTCGAGTAAGGCATGGATTCGGCTGAGACGGGGGTGGGATCGGCCACGAATGGGGTGCCCTGAAAAATCCAAGGCGCCCATAGCAGGCTGAGATAGATGCTCGAACGATGTTCAAACACGCTGGTGTTTGAACATCGGAGGGAATCGAAAACCGCCTTTGCACATCGAGGATTGTTCAGGGTCCCCGATAGAGGGTACCTCCGAACAATTCAAAGGTACCCATGCAAGACTGGAATGTCCGCCCATTTTCAAGCACATAAGTGCTTTAAGATTAGGAGTAAAGCACAAATCGCGCGTTCGTTTTACGACTTGAAAAATTACAGGAATGCAATTTTTCAAGGTCCCCATAAAATACCCGAATAATTACTGAGTGGGAGGAGTGTACCAATGCTTCGGCTCGAAACCGGGTCGGTTCTTGACCTCCATGAGCTCGTCACCGACCGCCAGGACCAGAAAACCCTGTTTCTCCGCATAGGCGAGCACACTCTCCTCCACCGCGAGACTGGCGAGAATCCCCACCACAGGCAAGGCCCTAGTTCGGGAAAGAAGCTACGGAAGGCCGTGATGTCGGCCACGAAATGGTCCACGTCGATACTGCGCAGGGTAGCCTTGGTACTGTTGAGATAGACGCAATCAGGGATCACCACCAGGGCATCAGACTCCTTTTACACACCCGTCGGGCAAACGACGCTTGGCCCGCACCATCAGATCGTAAACGTGTTTGTCCAACCTACTCATCGATGATCCGGGGTAGACTCGGAGCAACCACATCTTCGACGAGTGTGCCGAGCTTGTTGGAGATCGCCCCCCATTTTTTGTTTCTCACGGGTCTGCCGAAGACCCTCATCCTTGAACTCACGTATCTCGTCCTTGAACCCGCGCATCTCCACCTCGGTTCGCCGCTGCGAATCGTAGAGCTTAGTGAATTGAATATCGACATTCCTCACAAAGTCCCGAACTACCTGCTCAAGGCTGTCGATGCGTTCGTTAGCGATAGCCATAATCGTCAGAAAATCGGCAGTATTCCAATCTTGTTGTGATCGAATAAAGGAAACCTCGAAAAACCGCTTCCCTTTGGAAAATTGCAGGAATGCGATTCTTCAAGGTCCCCATAAAATACCCGAATAGTTACATTTTTCTTTTCGCGGTTCAGTCATACGCGATTGCGCAAGCTAAAAATTCCGAAGTTTCTTCAGGTGTTGCGTTGACAATAGAGGTTGAGGACTCAGCTGTTAATCGGCTGAAGATCCGTGTGGCTTTAGAGTATGAATGTCGGTGGACAGTGCGTTTCCGGAACCTTTTCGCCAGCCGCGGCTGCGATCGCCAAGTGGGTTGTGGTTTCACCACATGGTCGAAAGCTTCCGTATCGCGGACCAGACGCTAAGATAAAGTATCGTGAACTCGTGCGCTGTCTTGATCGCGGCAAATCCCTGACCGCCATTGCTGACCTCACGCCTGCGCTTGGCGAGCTGCTGTACTTCGATTTCTCGGTTCCCGGAACCTACCAAATGCGGCTAGACTGGTCGATGTTCCGGAATGGGTGAAGCCCGAATATACCACATGGTTTCCGGACTGCATGCCTTGGAGCGGTTCCGTTTCGTCAAACACCCTTTGATCTTGTAAAAGCCAATAACCTCCCCAAATAATAAGAGAACACCCATCTTGCTTGCTTGGGGCTCGATCTCAACGGACACGGCAATGTGTCAGGCTCCACCGAAGATCCCGACGCCTAGCCGAATTCATCAGCACCCAAGGAAAACAGGTCGTCGTCATCGGCGGCGGCGATACCGGCCCCGACTGCATCGGCACCGCCAACTGCCACGGTGCCCAATCCATCACCCAGCTCGAAGTTTCGCCCAGGCCCCTGGAAAAAGAGAACAAGGGACTCTCATCTGACCCAACGAGCTACGTACCTCCAGCTCCCAGAAAAAGGGCTGTGAACGCCTATGGCCGGTGCTTATAAATTGGTCGATGACGGCAACGTCAAGAGTTCTGCCAAAGGCCCCGAAGCCTATCACACCTCCATCCCTGGCATATTTGCCGCCGGAGACATGCGCCGCGGCCAATCCCTGGTCGTCTGGGCCATCCGCGAAGGTCACCAATACGCCCGCGCCCTGGACGAGTGGCTGATGCGGAAATCGGATTTGCCGGGGTGAGTATCAAATACACAGAGCAGTCATAAGGGATCAGAGCTTGAAATATCCCCACGAAATCAACCTCAGAATCAGCTGCTTGCGCCTTACGGCACGGCCCATACCAAACATCTGTTGTTTCAGTAACCGATCGATTTAAAAAGCTATTTTGTGGGGATACATCAGAGTCAGGGCCCCTTACGAAAGTTCCGCTCAAGGGCGTCGGGGCATATGATCAACCGTAAAAGGCTCTGACCTCTTATGACCGGTTTGACAGGGATTATCGGAACCGGAAAGCCCTGAAAATTGTGAGAAGTTTCTCATCCCTGTGACTGGATTTTGGCAATACTTGCTAGAATGATGTCTTAACTTAATGATATTATATTGCATGTTAGCTATCACACAACAAGAGGAATCACGACATGAAAAAAACAAAAAAATTCAGCCTACCAATTTCACGCCTACAATTGGTGCATATTCTGGTTTAGCTGTACCAATCCCAGACAGTGTGGATTTGATATTTGTTACTGGAAAAATAGCACTAGATGAGCACGGGGGTGTTTATGAGCCACATGATGTTCAGGCCATAATTTGTGTTTGAGAACATAAAAAAATACTTGAAGAGGCAGACTCCTCGATGGATAACGTCGTAAAATCTCAAATATTCCTGACGGATATAACGGAATTTCCAAAGGTTTTACCGATTCGGAATAAATATTTTACAAATAGCGAGCCTGTTAGGCTGGAAGTATCAAAGCTAGTTAAAGAAGGCTGCTGTATAGAAATTGAAGTTATTGCCGCTCGGCATAAATAATTGGTTGCGTACTATGTATTCGTTGTGATTGAGAAATACGAGCAGCAACAACTCAATTGAACACAAAACAAAACTAAAGGGGAAATATAATTATGAGATCTACTACTAAGGTAATACAATTAAGCGATGATATTTGCGTGGAGGTTGAGAAATCGACTGAAGAAATTGAGGAAATATCGGGTGATTCAGTTAAAGAGGTAGAAAATGCCTTTAAATCAAGTAAGCCCACTAATAAAAAAGGTCCTTAATCCTTCCTGATTACCTCGAAGGTTCAGCTAATCTAAGGAGCCGCTCGGGCATCGGAGGGGTACGAGTTGCGATGTATCCGAGGCGCGGAATCATCACCGGCAAATCAAAGCGACAGTTGAATCGAGAGCCGAACTCGACGAGATAGCGCGGCGCGTGCTGGTCACTGATGCCATGGTATGTCCCCTGAATCGCGTTCTTAACGTTACCGAGCATGGTGTTGACCCAGGTAAAGGCTTCCTGC
>Ga0209457_1000173_pt1 | contig 20456 bp, 17 predicted proteins | sample WorMetHEROISLAND_5_FD_187410 | JGI IMG/M metagenome (GOLD analysis project Ga0209457, IMG submission 187410) | Marine gutless worms symbiont microbial communities from Max Planck institute for Marine Microbiology, Germany - Olavius sp. 5 HERON... ... | reverse complement strand
TGAAACCGCTATTGGGGCGCGCCCAAGGCACCACGACCTGGGGGTAGTCTTGGCGCAAGTCCCGCAGCGCACACGGGGCACCTTGGCGTGGATGTAGGCCTGGAATGGAAAGAAGTTCAGGTGACGCCAGTCGCGCTTAAGCGTGTCGTGGGCCGGCTGGTATTCCGCCCCACAATGCGGACAAAAGAATCGTGTCCCCGGGGCGAAGGCGCGGTAGAAATCAATCCGGCCCGATTTGGGATCGAAGGCCACGTCAACGACCTCCCAAGGCTCTGGAAAGCCGAGCGCAAGGGTAAACAACGACAACGGGTCCATGATGAAATCCTCCGTCGTTTGGCTTGGCGACGGGTCCGAGCCTACAGGCGAAAAGAAGGGCACAGAGTAGGCCTGGAGCGGGCTACCCTACGCGATGGGAAAAATGGCGCTACCCACACTAAACGTAAGAGAGCCCGTTTATTTGTGGCTGAACCTTCTCCCCGCAGCTCTTAAGCGACTGTCTAAAAAGGCAGTCTCTCAAGGCCCCCATAAGTTCCCAAAGGCACCGGAGAACTTTTCATAGACTTCCCGCCCGTCCTTATCCATCACTTGGTCGATGACCCAGCGGTTCTCCTCCCGCTTGCTCATGACACACTGTATCTCGTAACCGAGGTGACGTAGGAAGGGGTAGCTCGGTCCCTCGTCGTCGCAGTGGAGCCGGGCGTACTCATCCGAACGTCGGTTGAGCAAGGTGATGAAAGGATGGCCGTAATCACCGGGGCCGAAGAGGTCTCGGCCATTGTCCTGAACATGCTCGATGACCTTGGCAACCAGGGTGGTAATCAGAGACCAACGATCATCTTCGCTCATGGAGTCGTAGGCTAGGCGGTCCGCGATCTGGATCAGGAAGACGAGATACTCCTGGATAACCGCTAGGCGTTGCCTGTCATCCTCATAGACGAAGCGCTCGCAGTGCAGGTTGATGGCCTTCTCGACCGCAAGACGCCAGGCAATGAAGGCGAGCGCGCCGGCGATCTCCGGCACGGATCGTGCCGGCTTCTCGTGCCACCAATGACTCTTGATTCTCAGCGCCATCTTGCTTTTTCCTCGGGCTCGAAGCTCGTTCAGGATCACTCCGGGGGGCCTTGAAAAATTCCGCCTTTGGAATTTTTTAGATCTTGATACGAAAACGCAGTTTTCGTTTCTCTGTCGTAACTATTCAGATACTCCAATTGGGGCATTGGGGGGCGGCCCTAGAAGGTCAGGACGAGCGAGTTGAAAAGATCGTCGGATTGTTTGCGGAGAGTTGAGAGGTAGGAGCGGATGATGGCAAAGGCATCCACGCCGGTTTTGGAGCGGAAACAACCGGAGACTTCCTGCTTGAACTTGGGCATGCGAAGGTCGCGTTCGGCTTGGTTTTTGTCGAAGGGCACTCGCAGGTCGGTGAGGAAACGCAGGACCTCGTTGCGGCGCTCGCGTAGCCGCCGAATGAGGTTACAGGCCGGGGATTGTTTGACCCACCCGCGGGTGCCGGGACGGCAGGGACGGGGAGGATTGCCAGCTTCGGCCTTGCTGAGGATGGTGTCGTAGCGGGTCCGCAAGTGCTCGCCGTTGCTGGCGGGCAGCATCTCAAAGTCCTGGGCCTCGGCCCCGCGTTTGGGATGAGGGAAGTAGGCCGTAAGCCGGTTGGTGCTGAGCACAGGCAACCCGTGCAGAGTGCCGTTCACGTGCAGACTGGATTTCATCGGCATGGGCCACTGGCGCCGCGACGAGTGCGTCGCGAATCGCGATGACTGGCGCCTCCAGGCGGGGCGGCGGCCACCCGTACGGTGCGCTGGAGGGTACCGGTGAGATCGCCAGGCCGGCCAGCTCATTGAGTACCCCGCGGTGCGCTAGTAGGGCAGCAGCTGATATTGAGTCATATACACCGCAAAGGCCGACCCGCTCGGTCCGTATTGCACCGGGGCCTCGATCCCCGCGGGAAACGTGCTGCGTTGCGCGCGCCCGCAGGCACAAATCCTGCTGACAATACGGTACTCAATGACCTCACGTTGGATCACCACCTCGACCACTTGGCGTCGCTCTACGAGCACCGTAGTAGCGATCTCGGTGCCGCCGCGCCCGCACAGGTCCCCGGCAGCGGGATGATCACGCATTGATCGGGGGTATCGGCCAGGGAGCGGGTGATGCCGCGCCGACCCGGTTGTCCACCGGGCTTGCGCCCGCTGGGTTAGCGCCGCGAACGTGGTGGTGGCTTCTTGAACGGAGAGTCTGAGGATGGTGGCCGGCTGGAGTTGTGACTATCCTTAGCCAGACGTGCTTCGAGTTCCTGAATGCGCTCATGCATCTGCTCAATGGTCTCCGTTTGCCCCTCAATGATCGCAGCCTACTCCGCAACCCGTTCACGCAGCCACTCCAGCTCGTCTGCAGGACTTTCTGGAGCATAGGTAGAGGGCGTGCTGCGGTTCAGGCATGGATCCATGGGTACGCGCGTAGCCTGCTGCCCGGAGCGTCGCCATTTTTTGCGAAACCCGAAATGGGGTCCGTCCGATTTCGGGTGCAAAAAATTAGGCGACGACCATAGCCTTCGGCGGCCCACGTTCGTAGTGCGCCCGTCCCGACGCGCACTACGCGCTGTGCCAGAAAACTCCCGCAATGACTTGACGCCGTGTCGCATGGCCTTGCATTTCGTCTCCGCCGGCGCTCACGCGCCGCACTCCGACGAAACGCCCGGCCCTACGGCTACGCGGGGGTCGTCGCACTCCGCTCGTCGCTTACGCTCCCTCGCTTTCCTGGGCTCCTCCTTGGCAAGAGGTCCTGAATAGCTACTCTCTGTCCTTGGCTTCGAGAGCGGATTTTAACGAGAGTGCACCCACCGGTGGACTTTTCAAGGCGTCCCTATTTGGCTCTTTATGGATTTCCGAATTATGTAGGGACCTTACATATACAGGGCAAGAAACATAATATAATATATTGATTTAAATTATTTTGTCACAGTTGATCCGGGCGTTCAAACCGCCGCTCTTGTGCCTCTTTTGCATGGCTACTTCGGTTAGAACTCGGCCAGAACCAAAGTGTATTGCCAATTTGATTATTGCTATGATCCAAGGTAAGGATAGCCGATTTCGTGCAATCAGCCATCGTGCTTCCCGGTAGAACCTTAGAAAGACTCGGCATATAAAGGGGGTGGAATTTTAGACAGTCTTTATCTGGTTGACTTCTTTAAAAACATAGAGTTAATTTTTACCCAGCCATCTGCTACAAGGGGTTTTTCTAGACAGCCCCTAAAACGACGTTGAGAAACCTGGAAACAAAGGCCCAACCGACCAGAGGGTGGGCTGTGCCCGCCATCGAGCTTACTCGATATTTTCTTTTTTTGCAGCAAATGAGCGCGAATGAGCCGAAAAATGCTCGGCTGAGGCGATTGCCGGAAAATAGTGTACTAGGTTGGGCCGGATTTTCGTTCGTATTCAAGGCGCGGCAACCGGCGCATAGTGGACTATGTAACGGTTGCCGCAACACGGAAGACGGACGAAAAGACCCGCAAGATGGTATTTCATTGGACAGAAACCGCCTTAGTCCTGGGTCTTTGGAGGCCGTGTACGAGAAAGCTTTGTGCGTCGAGCTGGCCGAGCGTGGATCTCAGCCGAGTATTTTTCAGGGTGGTCTGTGCCCAGCCTACGGATACGGTTCTATGAAAATCAATAGGATAGTTCTTGGACAGATTCTGAGTCTTTGTTTCTAGGTTTCTCCGCGCCGTTTCAGAAGAGCCGCATCCATTCAAGGCAGTGTAACGGGAACGAGCGGGTGCCAGCCCGGTGCCCGGTGCTCGGCCACCACGGTGGTATAGATGCCCCCGCGTACATTGAAAGCGGCGTTCAGGCGCATGAATCGAGGGTGAAGCGCAGCGACCAGATCATCGAGGATGCGGTTGGTCACCGCCTCATGGAAGGCCCCCTCGTCACGGAAGGACCAAGTGTACAGCTTCAGGGATTTGAGCTCCACACACAGGGTATTCGGGACATACTCCAGGGTCAGCTCGGCGAAGTCCGGCTGCCCGGTCTTGGGGCACAGGCAGGTGAATTCGGGTACCCGAATGCGGATGCTGTAGTCGCGTCCGGGCTCCGGATTGGGGAAGGTCTCGAGCGCGCGGTCGGGGGTGGACATGATCTTGGTCCTGGGCAGAGTTGTTTCGGAAAAGTGAAAATATTTGGAGCATTCCCGGACGGGGCGTCCCTGCTCCATACCCGGTTTTCACTCACACTCGAGTCTGTCGGACGATCATGGGCCCTGGGATGGCGTCCGATAGCCGTTGGGGTGAGACTCCTAACAGTTCGGTGCTGGCAACTGGTTGGACAGGGAAAGCAAGTGCTGGGGCCCTGTTTTTGCTCTCCCTTTCCCCAACCCCTTTCCCGCCAGGGGAGAGGGGCTTATAAGTGTGTGCAAGACAAGACTAGGTTCCGCACCGGCTTGAATATTTCCAAGATACCCTCAACGCCGGCGGAGAAGCAGGCGTTGGTCACCGCGTCGGATCAATAGGCTGACGGGTACCTGCATGTGGCGCAGGGTGTGCTTCAACTCCTCGAGATCGCGTATCGGCTGGCGGCCGATCTTCAACAGGATGTCGCCTTCGCGCAGACCCGTGTGCCAAGCGGGGCTATCCTGGTCCACGGTGCCTACGGTGACCGCGCGCCGCCGGCCGCGGCTGGTATCTGCGATCGAGTTTCCCAGCTTGGCACCTTCCAGCACCGGGCTCAGGTACTTGCCGTCGATATAGTCCGTATAGGTATCTCCCACCGCGCCGGTGAGCCGGAGTCGCTTGCCGTCGCGAATCAGCTCCAGCTCCAGGGGGGTGCCGACCCGCAACAGGCCGATACGGGCCCTCAGGATCCCCGCGCCGGTGACGGGCCGGCCGTTGACAGCGACGATCAGGTCCCCGGCGCGTAGCCCGGCGGCCTCGGCCGCCGAGCCGGGCTCGACCCGGGAGACCACGGCACCGTTGGTGCTGTCGGTCCTCAAGGCCCGGGCGAGCTCCGGGGTCAGGTCTTGGACGGCGACACCGAGCAGCCCGCGCCGTACCGCACCATGGTCGAGGATCTGATCGGCGACGATGCGTACCATGGCGATCGGGATGGCAAAGCCGATCCCCACGTTACCGCCGTTGGGGGCCAGGATGGCGGTATTGAGGCCTACCAGACGGCCATGCAGATCCACCAGCGGGCCGCCCGAGTTACCGGGGTTGATGGAAGCGTCCGTCTGGATGAAGCTCTCGAACCCTTCGATGCCGAGGTCGGTCCGGCCCAGGGCGCTGACGATGCCGGAGGTTACCGTATGACTGAGTCCGAAGGGGCTGCCGATGGCGACCACGAAGTCTCCTACCCGCAGCTGGTCCGAGTCGCCCAGAGTGACTGCGGTCAGGCCCTGGGCCGGGATGCGTAGTACGGCGATGTCCGTTGCCGAATCCGAACCCACCAAGTCGGCGCTCAGCTCGCGGCCGTCCTGGAGCCGGATGTCGATCTCGTCCGCTTGGTCGACCACGTGATGATTGGTGAGCACCAAGCCCCGCTCGGCGTCCACGATGACGCCCGAGCCCAGGCTTTGATTCTCGCGCTCATCCGGCTCACGGGGCAGCTCGAAAAAGTAGCGGAAGAAGGGATCGCTGAGCAGAGGGTGGGTCTCCACCTCGATCTGGGTGACGGTGGAGATGTTAACGACCGCCGGTGTCACCCGCTCGAGCATAGGCGCTAAGCTGGGCAGGGGCTCCTTGTCGATCGCCAGCGGCAGAGCGGCCTGGGAACAAGGCGCTAGGATCCAGGACGACAGCAGTAAACCGAGAACGCAGCCTTTCGGACCTAAGTAGTTGCTCATGTCGGATTCCTGGATTCTCCGGGGGTGAAGATGTGGTCCCAGTCGATGGTAAAACCTGGGACTATCGTCGGGTCGCAGCTACCCCTTGTGGGGAGGACCTGTGATTTGCCATAGCCATCGGCCCCTAGTCGATACATGAACAGGATCCGGTCGACCGGGGTGGACCAGCCAGTATTCCCGGACCCCGTGGCGCTCATAGAGGGCACGTTTTTGGATCTGGTCCTTGGCGGCGGTGGCGGGGGAGAGGACCTCGATGATCCAGTCCGGGGCGCCGCGGCAGCCCTTATCGTCGAGCTTGGCCGGATCGCAGATCACGGCGATGTCCAGCTGGACTACGGTCGTCACTACCTCGTCGGCCTCGTCCCGGTCCGGCAGTCGGACATCGAAGGGGGCGATGTAGACTCGGCACGCCGTCCCACCCAGAGCCCCATATATCCGTGCGGCGATTGCCACGACGACGTCTTGATGAACGCGGGCCGGGGCGGGCGCCATAGCATAAGCCTCGCCGTCGATCAGCTCCCAGCGCTCCTCCTCGGGCCAAGTGCAATAGTCCGCATAGGTGAAACGGGCGGATTGGTACATAAGGTTGGATCATACCGGTTGCTCGCGGTCTTATTCGGGTGTGGTGAGTATCCTGGACTCTATCCGGTATCCCTTGAAAAATTCAAACCTGCCCGTGTGTTGGTCTTGGTGCCCACTTGACTCCGTCAAGCCAATCCGCCGGCTATTATAAGCCCCTCTCCCCTAGCGAGAGAGGGGGGGCAAAAACGGAACCTCGGTACTGGCTTCGTCCATCCCAGGGTCCATGATCGTCCAGCGGACTCGAGTGTGAGTAAAGACCAAGCCCGTGCGGGGTAGGGACGTCCCGCCTGTTTTCCAAACAGCTATGTGCTTGAAAAATTACAGGGACACGCCCTTGCAAGGCTCCCTCGAAGTGTCCTCGATTGCGGCTAAAAGATTCCCTCCGTGGGGATAAAGATACGGTCCCAGTCGATGGTAAGACCTGGACCGGCCACCGGGTCGCAGCTACCTGAGGTGGGGAGGACCTGTGGCTTGCCATAGCCATTGGCCCCTAGTCGATACATGAATAGGATCCGGTCGACCGGGTGGACCAGCCAGTATTCCCGGACTCCGTGGCGCTCGTAGAGGGCGCGTTTTTGGATCTGATCCTTGGCGGCGGTGGCGGGGGAGAGGACCTCGATGATCCAGTCCGGGGCGCCGCGGCAGCCCTTGTCGTCGAGCTTGGCCGGATCGCAAATCACGGCGATGTCCGGCTGGACTACGGTCACCACCGCCTCGTCGGCCTCATCCCGGTCCGGCAGCCGGATATCGAAGGGGGCGACGTAGACCCGGCAGCGGTCATTACCTTGGAGATGGTTGGCGATTTGGCGCACCAACTCCACGACCATATCTTGATGCCGCCGGGTCGGCGCGGGCACCATGGCATAGGCCTCGCCGTCGATCAGCTCCCAGCGTTCCTCTTCGGGCCAAGTGCAATAGTCCGCATAGGTGAAGCGGTCGGCTTGGTGGAAAGGTTGGATCATACCAGTTGCTCGCGGCCTTGTTCGGATGTGGTGAGTATCCTGGACTCTATCCAGTATCCCTTGAAAAATTCAAACCTGCCCGTGTGTTGGTCTTGGTTCACACTCGACTCCGTCATGCCGATCTGTCGGTCACTAACAAGCCCCTCTCCCCTAGGCGGGAGATGAGTTGGGGAGAGGGGGGAGTAAAGGCGGAAACTCGGGACTGACCTCGTCCACCCCAGAGCCCATGATCGTCCGACGGACTCGAGTGTGAGTAAAGACCAAGCCCGTGCGGGGTGGTTTCCAAACAACTATGTGCTTGAAAAACTGCAGGGACACGCTCTTTCAAGGTCCCCTCGAAGTGCCCTCGATTGCAGCTAAAAGGTCTCCTCCGTGGGGATAAAGATACGGTCCCAGTCGATAGTTGAGACCTGGAACGGCCACCGGGTCGCAGCGACCCGAGGTGGGGAGGACCTGTGGCTTGCCACAGCCATCGGCCCCTAACTGATATATGAACAGGATCCGGTCGACCGGGTGGACCAGCCGGTATTCCCGGACTCCGTGACGCTCATAGAGGGCGCGTTTTTGGATCTGGTCCTTGGCGGCGGTGGCGGGGGAGAGGACTTCGATGATCCAATCCGGGATGCCGCGGCAGCCCTTGTCGTCGAGCTTGGCCGGATCGCAGATCACGGAGATGTCCATATGGACAACGGTTGTCACTACCTCATCGGCCTCGTCCCGGTCCGGCAGCCGAACATCGAAGGGGGCTGCATAAACCTCGCAGTCCGTTCCCTCGATCACTCGGTGGATTCGAGCAGCCAGTGCTATCACCACTTTCTGATGGATGCGGGCCGGGACGGGGGGCATATGTCGTAAGCCTCGCCTTCGATCAGCTCCCAGCGCTCCTCCTCGGGCCAAGTCAATAGTCCGCATAGATGAAGCGGTCGGCTTGGTAGAGAGGCTGGGTCATACCGGTTGCTCGCAACCTTATCGAGGGTACCTTTCAATTCGAAGTGGTAAGTTTTCTGCCGAACCTTGTACTCTTCGATACAATTATTGCAGGCCTGCACCAAGTACCGAGCGCCTACCGGCAGGGCAAGTTAAGAGGATCCCTTCTTGTCTTCTCTTCCGGATCCTTTTCGGGAGAAAAGGGCTTTGGGTGCGGCTCTTTTGGAATGACGCGGAGAAACCTGAGAAACAAAGGCTCACCCGACCATAGGGAGGGCTGTGCCTACCCTTGCGCTTACTCAATATTTTCTTTTTTGCCGCAAATGAACGCGAAATGAGCCGAAAAATGCGAAAAATACTCATGAGGTCCGCGCTCGGCCAGCTCGACGCACAAAGCCTTCTCGTACACGGACTCCAAAGACCCAGGACCCAAGACGTTGCCGACTTCGAATGCACACCCGCATAACACGCCGAGAGGTGAGTTTACCCTCGTCGACCTCTCTTGAACACATTTGCGTTTACTAGCGTTTATTTGCGGCTGAATTTTCTCCCCACAGCGCTTACTCGATATCGAGATCTCGATCGATCCGCTCCGAAAGCCTTGCATCATGAGGTCCGGAATTTTCATTGGGGTACCGGAGCGTCGCCATTTTTCGCGAAACCCGAAATGGGGTTCGTCCGATTTCGGGTTTCGCAAAAAATCAGGCGACGGCCATGGCCTTCGGTGACCCACGTTCGTCCTGCGTCCGTCCCGGCGCGCACTCCGCGCTACGCCAGGACTCCCACAATGACTTGACGCCGTGTCGCATGGCCTTGCCTTTCGTCTCCGCCGGCGCTCACGCGCCGCACTCCGACGAAACGCCCGGCCCTACGGCTACGCGGGGGTCGTCGCACTCCGCTCGTCGCTTACGCCCCCTCGCTTTCCTGGGCTCCTCCAATGAATGTCAATGACAAGGTCAAAGCATCCCGATCCCCGGCTACCTGTGATCGGCATTCCGCGTGCCCAGGTTTGAGCGTAAGCCGCGGAGGATTAATCGTCATAGCAGATTGCGGGGACCTTGAAAAATTCCAAAGATAGAATTTTTCAAGGTCCCCAAGAATCGCACCCAATCGTAATGGGTTGCATAGTGCAAGCACGTACTATGCTCGACGCCGTGCTCATATCACCACGACGCAACGCTTCGCGAACGTCATCTAGCTTATAGGCATCTTGAAGGGATAAATACGGCGACCACTCATCATCAGTGACAATCAATTCTACGCCGATTTCCACAACATATTGATGCTCATGAATATATTTGATCTTTCGTCGCGTTTTCATACGCCTCTTGAAATCATCTTCCCAGCGTTTTGAATCCGGTCTGTATGCTGTGACCAAGATAACAGGTCTATCATGTCCTTTTGGGGTGGTGCTATAAATTTGCTGTTTTTGGTGTGTAGAGAACCGACGTAGGAACGATTCACGAATCGCCCCTACTGCACCCGGTCACCTCTATTCCGTGGCCAGCCGGGACAACCCTTGCTGTTACCCATTCTCGACAACAACAAAATCAGAACACTACCATCGCCCGAATTTTCTCCAGCTGATCTTGCAGCTTGACCAGTGCAGCCTCCTGCTCGGTAATGTTGTCACGCTCTTTTTGGACTACCGCCGGCGGCGCCTTATTCACGAAATGGGGGTTTACGAGCTTATTGCGGGTCCGCTCCAGGTCCGCCTCCAGCTTGCCGATCGCCTTGCCGAGGCGTTTGAGCTCCGCCTCCCGGTCGATGAGTCCCCCCATGGGGATGAGGACTTTCATCTCGCCCACCAGGGCGATGGCGGACTCGGGGGCTGGCGCATCGGCTGCCAGCACCCGGATGGATCGGGTGCGGGCGAGGGCATTCAGGTAGTGGCGGTTGGCCTCCAGCCGGGCTAGGTCCTGGTCGGAGGTGTTCTGCAGCAGGACGGGGAGGGGCTTACTGGGAGGAATATTCATCTCGCCCTTGATCCGTCGTACGCCGAGGACCAGCTGCATGACCCAGCCCAACTCGGCCTCCGCGGCCGGATCCTCAAGGTCGGCATCGGCTTTGGGGAAGGGGGCCCGCATGATGGTATCGCCCGTGACTCCGGCCAGGGGCGCGACCTGTTGCCAAAGCTCTTCGGTAATGAAGGGGATGATAGGGTGGGCCAGTCGCAGTAGGGTCTCCAGGGTCTGCACCAGCGTGCGGAGGGTACCCCGCTGGGCCTCCGGCGCGGCATCCGGATCGTTGAGCACCGGCTTGGAGAGCTCCAGGTACCAGTCGCAGAAGTCGTTCCAGGTGAATTCGTAGATGGCTTGGGCGGCTTGGTCGAAGCGATAGCCCTGAATCGCTTCGTTCACCGCGGCGATGGTCCTTTGCAGGCGGGAGCGGATCCAGCCGTCGGCGGCGTTGAACCGGACCTCGCCTCCGGCGGCCCCGCAATCCTTGCCCCGGGTGTTCATGCGCACATAGCGGGCGGCGTTCCACAGCTTGTTGCAGAAGTTGCGGTAACCCTTGATGCGGTTCAGGTCGAATTTGATGTCGCGGCCGGTGGCGGCGAGCGCCGCGAAGGTGAAGCGCAGGGCGTCGGCGCCGAATCCGGGGATACCCCGGGGGTAGTCCTTGCGGGTCCGGGCGGCGATCTTCTCGGCCAAGTGAGGCTGCATCATGCCCTGGATGCGTTTGGCCACCAGGGGCTCCGGCTCGATGCCGTCGATCAGGTCGATGGGGTCGAGCACATTGCCCTTGGATTTGGACATCTTGTCGCCGTGGGTATCCCGCACCAAGCCATGGATGTACACCTCATGGAAGGGCACATCTTCCATGAACTCGAGTCCCAGCATGATCATGCGGGCGACCCAGAAGAAGATGATGTCGAATCCGGTGACCAACACCGAGGTGGGGTAGAAGGTCTCCAGACGCCGTGTCCGTTCCGGCCAGCCCAGGGTCGAAAAGGGCCAGAGGGCGGAACTGAACCAAGTATCGAGCACATCCGGGTCTTGTCGCAAGGGGAAGTCGGGCATCAGGCCATGGTGCTCGCGCACCTCCTGCTCCGAGCGGCCGACGTAGGCGTTGCCTTCGCGGTCGTACCAAGCGGGGATGCGATGGCCCCACCAGATCTGACGGCTGATGCACCAGTCCTGGATGTTGCGCATCCACTCGAAATAGGTGTGCTTCCAGTTGTCCGGGACGAAACGGATGCGCCCCTCTTCCACCGCGGCGATGGCCGGGTCCGCCAGCGGCTTGATCTTCACATACCATTGATCAGCGAGATAGGGCTCGATGACGGCCCCCGAACGGTCGCCTCGGGGCTGCTGGAGCCGGTGCTCCTTGACCTGGGCCAATAGGCCCGAGTCCATCAGGTCTTCGAGGATACGCTGGCGGGCCGCGTAGCGGTCGAGTCCGACATAAGCCGTGGGTATGAGCTCGCCTTCCTCCGGCAGGTTCTCGCGGATGGTGGCATCGGGGGTGAAGATGTTGATGAGCCCACCGTGGGCCTGCTCGGCGATGGCGGTTTCGTCCCGGTAACGCAGCCAGACCTCGTGGTCGTTGAAGTCGTGGGCGGGGGTGATCTTGACGCAGCCGGTACCCAGCTCCGGATCCGCGTGCGGGTCGGCGATGATGGGTATGCGGCGGCCGGTCAGGGGCAGATGGACGAGCTCACCGACTAGGTGGCGGTAACGCACATCCTCCGGATTCACGGCCACCGCGCAGTCCCCCAGAAGGGTCTCGGGGCGGGTGGTGGAGACCACCAAGTGGCCTTGGCCATTGGTCAGGGGGTAACGCAGGTCCCACAGATGGCCGCATTCTTCCGTGGACAGGACCTCTAGGTCCGAGACCGCGGTGTGGAGTACCGGGTCCCAATTGACTAGGCGTTTACCGCGATAGATCAGGCCCTTCTCGAACAGGCGTACGAAGACCTCGCGTACCGCGCCGGAGAGGCCCTCACCCATGGTGAAGCGCTCGTGTTCCCAATCCAGGGATGCGCCCAGGCGCCGGAGTTGGCGGGTGATGGCGCCTCCGGATTCAGCCTTCCAGTCCCACACCCGCCGGGTAAAGGCCTCGCGGCCCAAGTCGTGGCGGGTCTTCCCCTCAGCATCCAGCAGGCGCTCGACCACCATCTGGGTCGCGATGCCCGCATGGTCGGTACCCGCCTGCCAGAGGGTCGGCTCACCCCGCATGCGATGATAACGAACCAAGGCGTCCATGATAGTGGACTGGAAAGCATGACCCATGTGCAAGCGGCCGGTCACATTGGGCGGCGGGATCATGATGCAATAGCCGCCACTCCCGGCCGTGGGCGCGAAGTAGCCTCTCTCTTCCCAGGTGCGGTACCAAGTCTGCTCCAGGGTCCGGGGATCGTAGCTCTTATCCGGCATAGGTGCGTCTCGGGGTCATGCGGGGTACGGTGAAAACCTCCATTATAGGGCACCGACTCGGGACCTTGAAAAAGGTCATCCCGGCAATTTTCGCTCCCGGTTCTCGAACACTTTCATGCTCGAGAGCCGGCGGGGCATCCCTGTTCCGCGAGGGAGTGGTGTTATTGATTTATTGGTTCTAGGATTCGATGTTAGAGATATCTTTAAAATTATGGATACCTGAAAGCAACCGAGCTATAACACTACTAATTTCTTAAGGGTGCCTTATATCGATACCCACCGAATAGAACCGGTACCCAGACCCCCTGTTTACTCCCCCTCTCCTCAATCCCTCTCCCGCCAAGGGAGAGGGGCTTTCGGTCACGGCATTCCGAGGCCGCCATCGCACCATTGCTACGGGGGCTTGAATTTTAAATAGTGCTATAAATCTTGTCCTTGCCGAATAAAGGGAACCTTATAAGTGGGTTTTTTCACGGTATCCGCTACACTGGACACAACAAAATTAAAATGCTACCCACGAGGAGTCCCCGGTGATCCCTTCAGAGTTCGATAGCCGTGAATCCTGCGTTCTCGAATAGGGTTTCCCGCTACGGTAGATCCTTCAATGCCTGACGATAATGACCTTCGAGTCTTTCCTGTTCGCGGATTACCACATAATCACCCATGGGGATATCCTTCTCCATAAAACAGGCGATTGCAATTCGATCCGTCATCAACCGTACCATGCGCGGAGATTGGAGAAGACGATGATATCTTCTTCATCGGTACCTTATGAATTGGAACATCGCTTTGGCCTCCACTGCAAACGGCTATCGGGACGAGGGTTTTTCAGGCTCTCTTGTGTTTGGTGTGGGTAGAGCCATTTTTCCCATCGCGTAGGGTAGCCCGCTCCAAGCCTACTCTATGCCCTTCTTTTCGCCTGTAGGTTCGGACCCGTCACTAGGCCAAACGCCGGAGGACTTCATCATGGACCCGTTGTCGTTGTTTACCGTTGCGCTCGGCCTTCCGGCTCCTTGGGAGGTTGTTGACGTGGCCTGCGATCCCAAATCAGGCCGGATCGATTTCTACCGCGCCTTCGCCCCGGGGACACGATTCTCTTGTCCGCATTGTGGGACGGAACACCAGCCGGCCCACGACACGCTTAAGCGCGACTGGCGTCACCTGAACTTCTTTCCATTCCAGGCCTATATCCACGCCAAGGCACCCCGTGTGCGCTGCGGGACCTGCACCAAGACTACCCCCAGGTCGTGGCGCCCTGGGCGCGCCCCAACAGCGGCTTCAGCCTACGGATGGAGGCCTTACTGGTCACCCTCTGTCAGGCGATGGCGGTCTCTCAGGTCGCTCAATTGCCTGGCGTCAGCGACGGGCGCGTCTGGCGCACCCTCGATCATTACGTCGATCAGGCGCATGCTCAAGAGGACTTCTCGACCGTCACCTCGGTTGGTCTCGACGAGACCACCTCGCGGCGTGGACACAATTACATGAGCTTGTTTCATGATCTCGATGCCCCGCGTGGGCTCTATGCCTGCGAAGGGCGAAAACCCAGGTCGTGGCCCAATTTGCCGACGCGCTCGAGGCTCATGTGGCCAAGACGCTTAAGAAGCACTGGCCAAGCCCCCTCAACGCGTTCGATTCCAGGCTCACCAACGGCCGTGTCGAGGCGGTCAATTCGCTCATCCAGACCGCCAAAGCCAAGGCTCGCGGCTACCGGACTACCAAACACTGACCATCGGCTACCTTGTGGCGGGTTAAGTTGACCCAGCTGCCGACTTCTCCGTTCGTCGTCCAGTCGGGGCTTCCCGTCACGACTTGAGTCAGGTCGCTATGACCCGCTACCCACACCAAACGCAAGAGAGCCCACAATTCTACAGGTCTTAAGCCTCACCCTGTTCGAACGAATTCCATTAAATCAGATAGTTAAAAATCCAGACTACAATTCTATTCAGACCGAAACAAATAACCAACTGAATTTATTTGATTAAACGTTGGAGCACTAGTGACGGAAGGAATTTTTCAAACAGACAATGGGTATAACCGAAATCGCAGGCGAGGGATTTTCCGCCGAGCTCAAGGTTCCCGCATGAGACTCTCCGTCCTTACCACCCGCAGCCACTCGCGGTGATCCGCCATGAACTGGAGGTACCCGGAGGGACTCGTCCCGGAGTCGAGAGGGAGTTACGATGGGTATGGATGCCGGATATGTCAGCGACGAAGAACCCCGCGGGCTCCACCGCCGGACAGCTCCGACGGTAGCTGAAACCTGAGGATTATCCGCCCATGCCACCTAGGGTCGGAGTCTGCTTGGCGATGGGGATCCGGTCTATGTCATGGTAGACGTGGATCTGATAGGCCAAGGTCACGGACATCCCTAATGTGACCGCTATCAAGAGCACGGCAAACAGGTCGGGCTTGCGCCGTTTAAACGGATACATCATGAGACACACCCCAAACATGGCGAGCGTTTTGGATACCTTAGAAAAATTCAAGGTCCCCCTACCAAGAGTACATTGAAAAATTCCATCTCCGGAATTTTCCACGGCACCTTCGATTTCCCAAGGTATATATTTTTCAATACTTACCAGCCTAAAAACACCACCCCGAATCGGGTATTCACCGGGCTTCGGGACCCCCTGCCCTCGCTCGGCCTAGCAATCCACAGCCGCAGCCGCCAACCCGGTCCCAGATGCAATGGGATATGGCGATCGAATTCTGTTAGTAAGGGCCGATTACGTACCATCGGGGCACAGCTCGGTAAACGGCCACGGCGGCCGTCCGGAGCGTCGCCATTTTTTGCGAAACCCGAAATGGGGTCCGTCCGATTTCGGGTTTCGCAAAAAATCAGGCGACGGCCATGGCCTTTGGCAGCCCACGTTCGTCCTGCATCCGTCCCGGCGCGCACTCCGCGCCCCGGCGCCAGGACTCCCCCGCAATGGACGCCGTATCGCATGGCTTTACATTTCTCCGCCGGTGCTCGCGCGCCGCACTCCGACGAAACGCTCGGCCCTACGGCTACGCGGGGGTCGTCGCACTCCGCTCGTCGCTTACGCTCCCTCGCTTTCCTGTGCTCCTCCCATGCCACAGCCGGCCCCATAGGGTAGCGAGCGAAGTGATCAATCGTGTCGACGACACCGTAGGATAGAGTTCTCTGGAAAATTGTGCCGGACAGGGATGCCCGACCATAGCTCGAGCCCGTATCTGTTCGGAACAGGGTGCGGCCCTGTTGAAACGACACCGGGCGTCCAAAATCCGAGAGCTGAGACCGGTTGTTCGGACACCTCAATGGAGCTTGCACACCGTCCATATCAGACCAACTCGCTCCGAGAGGGTATAGGTAAACACGAGCCGGAGATCGACCGGCATTTCTAACTGTCGCCGGTGGCTGAAAATGCCGGGAACAGGAAATTGCCATTTTCCATTCCCGCCTAGTGAACGCGCTAAGAAGCGGTCTAAAACTGGCTCTCTTGCGTTTCGGTGTGGGTGGCGGGTATAGCAACCTGACTCAAGTCGTGATGGGAAGCCCCGACTGGACGACGAACGGAGAAGTCGGCAGCTAGGTCAACTTACCCGCCACAAGGTAGACGATGGTAACAGGTGCCTGGTGGTCCCGTAGCCGCGGGCCCTGGCTTTGGCGACCTGGATGAGCGAATTGACCGCCTCGACATGGCCGTTGGTGAGCCTGGAATCGAACGCATTGGGAGGCTTGGCCAGTGCTTCTTAAGCATCTTGGCCACCGCTTTGATCGGCTCCAGGCGACAACAGCGCGCCCAGCTGTATCCTCTGCCGAGGAACAGCTCGGTTTGCGCCGCGCTCTGAGCGCTGTGGAAGCTCTCGCGTAACGTCTCCTGGATCCGGAAGCTGCGGTGTGTCTTGAGGTTTCGGCGCCTAAGTTTCGCAAACGGGGCTTTCTGGCGGTTACTCCAAGCGGGCTTACTCCTTGAGCCGGATGTAGCGTGTACGTCGCAGCTCCAGGGCCCTTTTGACTTCTTGGCGACGCACTTCGTCAACTGCCTTGTTGACGAGCTGAATGACGTGAAACTCATCGAAGGTGATCGCCGCCCAGGACCGATGCTCACACACGCCAGCCTGGTAGCTTGCCGACATATCCATACAGACCGCGCCGATGTTCTCGGCACAGGCGCCATGAGCCTCGAGCACATCGGTAAATTGAGCCACGACCTGGGGGTAGTCTTGGTGCAGGTCCCGCAGCGCACACGGGAAACCTTGGCATGGATGTAGGCTTGAATTGCCGAAGCGTCGCCATTTTTTGCGAAACCTGAAATGGGGTCCGTCCGATTTTGGGTTTCGCAAAAAATCAGGCGACGGCCACGGCCTTCGGCGGCCCACGTTTGTCCTGCGTCCATCCCGGCGCGCACTCCGCGCGGCGCCAGGACTCCCGCAATGATTTGACGCCGTGTCGCATGGCCTTGCATTTCGTCTCCGCCGGCGTTCACGCGCCGCACTCCGATGAAACGCTCAGCCTTAAGGCTACGCGGGGGTCGTCACACTCCGCTCGTCGCTTACGCTCCCTCGCTTTCCTGGGCTCCTCCAAGGTGACAGCCTCTCCCGCGAAATTGCGAGCCGAGAACAATAACGCATGTGTCCACAGGTCTATTCGTCTTCTCGAGATCGCCATTTCCGTCTATGTGCTCGTGGCCATTATCAAGAAGCGGCTGAAAATCGATGCCAGTTTCCACACGATTCTACAGATTCTGAGCCTCATCATCTTCGAATAAACCCAAAGAAATCAACCGATTAAATAATAGACATACAATCCCGATGAGCGAGAATACGATAACCAACTGAATTTATTCAACCAAATTCTGGGGTACTAGTGATCCGACTCATAAGCCCAACTCTAATGAGTTACCCCCCAATCTTGTAACGGTTTTACATACCGACGTTTTAAACAAAGGACAACCTGCCATTTTTCAACGCATAGATACCTGATATCTTGTGGTTGTAGGCCGCCAACGCGGCATATCTTGTACCTAAACAATTACCGCATTTTGAAAAATGGCCAGGAAGACGATTTCATAGCACCCTTAAAACGAAAGTGCGGAATGATCTACCGGTAGTCCCGACCCCATGGTGGAAGAGACGGTGACCCGCCGCATGTACACACCCTTGGAGGTGCTCGGCTTGACCTTCATCAAGTTACCCAACAAAGCCTCCAGATTCTCGCGCAGGGCTTTTGGCTCGAAGTCTACCTTACCCAGGGGGCAATGGATGATACCGGCCTTGTCGGTTCGGTAGCGGACCTGCCCCGCCTTGGCATTTTTTACTGCGCCCGCTACGTCGGGGGTCACCGTCCCCACCTTGGGGTTCGGCATGAGGCCGCGGGGACCCAGGATCTTGCCGAGCTGTCCGACCACTCGCATAGAGTCCGGCGAGGCGATAACCACATCGAAATCCAAGTTCCCGACTTTGACCTCTGCGGCCAAGTCTTCCATCCCGACTCGGTCGGCCCCGGCAGCGATCGCCGCCTCCACATTCGCACCCTGGGTGAAAACCGCCACCCGCACCTGCTTTCCGATACCATTGGGGAGTACCGTGGAACCGCGCACGACCTGATCGGATTTGCGCGGATCGACACCCAGGTTGACGGCCACGTCGATGTTCTCGGTGAACTTGACTTTGGAGATGTCCTTGAGGAAGGTAAAGGCTTCTTCGGCACCGTACAGCTTGCCTGATTCGACTTGGTCGCGGATTGCCTGCATCCGTTTTGATAGCTTGGCCATTACTCCATACCCTCCACATTCAGGCCCATGGCACGTGCGCTGCCGGCGATAGTCCGTGCGGCCGCGTCCATATCCGCCGCGGTCAGGTCGGGCATCTTGACCGTGGCGATATCCTCGATCTGGGCCCGGGTCACGGTTCCCACCTTGGTCATATTCGGGATGCTGCTGCCTTTAGGAATGCCGGCGGCTTTCTTGAGCAACACGGAGGCCGGAGGGGTTTTGGTGATGAAGGTAAAGCTACGATCTGCATATACGGTGATGACAACGGGAATCGGCAGTCCCTTCTCGATGTTTTGCGTCTTGGCGTTGAAGGCCTTACAGAACTCCATGATGTTGACGCCGTGCTGTCCTAGTGCTGGGCCGACCGGTGGGCTTGGATTGGCCTCGCTGGCCTTGACCTGGAGTTTGATATAAGCCGATATCTTCTTTGCCATAGATTGCTCCCGTGGGTACAAACGCCGAACATCATGGCTCAGCTCTCCGCCCCCATCGCCATGCGCTCAGAGATTCGATGCCTCTGCCGAGACTGAGAATTGTTCTTTTGCCGCAAATAAACGCGAATCAACGCAAATCGGTCGTAATCGGCTCATCATCGACGGTTCTTGCGTAATTATTACTTGAGTATGCATCTTCAAGAAACCTTGTACCCCACTGTTGCATTTTGGCTGCGAGGTTCAGCATGCCCAGTGGGATTGGCACAGGCTTAGGACTTTTTTAAAATCGCGGGAGAAGCCACAATCCTTCTGACGGAAAATAGCGGGGAAACTCGAAATCTCCGGGGTCGATATTGAACATAGCAAACCATTTTAACAGAAACTCTTCGGCATCTTCTTCGGCCACTCTAACGATCACCAAGCAATTCAGTTTAATGGGAAAGGTCACGTATTCTGGGGACAGGTATTTCTTGGTCAATGAATTTTATCAGCTTTTCAAATATATCATCTTGTCTCCGGTTTCATCTCAATGACAATCTGTTTTCTGGCTTCACCAATCGATTTGTCAACCAATGCCATTAAGTTAAATCTCAAAGCCCCTCTCCCGGCGGGAGAGGGGTTGGGGAAGAGGGCGACAAAACCAGCGCATGAGCAATCACAAACGGTGTTGGCGACGCTTAACTTAATGGCATTGCGCTCCAGTGTGGGAACAAATCCAATCGTGATTTCATTCAACGGATTTGAGCCATTACCCCCTATTCATAAGGGGCTAAAGAAAAATCTAAAACTTGAATAATAAAATCCACATCTGCTGCTGTGATGCAAAGTGGTGGTTCAATCCGTACAACGTTACGATAAACGCCACCTTTACCAAAAAGTAATCCCACATCTTTAGAGAACTCATGAATTTAGGCAGCAAGTTCAGGGTTCGGCTCTTTAGTTTCCCTATTTTTAACTAAATCGACCCCAATCATCAGATCACTACCACGGACATCGCCAATTGTTTCATATTTTCTTTAGTAATACCTTAAGAGATTCTAGCAAATAATCTCCAACTAAACAACAATTTTCTTGCATCTTTCCCTTTCCAATCGTCTCTAGTACTGCTTTGCCTGCGGCACAAGAAACAGGATTTCCCGCAAAGGTATTGAAATGGAATTTCTGAATAAAAATTTGAGCAATATCGGATATTGTAACAATTGCAGCAAGAGGAACTCCATTGCCAATCCCTTTGGCTTACGGTAGCAATATCGAGTTTGATATCGTGAAGCTCAAGTAACTATTCAGCTACTCCAATTGGAGCTTTGGGGGGTGGCCTCAGGAAGGTCAGGACGAGCGAGTTGAAAAGATCGTCGGATTGTTTGCGGAGAGTTGAGAGGTAGGAGCGGGTGATGGCAAAGTCCCCGGCGCCGGTATCGGAGCGGAAACAGCCAGAGACTTTCTGTTTGAGCTTGGGCATGCGAAGGTCGCGTTCAGCCCGGTTGTTGTCGAAGGGAACACGCAGGTCGGTGAGGAAGCGCAGGACCTCGTTGCGGCGCTCGCGGAGCCGCCGAATGAGGTTGTAGGCCGGGGATTGTTTGACCCGCCCGC
>Ga0209457_1000172_pt1 | contig 20556 bp, 20 predicted proteins | sample WorMetHEROISLAND_5_FD_187410 | JGI IMG/M metagenome (GOLD analysis project Ga0209457, IMG submission 187410) | Marine gutless worms symbiont microbial communities from Max Planck institute for Marine Microbiology, Germany - Olavius sp. 5 HERON... ... | reverse complement strand
GATGGGCCGCACAAAAGGGGGCTCAACACAAAGTTGCATTTGGCCGTGGATGCGCATGGTATGCCGGTCAGAGCAATTATCACGGATGGTACCACAGCGGATTGCACTCAGGCATTGCCATTAATTAAGGGAATAGAAGCGGATTATCTGATTGGCGACAAGGGATACGACAGCGACGCGATTGTTGCGCAGGCCGCATTGCAGGGGATGGCGGCTGTGATCCCCTCACAAAAATCGCAGGGGCAAACGTGAATATGACAAATATTTGTACCGGTTGCGGCATTTGGTGGAGAATGCGATCTTGCATTTGAAGCGTTGGCGCGGTCTTGCTACGCGCTACGCCAAGAATGCGGATTCATTCCTGGCGGCAATTCACATTCGGTGTATCGCACTTTGGGCCAACATCTCGTGACGACACTATCTAGGCGAAGGCTTTACGCTTTTCTTTCATAAACTGCCGCCGCTTAAAAGCGACGCTCTTTTATGGCGGCTACGATGGCTGGATGTCATCCGGCCGAGCGAACCTGGCCGCCGAAGTCACCGCCTTCAGGCGATTGAGAATCACTTGGTTGCTCGTACTCAATTCGAATGATCTGTCCCGTTCTTGCCTCTTTTTTTGGCCGTACACTTTTGTTAGGGTGCATCTGTAGCCTCCTGCTGGTAGTCGTTTATGTCTTTTGCAACACAAACCTGCCGGATTGAGGGCTACTCTTTCAAAATGTGCGAGAAATGTTATACGTTATCATCTTAACTGAGTCATGGATGCGGTTCAACGTAAAAGCCATGGGATTGATATTTAGGGGATAAAACTATGCCGGACAACAAAAAGGCTATGGTGATGGCCGCTTTTATCGCCGACGCCCTCTCTTTGGGGGTCCATTGGGTTTACAACACCGATGTGATTGTTAAAAAATTTGGCCGGGTGGAAACCTTTTTAGAGCCGAAGATCGCTTCGTATCATCGGGGTAAACCGGCCGGAGCCTTTACCCATTATGGGGATCAAACATTGCTGCTGTTGGAAATCCTTGCCGCGGCGCCCTTTGAGATCAGCCGGTTTGCCAATGCGTGGCGTACCTATATGCAGTCTTACGAAGGCTACATGGACCGGGCCAGTAAGCGAACCCTGACCCATTTTGACACCGAGGCGGCGCTAACGGAAGTCGGGTCCAATTCCGATGAACTGGGCGGCGCCTCCCGGATCGCACCGCTGGTCTATTGTCATGCCGATGATGAAAATATCCTGGCGGCGGCGGCCCGGGCCCAGACCCGACTCACCCATAATCATCCCCAGGTGATTGATGCGGCGGAGATTTTTGCCCGGGCCGCAAGGGCGGTTTTAAAAGGCATAACGCCTGTGACGGCCCTTGAACGGGCGGTAGCCCCATTCAAAAATGATCACCCCTATGCCGAATGGTTTGAAGAGGGCGTGGACAGCGCCGGTTTGGATACGGTGACGGTTATCAAAGATATGGGGCAGATGTGTGAAATTGAGGCGGCTTTTCCTGCAACGGTTCATTTAGTGGCCAAATATGAAAATGACCTTACCACCGGGTTGATCGAAAATGTCATGGCGGGCGGTGATTCATCGGCCCGGGGGCTTTTGGCGGGGATGCTTTTGGGCGCTCACAACGGTGTCGCGATGATCCCGTCTCAATGGCAAAAAGCACTGGTGGCGGGAAAAAAGATCTCCGCCCTGTTGGCTGCAATTGACGCTTAACCCACTAATACCGATTGCGCTAAGCTGGATTCTCTTTTGTTCCTTACGCAGTTGCAGAAAACATCACAAGTGCGTCAGACCGATGAGAATGCCCCCCTGGTCGTAGATGGCATGTTAAATATCGTCCGCCATCCGTGGTATAGTGGGGGGATCGCCCTCATTGGGGGGCCCGGGATGTAACCCCGGCGACGCTGGTCACCAATCTGATTTTAACGCTCTATTTTGTTGTGGGGCGCTTTTGGAAGAGCAGCGTCTCGTGCGGCAATACAGGGCGGTGTATCAGCGTTATCAACGCAACGTTGATATGTTTTTCCCCTTGCGCCGGTTTTTGCAAAGAAGCAATGGATCTGAATAGATCCTCGAAACCAAGAGCGGGTATTTCTCCTCGCATCGTTTAGCGCCCATGAAAATTTTACAGCGCCATCCCCGGTTAGGCCGCATCTACGATAGATTTGTCAGAATTCGCGGCAATCCCCATGAAATCAGCCTGGGCGCGGCGCTGGGTCTTTATGTGGGTATGACCCCTTTTCTGGGATTTCATATTCTTGTAGCAGTGTTTTTAGCGGCACTGTTTAAATGGAATAAAATCGCCGCCGGTGTCGGCGCCTGGATCACCAATCCGGTGACCGCGCCCGCAATCTACGGCATAAATTGGTTTGTGGGCGCTAAGGTGACGGGAATAGAGCTAACCCGGGTTGTACCGGATGACCTGGGTGTCCGTGAGCTGACGGGCCTGATGCAAAGCGGACCCCACATCATCTGGACGCTGTTGGTGGGCGGTTTGATTAACGGCCTGCCTTTGGCCGTCGGCGGCTATTTTTTAGCCCGGTTGGTATTAACACGTTTCCGTTCAGACGCCAACGAGAGTTCCTCCAAAAAACGGGCGGTCTGAATCAGTCGGCGTTTTGCAAACGAAAATGAACGGGCACCTCAACCCACATGGCGATTTTTTGGTCTCCTTTTTCACCGGCCACAAAACGATACTGTTTCACCGCTTCTAAAGCCGTTTTGTCCAAAAGAGAATGCCCACTGCTTTTGATGACCATGATATCGCCTACCTGGCCGTTTTCCAGCACTCGCACGGAAAGCTGTACCGTTCCCTCCCATCCCCGGCGCCGAGCCAAAGTTGGATATTCAGGCGGCGGGTTGCCCTCGTTTTTAGGGTAGGCTGTGCGAATCGCGGGAGCTGTTTGATTGGCAGTGGCACCACGCATTGTGGTTGTCTTAGCGGTCGCAGACGCCTGGATTTTCCGGGGTTGTTGTGAAGATGCGACATCTGTAGCAGGCGCCGGTTTCGGCGCGGTGGCTGGTTTTTCCAAAACTGCTTTCGGTTCCGGATGCGGTTTCGGGGGATTTACCGTCGGCTTCTTATTTGTATTCACTTGACGAGGTTTAGGCTGCGGTAAAACAGGCGGCGGTTCGATTTTTGCTTTCGGTGTTGGAGCAGGTTCCGGTGGGAAGGTACTTTCAACTCCGTCCGGCGGCGGGCTCGGTGTTAAAGGTTTGAAACGGACGGTAATGGCCGTTGCTGTTGGAAACAAAGAGGGCTCCAGCGGCGTGCGGTGGATGGGAGCTGCAAAGAGCAGGAGATGGAACCCCACGGCAATGCAAAACCCCGCCCAAAACCGGGCCATGCTACGGTTTCTCCGCCACGGCCTGAAGCGAGATTTTCTCGATCCCGGCGCTGTTGATACTGTCGAGCACCTGGTAAAGCTGCTGGTAGCTGACCGATTTGTCGGCAAAAAGCGACATTTCCGGTATGGATTGATCCGCTAATTGCAGGGTCGCTTGGCGAAGGTCTGCTTCGAGATGCTTCAGTAGTACAGGTCGTTTGTTTAAATAGAGTTCAAGCCCTGTGGGCGTCGTTTTGACGGCAAGGGAAAGCGGTGTCGCATCGGTTGGCTCCGCCTGCGCGGATCCGGGGAGGTTCACATCCATTCCCCGGTGCACGGCCATGGATAGCATGGCATAGATAAAAAAGACCAGTAACAGGAAGACGATGTCGATGAGCGGCAGCATCTCGATGCGGGGGCGGGGGCGGATGCCGGGTTTGAGTCTCATCGGTGCTGATGGATTGTTGATGGTTCCAGGGGTGGACCGCTATTGTTGGCCCGGTCGGTGACAATCTCTAAACTGGTGGCGTACTTTTCCATCACATGGGCCGCCTCCTCAATTCTGGTATTGAAATAATTATAGGGAAAGACCGCTAAAATGGCGATACCCAGACCGGTGGCCGTAGTGATCAGCGCCTGGGCGATCCCGGCGGTCACCGCTTTGGGGTCTTCGATACCACTGGCGCCCAACAGGTTAAACGAGGTGATGATCCCCAGAACCGTTCCAAAAATACCGAGCAGCGGAGCTACGGTAATCATCGTGTCCAGCACGGTCATAAAGCGGCGCATTTTTTTCAAGGTTGCTTCCGCTTCGGCTTCCATCGCCTTGCTAAGGGAAAACTCCCGATGTAACATACCCACGGCCAGCATTCGAATGACGTGATCCCGGCATCCGGCAGTTTGAGCTTTGATTCTTTCCCAGTCGCCATAGCGGGCGATCTCCAACACTTCATTCATCAAGGGCCGGTTACGTTTGCGCTCCAGACCGATCCAAAAAAAGGCGCGCTCCAGAATCACGGTCAGGGTGATGATCGAGCAGGCCAATAGCGGCCACATCACAGGCCCGCCGCTTTGAAATAGGTGCCATACAGTTTGCATATTGATCATCCCCCTGATCCGTTTTTTCCGGTTTGGGCGCGCTGGGACCGGCGCTGCTCCTCGGTTACCAAGAAAAGATAAGGCCGCCCGGAAAGCGGATTTTGATCCACCAACACAACAGTGTCATACACTTCTTCCACGGTTGTATAGGTCAACACCTGATCCGGTTCACCGCAAGTAACCAGGTGTCCATCTTTTACCAATGCCAACCGATGGGAATATTCGCTCGCCAGGTTCAGATCGTGGAGCACCATGAGTACGGTGATTTCAAGTTCGCGGTTCAATCGCCGAATCAGATCCAGAATTTTTGCCTGATGGGTGATATCCAAATGAGCCGTGGGTTCGTCAAGCAAAAGCAGCGTTGGCTCCTGAGCCAGCGCCCGGGCAATGGCGGCCAACTGCATCTGGCCGCCGCTCAATTCATTTAAAGGCATATTTTCGCAATGGGCCATTCCCGTCAAACGCATATAGCGATCGGCCAAAGCCCGGTCCCGATCGGTTTCAATAAACTGAAAGCGCTTGTAAAAGGGAATTCGCCCCAAAAGGACATATTCTTTGACCGTCATGGGCGCCGGTTCCCGTAATTGACCCACCACAGCCACTTTACGGGCCAAGGATGCCGGCGTCATCTGGTGAATATCGACCCCCGCCAGCAGCACCTTGCCGTGGCGGGGCGGCAAGATGCGCGATACGGCCCGTAAGAGGGTGGTTTTCCCGGAACCGTTGGGGCCGCTAATGGCGACAACCTCACCCTGGGCGATGGTTAAGCTGATCCTTTCCAATACCGTCTTTTCCCCATACCCACAGGTGAGGTCTTGAATGTCCAAGAGCACTTTTTTCATAACGCCGCCCGTTTGCGGGTCAGGGCATAGACAAACACAGTTCCGCCGATGATTCCCGTGACAACCCCCACAGGCAGCTCCAACGGAGAAATGATTGTGCGGGCCAGAGTATCGCACAAGATTAAAAATGCGGCGCCGGCCAAAAAAGATCCGGTCAGGAGTCCCCGATGATCGGGTCCCGCCACCATGCGCATGAAATGGGGGACCACCAGACCCGCAAACCCGATGATTCCCGCAACGGAAACGGACAGCCCGGTCAGAAGCGACGCCAACAAAAACAACCAACGCCGGATTTTGGTCACCCGGACGCCTAGATGCCGAGCCCCCTCCTCACCCAAGCTCATGGCGTTTAGGGGTAGACAAAACAGATGGCTGATCAATAGCCCGCCCAAAGAGACGATCACGGCGATGGTGATGAGGGTTAAATCGGGTTCGTCCAGTGATCCCATGATCCAGAAGATAATCCCGTGCAGATCCTCGCTTTTGGAGATGGACATGAGCAGCATCACCACCGACGAGGCGATAAAACTGACCATTACACCAATGAGCAGCATATCCCTTAGCCCCAAACTTTGGCGTTTTACGCTCAATCCGTAAACAAAACACATAACCGCCAACGCGCCTATGAACCCGGATGCCGGATAGGCGATGGGCCCGATAAAGGCATGCCAATTGAAGAGGATGTTCAGAGCCACACCCAAGGAGGCGCCCCCGGAAATACCCAGCGTGTAAGGCTCCACCAGGGGATTGCGAAACATCCCCTGGAGCAGCGCTCCGGCCAGGCTGAGGGACCCACCCACGGCAAGACCCAGAATGATTCGCGGCAGCCGAATGCGCATCAAGATCGTATATTCGGTGCCCTCTTTACCGTCGGTTAAAATCGTCCACATATCGCCAAAAGGAATCATTGTTGATCCGGTACAAAGGGCCAGCACCATTACACCCAACAGGAGCATCAGCAAAATCGTAAAAACGGCGAGCCGGTTCCCCGATCGTAAAGAGGCGTTACTCACAGATACCCACTTCCGGATGAATGAGCCTGGTGATTATGCGTAGCGCTTTAACAAAGGTTTGGGGTGACGGGCTACAGACCAAATTGGGATCCACCACGTGGATGTTGCCGGTTTTCACCGCCTTGATGGAAGTGTAGCGGGACCATTCCTCCTTTTCCTTTGTACCGGAAACACCTTCGGTCCCCATGATGGCGACGATGATTAAATCGGGATTCCGGGCGACCACTTTTTCACGGCTATAGACGCCTTGCAAAGTTCCCTGGGCAATATTTTGTCCACCGCCCAGTACAATAAAGTCATGGGTAAAAGAGTTTTCCACTGATGAAAAAAGTGGCCGGGTCCCCACTTGCAAAAAAACCTTTTTCTTGACGCGCCCGGCGGTTTGACGTTGAATCTTTTCCACTTCCCGTCGGGTCTGTTCCACGATGGCCCGGGCCTTTTTTCCCAGCCCCAAAAGTCGCCCCAACTCAATAAACTGGGAGCAAATGTTGTTAAAACTTGACGGTTGGTCAAACTGAACCACCTGGATACCCAGTCGTTCCAGTTTGGCGATTTGCCGGGGTCGTGTCAGTGAAGTGGCCAGCACGAGATCCGGTTTGAGGCTGATGATCTTTTCTATATTGGCCTGGAGCAACGTGCCGATCTTTTCCTTTTCTTTGGCATCGGGAGGTTTAACACAGTATACCGTGTTGGCAATGAGCTGATCTTCGGCGCCCAACAGATAGACATTTTCCGTATTGAGTGGTCCCAAAGAGACAATCCGCCGGGCGGCGGCATCGTTTTCTTGCGCCACGCCGGCCGGCGTCATGCCAACCATTAGAATGAAAAAGGTGATGAAAAGCCGATGCATCTTTATTCCTACCTTAGTACGCCCAATTAAGCCCTGTAAAAAAGCTGCGGCCCGGCATGGGGTAACCTTTGACGTAGGCGTAATTTTTGTCAAAGATATTGCGTACTTCACCCCGCAGGGTAAACGCGCCCACCTTTTCGTTTTGATATATGCGCTTGCTGATTGCCAAATCGGTGACCGCAAAATCATCCAGCGTCACCACGGGAGCCGGGTAGATGCCGCTTTCCCAATCTTCCACCTCCTGCTTGCCGGTGTAAGCCACATTCAGGCGGGCTGAAAAACCGTCGTAATCGCTAACCGCCATGCCGTAAGAGGCTTTTCGTTTGGTTATATATTTCAAATCGTCACCGGTGTCGTGATCTTCGATTTCGGTTAACCATGTAAAGCTCAAGTATGGTTTCACTTCATAGGGCCAATCCATCTGTTGACCCAAATCAAAGGCCAGTTCGCCTTCAAAACCGGAAATGGAAGCGCTGCCCAGGTTCGACCACGACGAAACGCCATTGCTGGTGGCGGTAAATTCAATTTTATCGGAAAAATCGGTGGAAAACCAGGTTGCAGAGACTTCCAGCGCGCCGGGGGTGTAATCAAGCCCCATCTCCCAGGTTTCACTGGTTTCCGATTTTAAATTGGGATTACCCACCACCCGGCGGCCGAAACTGACATAGTCCGATGCCAATTGATCGGCACCGGGCATCACAAAGGCCTCGGCATAACGTGCGCGCAGTTTAAGTTTATCAGCGGCCAGCCAGGCCAGCCCTACCGTCGGGGTGAACTGGTCGTCATCTTCCATGCGGCCGGTCGGCTCAACCACTTCAACATCGTAAAGATCGTAGCGAACCCCACTGGAAATAACCAAGCGCTCATCCATCAAAAAAGCTTTCGTCAACAAAAAACCGGCCCAGTTGTTGTAAGTGGTTTTCTGAGGCGCCCAGGAAGCTTCAATATCGTAATCGACCCAATCCAGGCCGGTGGTAAAGGCGAACGCCTTATAACGGGTGCTCACCTGCAGTTGTGCACCTTGTTGATCGGTTATGCGTTCATCCGGGGTATCGTTGTCATAACCTGTGGGATTGCTGGCGGTGGGATAGAACCACTCATCTTCGTCCGCGCCCATGAAATAACGGGCCAACCAGGAAACGGTACCGTCGGTATTGCCGCCCTCATAAATAAAATCGCCGGAGATATTTTTTTTGTCAGTGTAGTTGTCCAGATCGTTTTGGCTCAAATAGTTGGGATTACCGGACTCGTTTATCTCCACACCGTTCAAAACGATGGAAACCCGGTTGTTGGGAAAAAGGGTGTAACCACCATTGAAGCTGAAATGGACCCGGCTATCCAGTCCGGTATTCTGAAACCCGGCGCCGTCACCGGTTTTGTAGTCGTCATGAGAAGTGTAATCAACTGATCCGGCAAAGTCGAAGTCTCCCTTTTTGGCTGTGGCGCCCAAAGTCCCCTTTTGCTCCTCAAAGCCGCCATAGCCGATGCCCACGGAGACACTGTTTTCCGTGCCTTTGCGGGTGATCACATTGACCACGCCGCCCATACCGGCCGAGCCGTATTGCACCGCGCCGGGGCCCCGCAGGATTTCAATACGCTCGATATTTTCCGTTGCCATTTTGGCCACGTTGCCTGTACCGGCCCGCCGGCCGTTGATTAACACCAGTACGTGCCCTTTTAAATCATTTCCATGGGAATCGGTTTTAAACCCACGGATACCAATGGAGGTGTTGGCGCCCGGATAACGCTGAATATGGCCGATGCTCTTTTCGGCCAAGAGTTCGCCCAGATTACGGGCGGGAGACTGTTTAAGGTCTTCCCGGGTAATGGTGGTGATGTTGGTGGAGACGTAACGCTTTTTTTCTTCGATCCGGCTGTCAGTGACCACAATTTCATCCAATACCGGATTTTGTTGAGTTGCCTCTAGTTGAGGCAACCACAGATTTGTCAGCCAAAGGGTTGCCGTCAGAATAGTAATAAGCTTCGATTTTCCCATCCGTTCCTCCTTTTTCGATGCATACCGGAGGTCCGGAAATAAAAATCCCGGACCCATGTAATAAATAATCGATCCAGGATGTCCCGGTTTTACCTAGAATCTGACGATTGATACAAGTCTCTTGTCCTCGGAGAATTGATCACTCTCGCAGGCAGGTCTTCTGACTTTCCCGCTCCGGCGGCGGCCTTCCCGCTTTACTTTATAAAGCAGTGGCAAACACGGCCGGCAGAGTTCCTTTTACGTTTAAGTAAAAGGCGGGATTACAGCGGCGGGCCCGTCCCTGATTTTAACAGGGTTCCCTATTATTCGCTAACGCGATACCTGCAAGATCGTGTTTGATTACGTGGTCTGGGTGAAAATGTCAAGGGGGGATTGCATCCCAAAATCGGCGATTATCGAAACAATTGGGCTCCTCGTCATCTCATGTGGATTTACCAATATCGCCTAACGGAGCAGCGATAAGGTAGATCATGGTAATAAAGGTATACCTGTTTCGATAGCCCCGGGCTCTGGAACGGGCCGCCTGAAACAGGCTGTAGTTCTTTCCAGATCAATAAATACGGTGACATAATTGTGCCCCCGCCTAGAGTCAGACCCAGGCCCAGTGTGAAAATATCGTTTGATTGCATAAACCACTCCCTATCGTTTTATTGGATTCGTTTGCTCTTTATGCTTGATAATCTTGTAAAAAGTCCGGTTTTCGCATTTTTTCTGCTGTAACCCATTGAAATTATTAATAGCGATTTGGCCATGGTCGACTTTTTACGGGTCCATCATGCTTGATACTCAATTCCACATGTTATGCCGAGGAGCCAAAAATAAACCCGATCTTCTCTTTCAATGCCTTGGCAATCTTGCCCGAACTGAAAATTCCTTTGGTGTAGGCATAAAACAGAACCTTGAGCATCATCGCCGGATGACAGGGCCGATTCCCCTCATGGGACACCTTGGTGTACAGGCATGACAAATCGAGAATATCAACCACGTCATTAACCACCAGACAGAGATCATCGTCGGCAATCAAATATTGAAAATGATATCGGCCCTGTGGTAGGTTGTCGGACAGGGTCTATACTTGAAATAAATTGCAGATGTATTTAATAGGGTGTAGAAAATATGGGGCAGTAAATGAATTTGGAACGAAAAAGCGGGCGTATTCTCTTCCGGAATGCTTTGGATCTTCAATTTATCAATATTCATCATTGAAAGGAGAGCGAAAATGAGCGCAACCGAAACCACTCAACAAAAGCCGCTCTGGTTGCTGATCGAAGAAAACATCCTGGGCCTGGATTCCAATGAACTCTCCGGTGGAGACCCGGAGAGTGTCATTCAACGGATGGCGCGCGAACTGGACAATACAGGACACAATGTCTCCCGCCACGGAGGCAACATGCTCAAATTGAGATGGGCTTTGGGCAAAGCACGAACCGTCGGCAAGCCCATGCTGAAGGATCTCAATGGCGCCGTTTCCGCACTGACTCTGGATGGGCTGACCGATCTTTATGGCGCTGCCGCCAATCTTTTGGACGATGTCGGTAAAACCTGGCCGGAACTGAAAAGCCCGGCGTACCGTTCGGATGTGGTTGAGATGATTGAGGCCAAAAAGCTCAATCTGATGATTGCCAAAGCCAAAGAAGCGGACGGTGATCAAGGTATTCGCTATCTGCTCGAGGAAAACGTTAAAGGTGAAGTGATTGTCGCGGCACTGGGGATTAGTGAGGAAAAATTAAACGAAGTTATCGATCTGATCGCAAAGGAGAAGGCCGAACGGGAACGTGTTGCCGGCTTGCTGGAAAAGGTGGCAAACAAGAGCAGCGAAGAGAAAATCAAGTATCTGTTCGACAACAATGTGACCGAGCCCCTGATCGTGGAGATGGCCGAAGTCGATCAGGGCGCAATCGATGCAGTCAAGAAAGCCATGGAAGAGGAATTAAAGGAGCAGCAGCGGTTGGCGGAAGAGGAGGCCGCCCGTAAAAAGGCCGAGGCGGCCGGCCCCGCCTTGGAGGATATCTCCAATGAGGATATGCGGGATCATATTGAAGCCATCCGCGAAATCATGGAATTCAGCGATGTGGAAAAAGAGATCCGCACGATGTGCGCGCAAAGCGCCATTCCCCAATGCCTGATAGACATCGCCGTTTCAGAGCCCGGCAAACTGGACGAGCTTGAAAAGAAGGCTGAAGGTTAATGATTATTCCGCAATAAAAACTCCCCTTCTTTTCTAGAAAAGGAGGGGTGCCGCGAAGCGGCGGGGTGGTTTTTTGTGTTGGTTTAATGTCTTTGCTTGAACCGTGAACCTTCGATTCAAGCTTCGGCAAAATTGGAGGCTTAACTAAGATGACTAACCCCTCCGCCTGCCTTTGGCAGGCATCTCCCTTGGCAGGAAAGGAGTGGGGGGGTTGTTTTTGGCAATGGTTGCTCTCCGTGATGAACATCAAGGTTTATATGAAACATCTCTCCAGGCCGTGGGAACGTAATCTATCCGGCCCTATGTTGGGGGGTACGTCAAAACAGATCCTGCCATTATCATTTTTATATTCGTAGTCCTGCAAGCAGGCTGACAATTCGTTGTGCGTGAGCTGCCGGTCATGTTAGTTATCGTGCGCTATGGCTCCATTTCTTCATCGACCTCTTTATTGTCCCATTCGGGGGATGGGAGAAACACCCTCGTCTTCAGGCGGTTGAGAATTCACTTCTCAGCCCGGTTTTTAAGATCACCGGCAATCTCGGCAGCCATATCTTTTAATATGGCCAGTACATTTTTCCCCCGCATTTTGGCAATACGGTGCGCCTCGTCCACGACCAATGATGCGATCATATCGAGACGTTCCGGTTTCGGTGGGGGCAAATTCTTTTTCGCATAGGCGCCAAGTACCAGTTTTGCAGCCAACTTTTCTTCCTGCTGACGGATAAACCCCATTATGAGACCCTCACCTGCCATTTAACACCGAAACCGTAATAAATTCGATTTGGATCACAATTCCTTTACCCGGATGATCTTAGTAGTCCCCGCCACCCATACCGGATGTCCTGCGGTGATAATGACAATATCCCCCGGCCGGGCAATTTTTAGCGCCAATGTCGCTTCCGAAGCGCTTTGAATCATCTCGTCGGTGGTTCCTACGGCTGGAAACGTATGGGCAATACAGCCCCGATATAACGCGAGCTTGCGTACCGTTTCCACTTTTGGAGAAAGCGCCAGCACCATCGCCTCGGGCCGGTAGCGGCAGAGTTGGGTGGCCGTAAAACCGCTTAAGGTCGGTGCAACAATGGCAACAGCCTCCAAATTGCGCGCCAAAACACAGGCGGCATGGGCCACCGATTTAGGGACATTTTTAATAAAATCACGTTTGGCATGATAATCCGAAGTAAAATCTTTTTCGGCATAGCCTGCGATACGGCGCATAAAGGCCACCGCCTCCACCGGGTATTTACCCACCGCACTCTCTTCCGAGAGCATAATGGCATCGGCGCCGTCCAGCACCGCGTTGGCCACATCTGTGGCTTCGGCGCGCGACGGTCTGGGGCTGTTCACCATGGAACGCAGCATCTGGGTGGCGATAATCACCGGTTTGCCGGCTTCGTTACCCAGTTTGACCGCTTTTTTCTGGATAGTGGGCACCTGTTCCGGCGGGATTTCAACCCCCAGGTCGCCCCTGGCCACCATAATCGCATCAGCTGTGGCTATGATCTCAGCTAAATTGTCCATGGCTTCATGTTTTTCAATCTTGGCGATAACCGGTGTATCATGACCCGCTTGCTCAATCAGTTTTTTCAGCGCTTCGACCTCCTGACCGGTCCGTACAAAGGACATGGCCGCATAATCCACCCCCAAAGAGAGGCCAAAAGCCAGATCCTTGCGATCTTTGGCGGTCAAGGCTTCAGTCCTTAACGTTCCGGTGGGTAGATTAATCCCCTTGTGGGAGGTCAGCACCCCGCCGTTTACAACTGTGCAAACCACCTGCCGGCTGTTGGTTTTCGCAACGATCAGCTCCATCAAGCCGTCAGCCAGAAGGATACAATCCCCTTTACGTACGTCCCCTGCCAAGCCCCCATATGAAACCGGAATCTCACCTGCGGCGGCATCCGCCTTGCCCGATAAAATCACCTTCTGACCCGGCTTCAAACGAACCCCCTCCGAGGGTAGCCGACCGACCCGAATTTTAGGGCCGCTTAAATCCTGCAAGATGGCCACCGGAATTTGAGCCTCATCACTCACCCGGCGCACCGTATTAAATACCTCGGCGTGTTCAGCATGGGTTCCATGGGAAAAGTTGAGCCGTGCGATCCGCATGCCGTTTTCAACCATGCGGCGGATCACCGCCGCCGAACGGCTGGCGGGACCCAAGGTGCAGACAATTTTGGTTCGGGTGTCGGTATGCATCATTTGACTCGTTTCCCGGGATCGATTGAATGTACTGTAGGAATCATTGGTGTGGTTAGCAACCCCTTGATTTAAGTGACGTTACAAGCCATAAGCAAAATTCGGCCCAATACCGGTTCCGGATCGTTACTACCCAACTTCAAGCGCTGATCCGCCTCGTGGGCTGCTTCTAGCAGCCGCTGTAATTCAGCCGATCTAAAATTGGCCGCCTTTTTAACCAGCAGATATACCGGGTAACTGTTTTGGGGATTGGGCGCCAAATAGAGATCGCTCTCCGGCGCCTTTGGTTTCTTCTTTTTTTGAGTGCGCCCCTGCTTTTTATCCTTTGCCGGATCTTCTGTTGCAACCCTATTCCAAGATTGCAAGACGCTGATGAGCTCATGATCAAAATCTTGAACCGCCGGCAGCACCATTTGACGAAATTGATTGTATGAGAGCCCCGGCCGCCACGCTTGCCCCTGGGGGCTATCTAAAAAATCCCTGGCAACAATGAGTTTGCGAATCTGATTGGTCAACGCCCCCAACACCTGCAGGGGCGCTACATGCTGGGCCAACAGCGCTTTTAAATAGAAGCGGCACTGCTTTAACTGACGCAGCCCCATGGCGTCGGTAAGCATGTATAGCGGATCCTCTTTGGTGCGTTTTAAGACATGCGCCACATCCTTGCTGGTGATTTCAGGCTGCGCCCCCACATATGCGACCAACGTTTCAAGCCGGGTGGAAAAGGCTCGCAGCGAAAAACCGGTCTTTTCCTTTAGTGTGTTGAAGGCGGCAACACCCATCTTTTTATGATGCTTCGCCAGGATTTCGCGGCTGCGCATCCGCAGGATTTCGTCCTGCGCCTTTTGGTCGGCCATGCGGTTCCCGGAAGGAACCGTGCAATCCACCACCACCCCTTTCGCAGCGATCAATTTGTACAATCTGCGGCGGCGGTCGGCGCTTTGACTTTGAATGATCAAGATATTTCCCGACGGAAAACCGCTTTTTAGAGCTTGATCCAACAGCTCATCGACCCGCTTTTCTTTCGGAATTTTCACCCCTTGATCAATGCCATGGCCGATGACCTCCCGCAGCCAATCTTCATTCTCCCTGGCCAACGAACCCAGTTCTTTTTCCCGGCCTTCGGTAGTGCCTACAGCGGCAAAATCAAGATCGGACATTTTCAACACCCGCGCCATTAATCGCGCCGCATGGTTCAGATCATCTTTCAGGTAAGCTTTGTGGGATCGCAAAACCAACTTTTCCACATCCTTTTTGGCATCAAATAGCCGCGCATCCAAAAGGGCCACGACCTTTCCCGCCCCAAAAAAAGCATGGGTTTGCACCTTTTCCAAAACAGCACTAAACGATGTGTCGTCCCACAATGGTTCATAGGCCGGACGATCGGGGCCATTGGGCAACAGATGGGTAACCAGCCGGTCAACGGTTTCCAGGCACAGTGACTCTTCACCATAAATCAGCCAGATTGGAGGCAGGGGTAGTTCCAGCCGACCCAACTGATGTACAAAGTCTTGGTAACTAAAGTTCGTCATGGATGAGTGGTGCGCGAGAAAAACAGTATATAACCGGCGTAAAAGGTCAAACCAACGGTGATGGCGCTGTCGGCCATGTTAAAAATCGGCCAATGGTATCGGCCTACGAAGAAATCCAGAAAATCAACCACATAGCCAAAACGGAGGCGGTCAATGAAGTTACCTGTAGCGCCGCCGAAAATGAGGGCCAGGGCCGCTGCCGAAAAAGGCTGCTTTGTGGGTGTTTGAAAGTAGAGATACAAGATTGCCGACATGGCAACGGCGGTCATGCCTAAAAAAACAAACCGTCGCACCCATTCGCTTTGCCCGGCAAAAAAACTGAACGCGCCACCGGGGTTGTGGGCGCGGGTCAGGTGAAAAAAGCCATCAATCACCGGAATGCTTTCGTAGAGCGCCATTTGGGACATGACCAAAAACTTAGTCACCTGGTCCAGAGCCACTACAAAGGCCGCCAGCAGCAGCAGCTTTACAAGTTTTATCTGAAAAGCCCCCAACACCATACCCCACGAGGCCCTTTTATCGGATTGTGCCGACTTTCCGGGCTGTATGAAGGTCATACCGACGGCATCGCTTCCATCACCTGGCAGCAGCGTTCGCACAGGTCCAGAGCCGTTTGGCAATCCCCTACCGTGGGACTGTATACCCAGCAGCGCTGGCATTTTTCACCCTCTGCTGCGGCCACGGAAATGGTCAGCCCTTCAATCCGATCACTGTTAAAACCGCCTGACGGTGGGTTATCGCCCAGACGAACCTGGGAGGTGATCATAATCTCATGCAACTGACCTGCATACTGTTCCAGCAGTGACCGTTGCGGATCGGCGGCGATTAGCGTAACCGCCGCATCCAAGGGATGCCCAATCACTTTGGCCACCCGTGCCTGTTCCAACGCTTTGGTTACCTCTTCACGCACGGCAATCAACTGCTGCCAGCGCTCTTCCAGCGCGTCATCGGCCCACCGGGGAACTTTTTGGGGAAAGGAGGTTAGATGAACACTTTCCGGCCAATTTCCCCCGGAGGGCATGTAGCGCCAGACCTCCTCGGCGGTAAAGGCTAAAATGGGCGCCATGATTCGTGTCAGATGATCTAAGATAAGATACAAGGCGGTTTGACCGCTCCGCCGGTCTTTAGAATCGGGGAGTGACACATAGAGCCGGTCTTTGAGGATATCGAGATAAAAACTGGAGAGCTCCACAGTACAAAACTTGTAAAGGGAGTGGTATACCACGTGGAACTCATAACTGTCATAAGCCTTTTGGCAGCGCTGGATCAACCGGTCCAACCGCAACAGGGCATACCGGTCCAGCTCGGACAGATCGTCATAGACGACACGGTCCGTGGCCGGATCAAAGTCGGACAAATTGCCCAATATAAAACGGTAGGTATTACGGATTTTGCGATATGCGTCGCTTAGTTGTTTGAGTATTTCCGGCGAAATACGGATATCGTCCCGATAATCGGCCGCAACCACCCACAGCCGCAGAACTTCGGCGCCATATTGCTTGATCACCTCTTCCGGCGCCACCACGTTGCCCACCGATTTGGACATCTTCTTGCCATCGGCGTCCACCACAAACCCGTGGGTCAGCACCGCCTTGTAAGGCGCCTTTTTCCGGGTGCCAACTGCGGTTAAGAGGGCGCTATGGAACCAGCCGCGGTGTTGATCCGAGCCTTCCAGATAAAGATCGGCGGGCCATGTTAAATTATCACGCGGCTCCAACACCGCCGCATGGCTGACGCCGGAGTCAAACCAAACATCGAGGATATCGGTCTCTTTTAAAAACTCTGCGCCGCCGCACTTTTCGCACACAGCCCCTTCCAGCAGCGTGTTCTGAATATCGTCGTCAAACCAGACATCAGCCCCTTTTTGAACAAACAGGTCGTGGATCTTTTGCATGAGAGGTTCGGTCATGTGGAGCGTGTCGCAACGTTTACAGTAAAAAACCGTAATGGGAACACCCCATAATCGTTGGCGGGAGATGCACCAGTCAGGCCGGTTTTCAACCATCCCGTAAATCCGTTCACGGCCCCAATGGGGGATCCACTGGACTTGATTGATGGCATTAAGGGCGTTTGCCCGCAGACCATTTTTTTCCAGGGAAATAAACCACTGGGGTGTGGCGCGAAAGGCCACCGGTTTTTTACAGCGCCAGCAGTGGGGATAGGAGTGGGTGATCCTCTCCTCACCCACCAACGCGCCCCTTTTGGCCAACACCGCCTTGATCCGGGCGTCGGCATCAAAGACAAACTGTCCTTTAAAAAGTTCCACAGCGTTGGTGAAAAGACCCTCGTCATCCACCGGAGAGTATGGCTCCAGCCCGTAATGCCGACCCACATCATAATCTTCCCGGCCATGACCGGGCGCGGTGTGTACACAGCCGGTTCCCGCTTCCAGGGTGACATGATCGCCCAAGATAACCAGGCTATCACGGTTATAGAGGGGGTGTTTGCCCTTTTGGCCTTCCAGTTCACGCGCTTCAAACTCGGTTACCACGGAGAAGCAGTCAACTCCGAAAGCGGCCATACTGCGTTCCACCAGTTCCTTGGCGACAATATAGACCTCCTTATCGTTGACAGCCACCGCCGCATAGACAAAATCAGGATGCAGCGCCACGGCCAGATTGGCCGGCAAGGTCCACGGAGTGGTGGTCCAGATCACTAAAAAAACCGCCTTTTCCATCAACTCCGGGCGCAGTTCAGCCGCGTCGGGCAGCGCAAATTTAACATAAATGGAGGGGGAGGTCTCATCGGCATACTCCAGTTCGGCCTCGGCCAGGGCGGTTTTGCAATCAAAACACCAATGAATCGGTTTTTTGCTGTGGTAGAGGCTGCCGTCCAAGGCGAATTTACAACACTCCTTGGCAATCACCGCCTCGTAAGCGTAATTCATCGTCAGGTAAGGATTTTCCCATTCACCCATGACCCCCAGCCGCTTAAATTCGTCGCGCTGAATTTTAATAAACTTTTCGGCGTACTTACGGCACTTTTTACGAATTGCCGATTGGGAAAATTCCCGTTTTTGATCACCCAGATCTTGGTCCACATTGTGTTCAATGGGCAGACCGTGGCAATCCCAGCCCGGCACATACACCGCATCAAAACCGGCCATCTGACGACTGCGGACAATCACATCTTTCAGCACCTTGTTCAGCGCGGTCCCCATGTGGATGTGTCCGTTGGCGTAGGGCGGTCCGTCATGCAGGATAAAACGGGGACGGCCGTTGGCGGTTTGACGTAGCTTTCCATAAAGATCGACTTTGTCCCAGGCGACCAACTGCTCCGGTTCCTTTTGGGTCAAGTCGGCCTTCATGGGGAATGTTGTTTTGGGTAGATTGAGCGTTTTTTTGTAATTCATAGGTTATCCTGCGCAACCGACACGCCATTGCAAAATAAAAGTTAAAGATGACACACAACAACAGTAGCGGCCAAAAGGTCCGGCCGATGTCAAAATATCGATGGCTTTGTAACTTATGTCAACATTACAAAGCCATTTGTATCTGACCCGTTAAACCATCGGCGCCAAAAATTGAGATATGACCGGGTGCTTATTGGGTACCTGGACTCAGCACGCCTCTTTTAAAACCGATCGCAACATAACGGGTATTGTCAGCGGATTTCAAAGTGCGCCCGGCGATTTCGGCTCCAGGCGGCCTCATTGGCGCCTGGATCCAGCGGCCGTTCCTCACCGTAACTGACCGTTCCAATCCGTCCTGCGCCAATACCCAAATCAATGAGAAAGTTTTTCGCATTTTCGGCCCGCTGATTGCCCAGCGCCAAATTATAGGCCACGGTGCCGCGTTCGTCGGTGTGTCCTTCGATAACAACGTTTATTTGCGGATTGGCCCTCAACCAGTCGGCTTTATCCTGCAAAACTGTCTGGGCGTCCGTCGACAAAACGGCGCTGTCATAGGCGAAAAAGATATCTTCTGATACAAAAAGTTCCCGCGCCTGGGTAGCCGCCGTCGTCATGGCGTCCCGGCCACCGTCCATGGTGCCGGAACCAGATCCGGCCCCTAAACTTTCCTCGCCTACACGGCCGTCAGGGCCAATGGCCTGGGTACCGCCATCGGCGCCCCTTCCTGCTGATGTGCCGGATCGTCCCGGTCCAGGGCCATCTGATTGAATCATCTTCTTGCTGCAACCCGATGCCATCATCAAGACCGCCAAAACCAGCAGGCCCCGGAATAGATGCCGTAACCGGCCGTCAATTACAACCATTTTGCCCCCTTGATTTTCATTTGACACAATTTAGATGTTGAACAGATCAAGACAAACCTGATCATACCATTTTTATTGATCACACCTTCTTGATTGTTCAACCCTCATGGCCCTTTGGCGCCCGATTCTGCCGGATTTCCCGCAAATTTTGATACCGCTTGTGAACCATTAGAATCGACATCCAGCAGCTTAACGCCGCCTTCACCCGGTCACCTGTTTGGGCTTTCAACCGGGCTTCCACACCGGCCAAGGCATCATGGTACCGGCGCTTCTGGGGATCGAGTCCAATCAGATGGCGATATATTTCCGCCGCCTCACAAAGTTTCCCCTGATCGGCCAATAATTTGGCCATGGTGGGTGTGTGGTAGATGGCGTCATTCTGCATATTACACATTTACCCAATAAAACGGCAAAGAATTAAAATACGATGATACATTGCTTTACGGCGAATTTTCCTTTTCATCGCGATAGGGCCGGTTCATCCGCAAAATAATTTCGTCTTTACCCACCATCCCCAGTTCGTTGCGGGCGATACTTTCAATGTAATCCCAATCTTTTTTCAACCGGTCGATCTGATGGCTCAACTGCTCATTTTTTTGTCCGGCGGTTATGGTCAGTTGCCGCAAGGCTTCATATTCACGCCGCTGCCGGACCCAATCAAACCATCCCTGTTCACCCCAAAAAAGGTAAACTAAAAGAGCAAGGATTATGAGGGTGACACCCCGTGTCGACCACCGGGATATCCGATTGTGCGTTCGCATCATCGGCTACTATGCCATGTGAACGTTGAATACGACAGATCAACTATAGCAACTTTTGCAAATCTTTACCACCCCTTTGTCAGGCGTCTATCAGTCGCAAACTCCTCGCAATGACGAGTTGAAGCCGAACCGCCCTCGCCCGCGAGTCGGGTTTTGGCGGATGTCCATCCGGATTTTTCAACAGATCCAAACCAATGGCAAATTCACCCGACAGGGCCGGTCCCGCACGGGAGTAATCAGGTCGTTTATCTTTTCAGGCTTGAAAGGCGGTACGGTTTGTCTTAGCATTGTTTTCACCTCGTTGGTGCGGGTTGCGGGTTGATGAATTACCTCCTGTCTGCCTGAATCAACGAGGTTTTTCAATCTTCTTCGTTATAAATCCCTTGTCAATCGCGGATTTTGGGAGTGCCCTGATCCACCATCAAAAAAATAAAAAACCTCGTTGTGCTTGAGTAATCAAGCGGATAGTATGATTTCAATAAAAGAAAACTATCATCAACGAGGTGAAAGCATTATGGCACAAGGCGTACTTCCC
>Ga0209457_1000171_pt1 | contig 20579 bp, 18 predicted proteins | sample WorMetHEROISLAND_5_FD_187410 | JGI IMG/M metagenome (GOLD analysis project Ga0209457, IMG submission 187410) | Marine gutless worms symbiont microbial communities from Max Planck institute for Marine Microbiology, Germany - Olavius sp. 5 HERON... ... | reverse complement strand
CTCCTTTCTCCAATGTTGGCTGTGCACCATTTTGGATAAAGGATCAACCTGACGATGTCCATTTTTTATTGGCAGCATAGCTTTTTTATTGGCCTTATAATTGCTACAACTAATTGGGAGATGAACCAATAATGCTAACTGAAGCTGGACACCGGTTAATAGGTTATGCCCAAAAAATTTTGGATCTCACTGAAGAAACTAAAGCTGAGGTTGCAAATATAAAAAAACCACGTGGTTCATTAACTATCAGGGTGCCCGAAACAATTGGAGTTTATGACATGCCTTCGGTTATCAAAGGGTTCAGAACATCTTTTCCCGATATCAGGTTGAAATTTATCTCTTGCGCTCATAAAGGTCTGGAAGAGGATCTTCGTAAAGGCCTAACGGATATTGCATTTTTATTGACTGAGTCTATCCAGGCAAAAGACCTCAATGCAACGATCCTTAAATTCGAACAACTGGTGATGGTTGCCCATCCAGAACATCCTCTCGCGAACAAAATGGTTGTGAGAAATAGAGATTTAAAAAATGAGACGCATCTTTTATCCAAAGTGGATTGCAGTTATAGAAGAACATATCAACAGATTTTGGATAAAGAAAAAATCCACCCCAGAAAACTGATTGAGATAAACAGTGTTGCAGCAATTAAGACCTGCGTTATGGAAGGTGTTGGTGTTACCATACTTCCAAACGCCTCTGTTAACCGGGATATCACCAAAGGAAGATTAGCCCCCCTTGCATGGGAAGAGGGGAGTATAGAGGTGGCACTAATGATGATCTGGTATAAACATCGTTGGCTTTCACCGACCTTAAAAGCGTTTATGAATGTAACTAAAAAGATATTATGCACATAGATTTACGTGTAATAGTTCAAATTTGATCTGACAGTTACCGCTTTTTTGAAGGTGTCTGTCAGTTTAAGTTCAGGCTGCTATATTTTCCTGGCAGATAGATTTACCACCCTCAGGTGTAACGTACCGCCTGATTAACCTGAACATTTCATGACAGGCAGTAAAAGCCGCAAAAGGAGGGATAGATTCACAATAGAGAACCGTGAGGTTCTTTTTGACACACGAATGGACGGTTTTCGTCACGATTTTGCCCATCTGCCGGATTCTATCTGCCTCAAAATCATGACGGAATAATATTGGACCGCATTTTAGACAGCACCTGGTCTCAGAAAAAAGCGGGGCAATTTAACCCCGGCCAGATCTGGAGTGAACCGGTACGCGGCACCAATGCTTTGGGATTAGCGACCGTTACCCGGAGACCCTCCACGCGGTACACGCCGGAGAGCATTTCTTCCGTCAGGATGGAGGCTTGACCTGTGCAACGGTGCCGATATTTGATCCGGAAGGTCAATTTATCGCCGTCAACTGCGCGGCGCTTTCCGCTACATTGATCGAATCCGAGCTTTTTGGTTATACGGGGAGTGCGTTTACCGGCGCCAACCAAAAAGGAGCAACCGGATTGATCCGGAAAGCCCATAAGGGAACCCTCTTTTTAGATGAGATTGGGGAAATGCCGTTTGAACTCCAAGCCAAACTGCTTCGATTTTTAGATCAATGGAAGGTTCGGCCCATTGGCGCTGTTCAAGAACAGGCGCTTGATATCCAGCTGGTGTCAGCTGCGAATTGCAATTTAAGGGAGGCCATTGAAAAACAGCAATTCAGATCGGATCTGTACTACCGCATCAACACGGTAAGCCTGAAAATTCCCCCCTTAAGGGAACGGTCTGATATTGCGGAACTGATTGAAACTTGAATCCCTGCGTTTTTATCACATTCGTTTTTGAACGATTTCATACATAGCAATGGCCCCGGCGGTGGCTGCGTTCAAAGAGTCGATCCGTCCCTTTTGAGGGATGGAAACGACCAGGTCGCAGCTTTTTTTCACCTGTGGCCGCAGCCCCTTTTCCTCGCCGCCCACTACCAATACCAGCGGCACAGTCGCGTCCAATTCGAAAACCGAGTGCGAACCGCCGTGGTCGAGCCCGGCCACCCAAAAGCCCCCTTGTTTTAATTCATCCATTGTCCGCGCCAGATTGGTCACCCGGGCCAGCAGCGTATGCTCCAGCGCACCCGCCGAAACCCTCGACACCGTGGGCGTTGGCCCCGCCGCGCGGTCCTTTGGGATGATGACGCCATCCACTCCCGCACAGTGAGCCGTACGGATCAAGGCGCCCAAATTATGGGGGTCCGCCACGCTGTCGAGCGCTAACAAAAAACCGGGGCGACCTTTCGCCGCGGTCTTGATCTGATACATATCCGCCACAGGAAAATGGTTGACCAAAGCAACGATACCTTGATGTTGACTCGATTGACACAGGATTCGTAACGCTTCCGTTGAAGTGGTCCGAACGGCGATTTGATGCTCATTGGCCAACTGAACCACTTCGGCCGGCCTCTTAGTTAAACGACCATCTGCAACCCGGATCTCCTTGAAGCGCCGCCGACCGGCCAGCAGGGCCTCTTTGACGGCATGATACCCAAAGAGCAGTTCTGTTTCGCCGGTCATTGTTAACACAACCCTGGGGCCAAATAGCGCTTAAAAAGCGCCGCCAATTCGTCTGTGGCCCGATCCAGATCATCATTGACCACAATGTGGCGGTACTTTTTACCTGCCGCCATTTCCGCCCCGGCTTCAGCCAAACGGCGTGCTATTTTGACCGGCTCTTCGCCCCGCCCCTGAAGCCGCTCCTTAAGGACTGCGACGGAAGGCGGCATGATAAAAACAGAGACGCGGTCGGGATAGAACCGGGCGACCTTACGGGCGCCCTGGAAGTCAATCTCTAAAATAACCGGCTCCTGATCAGCTACACATTGATCAATGAACAGTTTTGAGGTCCCGTAGTATTGGCCGTAAACCCGCGTCCACTCCAGAAACGCTTTCGCCCTGATCATCTTTTCAAACTCTTCCACGGAAACAAAATGGTAGGCTTGACCATCTACTTCTCCCGGCCTTATTTCACGCGTTGTGTGCGAAACGGAGTAGGCGATTTGGGGCAAGCGTTTTCGTATCCGGTTTAACAGGGTTGTCTTGCCCGCGCCTGACGGCGCAGAGATGACAAATAGAGGGGCAACGGCGATTCTACCGTTTTTATAAGACATCGCCGCCGCCTCCAGAGACCAGCAGCATAAACCGCTGGGCCACGGTTTCGGCATTGATCGCCGACAAAATGATGTGCTTGGAGTCCAACACAATCACCGAGCGGGTTTTACGGCCATGGGTAGCATCCACCAGACGGCCCTCCTCCCTGGCCCGGTTTTTCATCCGTTTGATGGGCGCCGTGTTAGGGGTCACAATGGCAACCACCCGCTGTAAAGTCACCTTATTTCCAAAACCGATGTTGAGTAGTTTCTCGCCCATATTTATTTGCCCTTACTCGACATTTTGCACCTGTTCGCGAATCTTTTCCAACTCAGCTTTGACTGCCACGATCCGGTGAGCCAGATCAGCATGCCCCACTTTGGAACCCATGGTGTTAAACTCACGATGCATCTCCTGAAGCAGGAAATTGAGTTTACGGCCCGAAGCATCCTCTGCCATCAGACGATCAAACTGATCCAGGTGGCTACGGGCCCGCACTACCTCTTCGGAGATGTCGCTGCGGTCGGCAAGCAAAGCCGCCTCCTGGGCCAAACGCTCCGGATCCGGAGTCACCTCACTGTCCAGCAATCGGGCGATACGCTCCTGAAGACGCTCTTTGTAAATTCGCGGTAAGGTTGCGGCGCCCGCTTCAATTTGATTCAACAGGCCCCGAACTGATTTAGTCCGGCCCGCTATATCCATTGCCAGTGCACGCCCTTCGGTTTCGCGCATGGTGATCAATTTATCTAAACAAGCACTTAATGTTTTGTCGATACCACCTTTTATCCTATCTATATCTAATTCTTTTTCCTCGGGGACAATCACCCCATCGACTTGTAACAAATCGGCCACGGTAAGCTCACCTTTGACGGCAAACGCTTCATTCAACATTTTGGCAACGGATAGATACCCTTGGGTCAACGCTTCATCTACAAAGAATCGCGTCGACCCTGTTTGAGCACCGTTTAATTGCAGCCGCACCTCGACGCGCCCACGGGAGATGACCCGGCCAATAGCGCTCTTAATATCCGCTTCTATGGGCAGGCAGGTATGGGGCAACCGCACGGTAATGTCCAGGTAGCGGTTGTTGTAGGTTCGTATTTCAAAAGAGACCTGAGTGGCGCCAATGGTCGCATCACTCCTGGCAAAGGCGGTCATGCTTCGAATCATGTTAGCTGCCTATCTTTCAGCATGGACGCTTGTGTCAAAAATATATTTTTGCCGGGCCTTATATAAAAACTGCTGTACCGGCTCCGAACGATAATCGGGATAGGTCCACGGCAACGATTGAAATCGATACTGAGTATAGATGAGCGTCAAATCGGCATAGAACCCCTGGCCGATATAGATCCGATGGGTAAAATCCTTACCGCTGGCCAACACAAAGCGCGACGCCACGAGATAGCCCGGATCGATATTGATCCGCCGCAAATCATCCTTGGCCCACTGCTCTTCAAATCCGTTGGTGGTCAGCTTTATCCCCGGCAGATCGTCCTGTTCAATCAAATCGGTAAACGCGAGCATCCGTCGATAAAGAGGCCGCCCCATCTCTTTAGTGTAATAATCGGTATGATCAAAGGGCATCCAGGGGCTGACCAAATCCACATGGCCAAATCGCTCGACCAACGCCTCTGCCACCGGCCGGGCAAGGGAACGCTCCTTTAAAAAAAAACCGATAATCAGCTTTGCCGGTTTGGGTGTTTTACGTTGCGCCATATTCCCCAATTAGGGCCGGAGCGCCTGCCATAAATCTGGAGTGATCATCAGCCATGGCCGGTTTCGGTGTTTTTGGGCCGCTCACCAAGGTAGCCCTTTGTTTCAGGAGATTATTGATCCAGCGACTGCGCATGTTCCTCCAGCATAATGGGGATATCATCCTCAATGGGATAGCCCAGTTTGCAGACGTTACAGGCCAGCACACTCTCTTCGGCGTTGATTATAACCGGCCCCTTGCACCGGGGGCAGGCCAACATTTTTAACAGTTCCGGATTGAGGCTCATGGGCGCTTCTCCAACAGTAATAATTGCCTTTCAAAATAACAGAGGCGGGTTCTTTTTTCAACCACATGGCAAGACCCCACCCGGGATCCGCGATTGGTTTTTTGGGTTCCTCGACATTTTGTGTGGATTTGACATAAAGCGCCAACTGTTTCACTCATACCGCAGCATAGGGCAGCATCCCTATGCTGACAATACGGCATGGATTCCCAGGCCTTTTGCCACCCTCATCGGCGGCAAAGGATTGCCGCCCTACCGGATGTCTCAATCTTTCGTAGGTCGGCATTCCCATGCCGACAATTGTGGCTGGTGAAGCCTTTCAGCACTCATCTGAAAAGAGAGTTTTACTATAAGGATACAATAGAACCGAAAAATACGCCTTTATCGGAATCTACCACGCGGCTAAAACCGTTCTCCTTGAATGAGACCTTTGCAGAATATCTGTTTTTGTTCATGTTCAAGGAAGGCGAAAAATGTAACTGGATGAATATATTGAATATTTCGGGGATACCATTTTGAGCCGGACGCCGAAATTGGGCCAATAGGGGTGTTATGCAAAGGTCTCTTGAATGTTACCCGCCGGATTGATATATCTGCTTTTGACAAACAGGGCGCCGCGCCGACAAACTGACAGGTTACCTGATAATTGAGCCATAATGAGGCCAATGGATTGACGGCATCGATTCTTAAAAATGAACTGAAGGCCCATCGTCGCTGTTTTGATGGCCTTTCTCAAAGCGAAACACAGATTGACGCTGTTGGCCGGAAACTGGCCGAGGTGGTGACAGACGGCGGCAAGATCCTGCTTTGCGGCAATGGCGGCTCCGCCGCTGATTCGCAGCACTTTGCCGCTGAAGTGGTGGGACGGCTTGCCACTGAGCGCCCCGCCGCCCCGGCTGTAGCCCTTACAACCGACAGCTCAATTTTAACAGCCATTGCCAACGACTACGGCTACGATGCGGTTTTTGTGCGTCAGGTCGCCGCGTTGGCACAACCGGGTGACGCTCTGATCGGCATTTCCACATCGGGAAATTCCTCCAATGTGATTGCCGCGGTGGATCAGGCTCGGGCGCTCCACTGTTTTACCATCGCCCTGACAGGTCGCAGCGGCGGTGATCTGGCCTCTGCTGCCGACGCCGCCGTTAGTGCGCCTTCTTTCAGTACCCGGCGGATTCAGGAGGCCCACATTTTTATTTTGCACTGCTGGGCCATGGCCATTGAGCGGGCTGTTTTGGCCATAGAAACAGGGCCGCGCCCATGACCCCGATCCCCGCTTTTTACCGGCGCCACGTGACCGTTGTGGGCGATGTGATGCTGGACCGCTACTATTGGGGCGATGTGCGGCGTATTTCACCTGAAGCGCCGGTTCCCATCTGCCGGGTGCGCAATGTCACCCGGGTGTTGGGCGGCGCGGGCAACACAGCCTGCAATCTGGCCGGGCTAACATGCAATGTGTCCCTACTCGGCATCTGCGGCAGCGACCGCGCCGGAAAAATATTGGCCGACTTGCTGGAAAAAAGCGGTATCGAGGGCCGTCTGATTTTATCAAACGCACTGACCACCACCATCAAATCGCGCATTGTGGGTCAGGGGCAACAATTGCTGCGTTTGGATGAGGAAGATATCCGGCCCCTGACGGAAATGTTGACGGCAAAATTGACCGGGGAGCTGCAAACCACGTTAACAAAGACCGATGCCGTCATCCTCTCCGATTATGGTAAAGGTCTTTTTCAAACGGATCTGGCCCAAACAGTGATTCAAAGCTGCCGCGACGCCGGAAAACCGGTTTTTGTGGACCCTAAAGGCAAAGATTGGGGGCGGTATTTCGGCGCCACCTGCGTCACCCCCAATCTGGCTGAATTTAACCAACAATTTGACGCACCACACAATTCGACAGCAGATTTGGATTCCCGTGCAAAACGCCTGATCGGGAAACACAATTTGGGCTATCTGCTCATCACCATGGGGACCAAAGGGATGGTGCTCTACGACGCCGGCCGGGCGCTGGTACAAATTCCCGCCCGCGCCCAGGAAGTGATTGATGTGTCAGGAGCCGGTGATACCGTAATCGCGACTTTGGCAGGTGCGGTGGCGGACGGCTGTACAATGATCGATGCGGCGGGTCTGGCCAATGCAGCGGCCGGGGTAGTGGTGACCAAACTGGGCACCCGGGCCGTTACCCTCGGCGAACTGCAAACAGCCCTTTTCAGGCAGACGCTTCACACGGCTGCGACAGTTGAGCCAAGAAAATCGGCCCAACAAAGGATTGCGAAGTGGCGGGCCGAAGGTAATCGCATCGTCTTCACCAACGGCTGTTTTGACATTTTGCATATGGGGCACATCAAACTGCTGCAGTCCGCGGCTCAACACGGCGACAAGCTGGTGGTGGCAATCAACTCCGACGACTCGGTGCGCCGTTTAAAAGGGCCCGAGCGCCCGGTGATGTCGGAAACCGCCCGCGCCGGACTCATGGCCAATATTCAAGGGGTCGATCTGGTTGTGATTTTTGAAGAGGACACCCCGCTAACGCTTATCGAGCTATTCAAGCCCGATGTGCTGGTCAAAGGCGGCGACTACGCAAAAGAGACGGTGGTGGGCCATGATCGGATTACCCAGTGGGGCGGTGAGGTGGTGTTAATTGACCTTATGGACGGGCTAAGCACCACCAGCGTCATCGAACAGTTGAACGGTCAACGCGCCCCAAAATCGTGACACTATTTATGAAAATGGCCTTTGGCGCCTATCATGCGGCCTGGAGCATAGCGACCCCTTTCCTACGCCGCAACAAGCGTTTGGCCAACGGATATAACGAACGCGTATTGGTCAATGCCGCTCCCACTCCTGTTGACATTTGGTTCCACGCCGCTTCTACCGGGGAGGCCTACCTGGCGGCGGATTTAGCCAGGTCAATGCTCCAAATAAAACCCTATTCCATTCTGTTTACCACCCAAACTGAACAGGGCAGGCTCATCCTGAAACAAGTTGCGGCCACCCGCGGCGATGTTGATTTTCAATTCCGCTACTTGCCGTTGGACATACCGCCCTTGATGAACCGCTTTGTACAGACGGTCAATCCCAAGGCGGCGGTCCTTATAGAAACCGAGCTTTGGCCGGCTATGTTGCGGGCCCTAAAAAAGAATGGTTCCAAAGTGATGATTGCCAATGGCCGCATAACCGAGCGCAGCTTTCGCCGTTTGAAATGGGTCTCCTCCATCTGGCGGAGGCTTGCCCCGGATCTGTTGCTGGCCACTTCAGGCGATGATGCCGAGCGATTTGCGGCGCTGTTTGACTGTCCGGTTCAGGTGGTCTCCAACATAAAATTTGACCAACTTGAAATCCAGCCGACCATGTCAAAAATCAGCAAGGCCGATTTATGTTCCAAAGAGGCGCCGCTGGTGGTCTTGGGTTCGGTGCGCACCCAAGAGGCGCAAGCTGTTGAAAAAATTATCAGGGGCCTTTTGGCGGAAAAACCCGATCTGACATTCGCCCTTTTCCCGAAACATGTTCACCGGCTGGGAGTTTGGGAAACGTTGCTGGATGAAATAAAATTACCCTTCCAATACCGTTCGCAAATGAAGACACCCGCCGCATCGGGCAGCGTCATTTTGGGGGACACCATCGGTGAGTTGAAAATGATATATGGTCTGGCTGATGCGGTATTTGTGGGTGGTAGTTTGGCGCCCTTGGGTGGTCAGAATTTTTTAGAGCCTCTCCTATACGGCCGCAGACCGGTGATCGGTCCATTTTGGGATAATTTTAAATGGGTGGGACCAAGCCTTTTTGATCAAGGATTTGTTCAAATGGCTGACAGCCCCAAAGCAGCGGCGGATGCCATCTTGCAAGTTTTAAAACAATCCGACCATCAACAATGCCAAGAGGCGGTTCAGCGCTATCTTGCCGTCAAACAGGGCGGTACCGAGGGGACCGTCAAAGCACTCAAAACGCTTTTATCAAGCGAATAAGAAAGAAATGGTGACTCCATGAGCAGCGCCCCTATTCAGGCGTTTGGGATTATTCCGGCCCGTTATCAGTCAACCCGCTTTCCGGGTAAACCACTGGCGGACATCCTGGGCAAACCGATGTTTTGGCATGTTTACCAAAGAGCCTTGGGGTGCAGTGATCTGGATGCGGTTTACCTGGCCACAGAAGACCGGAGGATTTACGACATCGCCCAAACGCTGGATGTACCCGTGGTCATGACCCGTACGGACCACATCAGCGGCACTGACCGGATCTTTGAGGCCGCCCGGATCCTTCAAATCCCCCAAAAGGCCATTGTGGTGAATATCCAGGGGGATGAACCGGCGCTCAACCCGGCCAACATCACTTTGGCGTTACAACTCTTTGTTAACCCGGCGGTGGAGGTGGCCACTCTGGCCTATCCGTTGGATCCGGTTGAGGCCGAAAATCCTAACCGCGTCACAGTGGTGCTCTCTAAATCGGGCAAAGGGCTCTACTTTTCACGGGCCGCCCTGCCCCATAGAGCCGGGACGGCATCAACCATCTACGGCCATATCGGCCTTTACGCTTATCGCATGACTGCTCTGAAACGCTTTGTGTCATTAGACCCAGGCCGCCTCGAACAGACCGAGAAATTAGAGATGCTGCGTCTTTTGGAAAATGATATTGATATTTATGTGGCGCTTGCTGAAAGCGCGGCCATTGGCGTAGATCATCCCGATGACCTTAAAAAGGTGATTGCCCTGATCCGGTCCGAACCTGTTCGATCTTAAAATTAAGAAACTGATCGAAATCATCATTTTCAAATTCGATCCGGGCATCCAGGACAATCAACGACCTTGAATCGGCCCAATCCTCGGGCAGCCTTACGGCATCCTTGGCCGTGGTGAGGATGGCGTCAACCTTGTAAAGATCCGCCTGGCGCTCAATTTGACGAAGATGCCCGGTCTCGTAGGTAAAATGGTCGGGAAACGAAATCCGGGCCGCCAGCCGGCTTCCAGCCGCCTCAATCATCTGAAAAAAGGTTTCGTTTTGGCCAATCCCGGCAAAGGCCAAAACCGAAGCATCTTTTAGGTCGGCCAAGGTTTGAACGGCCGCCCTTTCCGGCGCTGAGGATGACGATACAATTTGGGGCTGATGTCGGGCGTAAAAAAGCGGTTTAGCGGAAAAGCGGTCTTGAATTTTGTCCCATCGGGATTCATCGTAATGGTCGGCACGGGTCATAATGAGGGCATCGGCCCGTTTGAGACCGGAGGGCGGTTCCCGCAGCGTCCCGCGCGGCAAAAGAAAGCCGTTGCCCAAAGGCCGCCTTCCATCCAGCAGCACCAGGTCAATGTCACGATGCAGCCCATAGTGTTGGAAACCGTCATCTAATAAGGTCACATCCGGTTGAAATGTTTCCTCCGCCACTTTTCCGCTGTGAAAGCGATCTTTCCCTACTACAATGGGGATGCCGGGGAGTTGTGCCGCCAATAAAACGGGTTCATCGCCGGCATCCTCCGAAGTCATCAGTACTGTTTGGCCATCGGTAACAATGCCCCCTCGGGATTCAGCATGACCGCCATAGCCCCGAGTGAGAATCGCCACCGTGGCACCTTTTTTTTGCAGCCATTTGGTCAAATAGACCACCATGGGCGTTTTACCGGTGCCGCCCACGGTTACATTTCCCACCGAAATCACCATGCAATTGAGCCGTTTTCGCGAAGCGCCGGATTGACCCATGATACGATGAAACTTTTGTCCCCAGCCGTAAGTAACCGCAGCGGCTCGGAGTAGTCCGGCGATGAAACGGTGCTTTTCAGGAGAACCGGTTTGGTGCATAATGGTCTCGATGGTTTCACGCATCACTGAAAGGCTCCCGGTTAAACCACAGCCAAACCTGCTTTTCGATCTTTTCAGGGCCGCCGAGCCTTTCCGGCGGCACAAAATATATCCCCGTTGATCCTGTTTTCGTCAAACCGCGCAAATAAAGATAAAAAACACCACCCAACTCAAGCTGTGCCCGACGGCCCGGATTCAGTTGTGCCAGCCACCGGTAAATGGCGGCGGCGTAAATTTTGTATTGTCGTTCATACCCATCTTTGGCAATACCAGCCTCCAGCGTTTCCGGCCCATAATCGGCCAGTCGGTTAGATTTAAAATCCACCACATAGTAACGGTTCCGGTATCGGAATACCAGGTCTATGGCGCCTCTTAGCCCTCGTGTTTGGGCTATTGCCTCTTTTTCAGCGCTGGTAAACATAAAAGCGGTTTCGTGGAGTCTGTCTTTTTGCGGCAGCGCTCCCAGGGTAATTCGTGAATCACCCACCTTTAAAGGGGTCGTCAAGGTGGACCAAACAACCCCGACAACCGCTTCACGCCATTTGGGGTCGATCCCAAATGCGGCCATGGCCTGGTCCACTACCCTGCCACAAGGTTTGTCGGGTGCCAGACTCTCCTGACTGCTTATCACATGGGCATAGTCAATGGTTTCCAGTAGTAAATGCAAACAACTCCCCATCGTTTTCCCACCGGGGAGCCCATCCGTCGTCATCGGCGACACAACCCATTGGGAGGGTTCGTCATCTTCTTTGAAGGAAAGATCCCACCGGAAAGAGTGCGGTGCAGGACCGCGGGAGGACCGTTTCTGCTGCAAACTGGAAAAAGACGCCAACTGCGTCACACGGTTAAAATAGGTGCTGTTATCAAGAAACAAGGGTTGCGGCGGCAATGCCGGCTTTGGAGGTTTTAACGATGTCTCATTCAGACCCGGCAAAGGAGCCGTTGCTACGATTTCATCGAGCTGCCGCCAGGCAACATCACAATTGCATTGGGAAAATGCGTTTTCGATGGCTGCGGCGATAAAGCCACCTACCGGACCGGCCCTTTTTCTGCCTTTCCAAAAAGGGAAATAGAGCCGCTGCCGTGCCCGGGTCATGGCCACATAGTAAAGGTTTTTCTCTTCATTGAGCAACTCTTTTTTTACCCTCCCGGGATTGCCCTTCCCCGTTAAATCAATCACCTGCCGGCTCTCAAAACCTTCCATCTGATGGAAGGTTTTTATGGCCGCTGCCCGCCCCTGGGTCAACCCTCCCGCCACAAACACAACGGGAAACTCCAGCCCTTTGGATGCGTGAATCGTCATGATCTGCACTTTGGGCAATTCCGTTTCAACCCGGTGCACCACCTCCTCTTTTCCACTTTGGGTACCCTGGGTCCGCATTTGGTCAAACCAGACAAGAAGACGCTCAAGACCAAGATTCGACCTCAACGCCTCTTTGGTCAGTTGTTCAATAAGCTGCCTGTAATTTGTAATTTGCCGGTCCCAAAGATTTTTTTGAGCAGACCTGTAAGTAAACCCCGAAGTGGTCAGGAGCGCCTCAAACAGGGCGCCCCATTGCCGTTTCCGGGCCAGCGCGACCCAATTCACCAGGTGCAAGCGGGCTTTTTCCATGATATCACCAAATCGTGGATCAACCACCTCGTTAGGTGTTAATGCAAAAAAGGGCGTTAAAAAGGCCCGCCTGACGGCGCCGCGATCGTGGGGGGTTGCCACAGCCTGGAGCACCGTGGCGAGAAAGTAAGCCTCCTTGGATTGAAACAGACCCGGTTTTTTATAGTGGGAAAAAGGTATCGCATTGTTAGACAACGCCCGTTCAATAAAAACAGTTTCCGGCCCCTTTTTACGACGGATTAAAATTGCGACATCGTTCCATTGGATGGGTCGAGATGGCCGACTTTCCCCCTGATAAACGGTCATCGGCTCTTGCGACACCAAAATTCGAATCTCCCGGGCAATAAATTCAGCCAAGGGTGCATAGGCTCCGGTCGGGCGCTCTACAGGGCTTAAATCGATCAAATGGAGTGCTTTCCCCTCTTCGTCATATTTGCCTTGAGGGTCGTGGCGCACTTCCTTATAGGATATTCCATCTCCGGTCTGATTCGAATCCCCAAACCATTCCAAACGCCCAAAAAGCCGGTTGCAGGCAGCGATTAATCGACGGCTGGAGCGATAGTTGACGGATAGCGTATATAAAACGGCGCTCTTTTTTTGAGCCAGCCGGGTTAGCTCTTTTTTAGCCGCGAGATAGGTATAGAGATCGGCCCCGCGAAACCCGTAAATCGCCTGTTTGGGGTCACCGATTAAAATCAGTCGCCGGGACGGCCCTTGCAAAAAAAGTTTCCTGAATATCCGCCATTGCAACGGATCGGTGTCCTGAAACTCATCCACCAGGGCGACCGTAAATCGATCCCGTATTGCTTCCAGGAAAAGCAGCCCATTATCGCCAAAGAGGGCCTCATGTACTTGCCCAATCAGGTCATCGTAGCTGAATAAACCTTCGCGGGCTTTGGCTGCCTGGATCCGTTGTTGCAGCGGTTCGATGGAAGTAACCACAAGGTAATGGGTCATCTGCTCGTGCAGCACCAAGAGACGGTCAAGGTGTTCTTTTACCCGTAGCAGCGTCGGGCAAGCCGTCGCGCTGTTATCACCGGCCTTTAACCATTCAGGCGTTAATGCTGCGGCCCCCTCTTTTTTGATTTTATCATATCGGGTGATGGCTGTCAGATCCACCGGGTCGGGTGACTGTGACCAAAGCGCCAGCGGGTCTAAAATATTTTTGATATTGGCCTGTTTGCTGTTTTTTCGAATATGTAACTGCTCGTACTGCTCAACAAAAGATGGCGAACCGTTTAGCAAAATATCCAACTGTTTTGCTGTCGCCATCAACTGGTCGCGTAGATCATGATACTCTTGATCAATTTGAGGTAGCAAACGGTCTCCCCGATCCGGGCGTGGTGTTTTTTGCACTATGGCGCTGATTTTTGCCTCAACACCCCCTTTACCTCTTGCTAAACCGGCCAGCCGCATCATCTCCGGCAAATAGCGCCCATACCGCCGGGGCCATGTTTCCAGCATTTCCCTTTTTAACAAGGGCGCCACCAAAGGCGGGTCAGCCGCCATCTCGCTGCTGAAAAGCGCCCCGGTCTCAAACGCATACTCTGTAAGCAAGTGATGGCAAAACCCATGGATGGTGTAAATTGCGGCCTCATCATCAAAAGCGGCCATCATGCTGAAAAATCGCCGGGCAGCGGAAAGGTCGTCGTGGACCAGTTCCTCGGCGGTTGCTGCAATTTGTTGCCGCACCCGCTCTTTGAGTTCGCCTGCCGCTTTTTCGGTAAAGGTCACCAGCAAAATATTGCCAATATCCAAATCCGCCCGCTCTTTGAGCAACCGAACGGCCAAATGCGAAAGCGTGTGGGTTTTGCCGGTGCCCGCTGACGCCTCAATCCAGGCGTGTCGGTTTAAATCAACCGTTTCAATCCGGTCTATTTCCTTACAGGTTATCGACACTGAATTTCTCCAAACGCGGAAAAACGCCAAACCGGCGAACCGCCCGATCCCAACTGGCGTCACTGATCTCCGTTTCAACCAGCGCCCTGTTTCCCGGAGGAGCGCTATCAAATGCGTTTATCAGCATCTGCTTAAAATCGTGTTGCGGTGTCTCAGTCGACGGCTGGTTTTGACCATCAAAGGGTCCTGCGGTCAGTGACTGCAGGATTTGCCACGGCAGCCAATGCAGCGGCCGGGGAGTGACATACTCGGCCATCAAATGAGACAGATATGCCTGGGCCTGTTCTGTATCAACCGTAAGCTGAGACCGGAAAATACCATTGACCGCAGCTAAATAGAGATTCGCTCTTTCGGTATTTTTAAATTGCGGCAAGTTACCCGCTTTTGCCGCAAAGCAAAAGAGTGCTGCATTGATCAACTGTTTGGGAAATTTGGGGGGGTTGCATTCTAATGCCGCGGGCACTACGATATGCCAGTGCTTCTCTTCGTCCTGCCAAATGAAGTCCGCCGATCCTACAATTGCCGCAGACATGGGTTGCGAGTGATGCTTTAGTGGAAATTCGAGAACGGTGGCCGGACAGTCCAGGCGGTCCTTTTGATCAACTGCCCCTCCGTCATGACGCTGTTCATCCCCTAAACGGATCCGGCGGTATTTTTTTGACTTGCGTAAAACCGCCGACAGCAGGTTTTGGATGTTTGCCGTCGTTTCCCGTAAGGTTGACAACAGCGCCTTTTTATCCGCCGTGGCAAAGGGCGCCCTGGGAACTCTGTTTTGGCGGGTAAACCGGGCGTAGATATCGTCGAAAACTGCGGCCATATCACTTTGGATTTTTGATGGGCCTGTATGCAGGAAAAAGGACCCTGTCAGACGGTTTAATACTGCCATGGCGATCTGCCAGCCAAAGGGAAACTCTGTATGGAGCGGCTCCTCATCCGTTTCAATAAGTAATGTTCTTAATGTATCACGATCCACAGACCCCAGCCGTCTTTGGGTGCTTTGGTTTACCGGATCCAATAAAAACCAACGCAGCTCGTCCAGGGTAACGTTTCCCAGGTCCTCATGTAATGTGTTATCCCGGCTTGGCGCTATTTCGGCTGTGGGCAAACGCTCCTCAGGGTTTTGCCAAAGCGGATCAAAACCATAGCGGGTCAATCGCTCTTCACCACCTGCTTTTTCAAATACCTGCGGCCAAAGATCATAAAAGCCGTAACCCGCCAAACGGTCAGACAGATTCCGGTTGGATAGAAAATCGTTTTTTGAATTGATCGCATCGGTGTCATAATATTGGGCGCTAAAACCATTCAACGGGATCTGCTGAATTTCAAATTGACTTCCCGTGGGGAGCAAATAGTTTTCGATATAGTGAGACAACTGGATCAGCAGGCTGCCCGGCGCCAGGTCCCGGTCTTTATCCAGGTCTCGGGAAACATAGGTCAAATAGAGCTTTTCACGCACCGACAGCAGCATTTCCAAAAAGAGGTACCGTTGGCGCTCAGGGAGGGTCACATCGCCGGGCTGACGTTTTTTCCGACGTACATCCAACGATGACATATCGGACCGGCCGGGAAAACGACCCGCCTCCAGACCCAAAACAAAGATGACTTTAAACGGGATCGGGCGCATGGGGGCCAGTTCGGCGATGGTCACCCCGCTGGTCAAATAGTCTCCTTGCCCTCCATTTAAATTTCCCACCACCATTTTCAAATAGTGTTTAATCTCCTGAAACCCCAGCGCCGGGGGCGTTTCCTTGAAGCTGCCGTGATTGCCTTGGTCATACTGCGCCAAATCGGTCAAGGCGTCATATAGTTTGCGCTGAACACCACCTTCATCGGGAAACATCCCCGGAATCGACATCGTCTTCCGGCAGGCCCATTGGATCTGTTCGGACCATTCCTCTGCTCGATTTAGAGGCTGTCTCAGTCGGTCACATACCCGAAATAGCGTTTCCATCACCAGGCAGAAGTGCTCCACCGCGTCGGGGTCACTGCTCTGGATATCGGTATAGGGCTCTACCCCTTGGAAGTGCTCGACAGGTGTTGGCCCGTCATGGGTGGTGGCGGTAAAAATATGTCCCAACCGTAACCGCAACAACCCTTGCTGCCAGCTAAACAGGCAAGTAGCCAACGCTCGCGGTGATTTTGTATCTGAACCATCCTCAGGCGATCGAAAAATACCCAGCGCCGTAACCCATTCGGCCCAACGGGTTACGTCCGTCCGGGTGATGTTAAAGCGGTGCATCACACATGGGTTTTGAAGAAAAGCGAATACCGCTTTACGGTTCAACTGCGATTCAACCAGGTCGAAAAGAGACAACACCGCCTGCCCGTAATAGCTTTGTCCATAGGCGCCGGAATCCACCAGGTTATAGGTGATTTGTCGGAAAGCGCCGTTAAAAACCAGCTCGATGTATGGTAGATATTCAGCCATATCGGAAACCAACACCGCAATATCGGTCAACTGGAGATCATCCTGTTGGGTCAAATTGTGCAAAATGGCGTTGTGAACCGTCTCCACTTCGCGCCGTCTTCCCGGACAGGCGGCGATTTGGATGGAGCGATCCTGGGGTAAACGATCATTAGGATCGGGCGTGCGTAATGTTAAAAAGCCCTGTTGTAATCGACCCAAAACAGTTTCGGGAAAGTGCTTAAAAAAATCTTCCTGTATTTCGTAGCCGGTCAGCCGGCAAAGCATTTCCATGGTTTCCCGCCCCGGCCGTCCCCAGGCGCTAAGAAGTTCATGTTCAACGGGAAAATCAGCTACATCTAACCCTTTTTTGCTTTGATAGCGCAGTTCCGCAGCGGACGGAATATCCTCCCAAAACTCCCTGCACGGATTGAGCGTATATAGGTGCATGGAAAAAAAGGGCTGCAGCCGATTTATCAGTTTCAGATGAAACCGGCTCAAATGCGACAGACCGAAAAAATGCCGGGAAGCATCGGGTATATGCCCGCCCCTTTTTTCAAGTTCCACCCAACGCCTGGAGACAAAATCAAAAAAGGATTCATTGAACCTCACAGCGGCATTGATCTTTGCAGAACGATGATAAATCCAACGGTAGATGATGGACTGACAGAGCGCCGTATCCCGGCGTTCTTTCCGGGCATCTGGTCCTCCATGTAACCAATTTTGGATCAGCTCCTCGCGATGGTATTCATACTCTTGAAAAAGCCGCGCCAAACGACCACTCAATTGCCAGATGCGTAGGGCGTAATCAGGCCGCGGGGAACCATTTTGATCGAAAAGATAGCGGTAGACCGGCGCCAACTCCGGTTGATCCAACGCCATGGTTTTCAATGCGAAAAAGACCTGTAAGGAACGCTGATCAATGCCCGAAAGTTCCGCCCGGGGTATTTGATCCGGGGCCTTTGCATGGCTTGCTTCCGAGATCATCTCGGCCAACCCTTCTTCCAAATAGACAAATTGCAGATTGAAAACCACCGACTGCCGCCGGCAAAGAGCCAACTGCAACCATTTGGTTAAATTGGTATTGGGGACAATAATGCGGATCGGCATGAAAGGGTCAACGGTTTGATAGGACCTGCTCAGGTTTTCAGCTAACCGGTCAGCCAGTTTTTCGATGCGATTGCTAAAATAGAGCGTTGCCGTCAATTAAGCTCCGTCTTGTAATGCCAGACCCGCCCAAAAAGCAGAATATACCGTAAAAGGGGTATCCGGATCCGGACCAAATATCTGATCCATTCCAATAACTATGCCACCAAAACATGGGTACGACCATTGAATGGGTAAACTTCACCGATCACCTGAACCTCTGTTTCCCCTTGCCCGATTAAAGCCTCCAGCGCCCCTTGACCTTGGGCCTTCGGGATGCTGACCAGCAGGCCGCCGCTGGTTTGAGGGTCGAAAAAGAGCTCTTCCTGCCACGGCTTTCGCTTTGAACCAAACTCAAAATGGCGCTGCACCAACTTGCGGTTGTGGCTGTTGACGCCGGTCGTCATTCCCTTTTCATACATGGCCAGCGATTCATCCATGGCAGGTACGCTATCTCCTTCGATGACCAGTGTCACATTTGACCCCCTGGCTATTTCCAAGCTATGGCCGGCCAAGCCGCAACCGGTGATGTCCGTGGCCGCGTGCACATCAAAACGGCGCAATATTTCGGCTGCCGTTCGGTTGAGCCGGGTCAATGTTCCAATGCACTTGTCCAGGGCCGCTTTTGACACCCACCCTTTTAAATTGGCGTTGAATAACACACCGCTGCCCAATGGTTTGGTTAAAATCAGTACATCACCGGGTTGAGCCCCGGTATTTGCCCAATAACGATCGGGGTGAACCGTACCGGTCACCGCCAGTCCGAATTTAGGTTCGTCATCTTCAACGGAATGACCGCCGGCCAGCACCGCGCCCGCCTCGGTGATCTTGGAAAGTGCGCCCTGAACAATCTGGTGCAACGTCTCCGCCGGAAGTTTTTGTGAGGGGAAATTCACCAGGTTGAGGCACATGACAGGCGTGGCGCCCATGGCGTAAATATCACTTAACGCATTGGCCGCCGCGATCTGACCAAACAGATATCCGTCGTTGACCGGTGGTGTGATGTAATCCGCCGTGGAGACCACGGCCAATTCATCGGTGAGCCGGTAGATACCCGCGTCATCACTGGTGTGAAAACCGACCAGCAGTTTGGGGTCCTCTCTCTTTGGCAAACTTTTTAATAATGTTTCGAGTCCGACCGGATCGATTTTCGCAGCTCATCCACAGGTTTTTGAAAGGCTCAGCAGGGTCGGTTTTCGAAATATTTTCATCAGTTTCATGCTGACTCTTCATCCTTTTACCAATACCGCGTCTGGCCCGAACAGCGTTACGGGCAAACTCATCGCCACACAATAATGGATGAAATATACGCCACATTCAAACGAACAGCAAGATGTATAAGACTTTGATATAAATCTATGGACGAGAACCTAAACAAATACAATCAGAGGGGTTGTCAACAAGAAAATGGTTAACTAAATTACCATCGTCTTAAAGACGATGGGTTTGTGGTGTGTCAACGTTATTTTAATGATCGGTCGGAAGGCCACCCCATTTATGGGGTGGTTGTTTACGCCGACTGGACGAAACCACCGGCTTTAGCCGGGGGTGACCCGTATCTAAAAACATACCTCCGGTCTGTTGCAATGATGCTTTATCCAGCCCGCTAAAAATATGTCCACACCTGTATAGCGCCAGGGTCTTTGAGACGCAGTCAAGGGTTTTATTAATGGAGACTCACGGGTTACATACAAGCGGGTTTTTATCCCGTGGGCGCCGGCGATCGCCGCGATTGCCATCTGGATCGTCTATTTGCGCTGCCTGTTGGCTAAAAAGAATATTGAAACCTGAACCGAACTGCACTAGTATCAAGTCCAGAGACCTTTGCAGGACATCTGTTTTTGTTCACGTTCAAGGAAGGCGCAAAATGGAACCGGAGGAATATACTTATTTGGAGATGGAGCAACTCATGGCATCCGATTTAACCCGTCAAAAGATTGAGCAAAGCATCAAAGACCGCAAAAAGCTTCATCGTACTTTTGTGGACAATATTAAAACATTCAAACCTTTATTGGAGCTGGAAGCCAAAGCATTTAAGGATGGCGCGCTGGATAAAAAAACAAAAGAACTCATGGCGCTCGCCATATCCATTGTCACCAAGTGCGAGCCGTGCATGGAATGGCACCTGGATCAGGCGCTGCAAGCCGGCGCAACCGACAAAGAGGTTTTTGAAACCATTGATGTGACCATTGAGATGGGCGGCGGTCAGGCCGCGGCGTATGCCCGTTTTGTGTTAAAAGCACTCGAACACTTCAAAAAAGACGGCCGCTAAACCCTGCCATGACATCATTTGAGTAGCCATCACGTGAATTCTCAACCGCCCAAAGGCGAGGGGCTTCCTCCCATTGCCCGAACGGGACAATAATAAATAGTTGAGGGGTCGGGGAGTTTTTGTAAATTGCGGCCTCCCTCTAACCCATTGATATTTAAATTAAAATTCGGCATAGACATAAGCCCCTGTAATTGTTATGAATAGTCTCATCAGGCAACAAGGCGAAAGGAGATTATTCATGGCGGTAAAATCAAACAAGATTTCAGAACACTGGATCCGTGAAACTCGAGATGCATTTACAAACTTTTTAGATGAAACCAATTTCCCTGACCCCAAGCGTCTCGGAGAACGGGGTCCTGCTTTCAAGTATCCGGAATG
>Ga0209457_1000170_pt1 | contig 20681 bp, 19 predicted proteins | sample WorMetHEROISLAND_5_FD_187410 | JGI IMG/M metagenome (GOLD analysis project Ga0209457, IMG submission 187410) | Marine gutless worms symbiont microbial communities from Max Planck institute for Marine Microbiology, Germany - Olavius sp. 5 HERON... ... | reverse complement strand
GCAGCGTAGGTGTCGATGAAAAAGAAATAAAGAGTTACGTTGAGCACCAAGGACACCAGGATTCAGGTCAGCTTCAAGTGAAGCTGTGATGTATTTTAGAACCCCGCGCATGCGCGGGGGTATCTATATTCTGTTCAGATGTCACTAACCTTTCTCTTATCAAGTTCATGGTTGAGGTTTTACCAGCACCCCAATCTCCCTGAATTGCAATCGTCATCGGTGTCGAACAATTCAATATAAAGTCGCTTAGGGCCATAATATATGCCTTAAGCCCAAGTGACTCGTTATCAAAATCATTGATCGGTGTATCTTTCAGGCCAAAACTTGACATTGCATCCCCATGAATAGAAGTGGCTAAGTTTGTCAAAATTCCAGTATCATTGCACCCGTATGTTACGGATACATATGGTAATCGCTAGAGACTGTACTCGTCAACCGTTCTCTTATCCAGGCCGGATTGTGCCGACAATCAAGGATGGCATAAATTCTAATTTCATTTTTTCAATGCGGTAATAAATGGCAAAAGGAAACCTTTTGGAAAGGAGCCGGTGGTATTCGTTTTTTTCGATGAACGGGGCAAGGTCTTTTTGAATACGGCGGTACTTTTTAAAGACCTTTTTAACCCTTTTTTCAAACACATCCGTCGTGTTGACAGTGTACATGGGGATTATTTGTTAAGGCCGGCTATGAAGCTCCGGGCGGAGCGTGGTTCTTTTTCCCCGCCCAAGTGTTCCCCCACTTCTTGCAAAGCTTCAAGCACTGATTGCGTCACATCTTCCATGTCGCAATCATCTTCTCCTTGAAGTTTCTCTAAAACATATTCCCGCATGGAAACCCCTCGAAGCAGGGCTTTGGCTTTTATTGCTTTATGTTGGCTTTCCGGTATTTCCACCACGAGCCGTTTTGTCCCAGGCATATTTATCACCTCCATGCCGCTATTATAAAAGTTATGTACATTTTGTCAAATGCACATAACTTTTAGGTCCTCTTTTTCCTTCTGAATAGACGTTATTATAGACGCGGCCCAAAGACCCAAGGGTTCTTAATGAAATACCAAGCCGTGTAGGGTGCGTCCCACGCCCCATTTACGGCGCTGCATTGACTTGACTTCGTTGTTGACGCGCAAGCGCACCCTGCGAAGTGAGAGGCGTTCACGGTTCGTCGTGAGACCTTTGCAGGACATCTATTTTTGTTCACGTTCAAGGAAGGCGCAAAATGGAACCGAAGGAATATATTGAATATTTCGAGGAATAAATTTTGAGCCGGACGCCGAAATTGGGCCAAAAGGGGTGTTATGCAAAGGTCTCGCCGTTTTTCCGCCTTGCCAACGATGCGTTGTGTCGTATATTCTCTCTATTGGTCACCGTGTGGGATTTAACCCGAATTTTGCATGAAATTTTACCGGAAAATTATTTATATTTGCTATTTCAGCCTGTTAACAATATGTTTACCGTTATTTCCCAAACACCGTTTGGGCGTTTTGACATTGATAACAGATTGATAAAATTTCATCCGGACGGACGCTCACGGGCTGCGTCCATTGGCTGTGTTAGCAAGGGCTCGCGGTATGAGCATACAGCTTCGCCCTTGCTGCCTTGCCAATGAACCCATCCGTGGCGTGCAAAATCCGGGTTTAACTGAAAACAGGAGGAAATTGATGCAATACGCCATTTCAGAACGCACCCAAGCCCAAATCCGGGTGAACGCCTTTGTTCGCTCTGTTTACAACTGGATGGGCATCGGTTTAGCCCTCACCGGCCTGATCGCCTACTACACATCGGGCAATGAGACGATAATGCGGCTCCTTTTCGGCAAGCCCCTCCTGCTGATGGGGTTGTTGATCGGTGAACTGGCGCTGGTGTTTATGATCAGCGCCCGTATTGGCAAGCTGCAGCCGTCAACAGCCACCGGCCTCTTTCTATTTTACGCCGCCTTGAACGGACTGACCCTTTCGTGCATTTTCATCCTTTATGCGGCCACGACCATCACTTCGACCTTCTTTATCTGCGCAGCCACCTTTGCCGCCTGCAGCATTTACGGCTGGGTCACCAAGCGCGATCTTACCGGGATGGGCTCATTTTTCTTTATGGGTCTTATCGGCATCATCATCGCCTCGATCGTCAATCTCTTTATCAAAAGCTCCGCCATGAGCATGATCATCAGTTATATCGGGGTGTTGGTGTTTGTGGGATTAACTGCTTACGATACTCAGAAGATAAAAAACATGGCGCTCACCCAGCCCGCCGATGTCTCCGCAGGGGTCGTACGCAAGGGCGCTATTGTGGGCGCCTTGACCCTCTATCTCGACTTTATCAACATGTTTCTTTTTATGCTGAGGATATTCGGCGGCGGACGGGATTAATCTGCTTTTCCCTACCCTAACTCTTTTTCAATAGTTGCGGCAATTTGATGGGCATAAGGTCGAATTGCGTCATCGGAAACCCCTTCCACCATCACCCGGCAGAGCGGCTGCGTGCCTGAATAGCGCACCAGCACCCTGCCCTCTCCCTTCAATGCCTGTTCCACCGCGGTAATAGCGGTGCTGACGGGAGCAACGGTTTCAAGCGCCGGTTTCGATGTGACCGGAACGTTGAGCAGAATCTGGGGGAATACCCTCGTTTCGGCGCGCAGTTCAGAAAGCTTTTTATTGCAATTGACCATCACCGCCATCAAGCGCAGCATGGTAAAAAGGCCGTCGCCCGTGGTGTGCTGATCCCAAAAGACGATATGACCGGAATCTTCGCCACCCAACAGGGCGCCCGCTTTTCGCATGGCCATGACCACATTGCGGTCGCCCACATCGGCTTCAACGTGGGTGATACTGTTTTTGGCAAGCACCATTCGCAGCCCCATGTTGCTCATCACCGTTGTGACCACCGTGGGCGGTTTTAATTTGCCGCGATACTTTAAATCCAGCGCGAGGCTGGCAATGATCTGATCACCGGTTAACACCGTTCCCGTCTCATCCACGGCCACCAGCCGGTCGCCGTCGCCGTCCAGGGCAAACCCGGCAACCGCTTTTTCTTCCAGCACCTTTTGAATGAGCCCTTGAGGATGTTCGGACCCGCAATTTTCGTTGATATTTTTCCCGTTTGGATGGATGTTGATCAAAACAGGTGTCATCCTGAACCGCTTAAATAGCTTGGGAGCCACTCGAAACGTCGCCCCGTTGGCGCAATCCACCACAATTTTCAGATTGGAAGGATCTTTTTGAAAGGGGCATGAATCAATCAGAAAGTCAACGTAAACATCTTCTAAATATTCAAAATAATCGGATTCTATCCAATTTGTTTTATCCGGTGATTCGAAACAGCGAGGTGTAAATTTGGCAATCAAGGCTTCAATTTCCGCTTCTTCCTGAAGGCTGAACTTGAAACCGTTTTCGTCAAAAAACTTGATGCCGTTATCGTAATACGGATTGTGCGAGGCGGTGATCATAATACCAGCGTCATCGGCGCTTCGTCGGTTTAAAAAGGCAATTGCCGGAGTCGGCAAGATTCCGGCATCCATGATATGCACCCAACCGCCCAACCCGGCCCTAAGATCATCCAATATCTTTTTACCGGAAATGCGGGTGTCACGCCCAACAAATATATGCACAGGATTCTTTTTTTTTGTAAGAAACAGACCCACGCCCTTGCCAATATGGCTGATCATATCGGGCGTTAAGGGATATTCTCCCACTTTACCCCGGATACCGTCGGTGCCGAATAGTTTCATGTAACGATCTTTGTGCAAATTTTTGTTATTTTGATACTACCAATATATGGTTTGATGGAATCCGGTGCTATATTTTACAAAAATTCATGAAAGCACCTCCGGAATAATTCCGGCCGCCGTTTCGACAACCTCATCAACAACGGAATGTAACCACCGGGTTCCAGCGCTTCTGGTCTCTTTGCTGATTGCCTGAATTGTTTCAATATAGCCGGAATCCTGTGTCGGCAAGCGGCTCATATCTGTCTGGAAACGATCATACAGCTTCTCTTCGCCCAAAAAGGTCTGATGGGAAACCTGGTGAAACAGCTCCAGCAATGTTTTTTGATTTTCAATAAGCGCCTTGTGAACTTTTATTTGTGACGTTGCTCTCTTTGATTGCGCGGCAAAGTAATCCAGAGAAACTTTTGCTTTATTAATCAATTGATTCAATCGCGCCGTGCGCTCGGTAATCACCCTCTCAATTTGCTGTTGGAGACCGTCGCACAAAGGTTTAGGAAACTTGCGCCCCACAAAAAGCGGCCGGATATGCAAATACCATTGCCGTAATGCCAGCATGTTGGCCAGATAGACGACGTTATTCGTCGCCAGTCGTTTCAACCTGGTATACACACCTGCATTAAAGGCTAAGGTGCCGCTACTGCCCCTACTTTCCAGAATCAGCTTGCCCGATGCGGGGATATCTTTCCTGCAGATTGAACCCGCTGCAATGACGTTGCCGAAATTTATGCGCGAGGGGCCCACCAGACCGCCCTGCCCGCCCAAAAAGATCGGTGGCTGATCGAGCATCACGCCTTGGGGCACATCTCCCAATAACGACGCGGTGGCTTTGTCCTGATTGGCTGAAAAATTAAAATGGATATAGGCGCTGCCCACCTCGCTGTGATTTTTGGGGCCGGTGCCGCCGGCCATAAAGCAGTCACAAAAGTTGATCAGACTCCCCAGCGTCACAAAGGGGAAAAGAATCGTCTGTTTGAGCCCCACCGTATGAGCACAGCTGGCCTGCTCTTCCAGGATGGTCCCCCCACGCACATGAGCGCCGGAACCGAAGGAGGCGCCTTCTAAAAAAGTGGCATTCTCAAAAAAACCACCCCAAAGCTGAACCCGGGGTCCAACCTGGCAGTTGATTACGGTGGCAGGCGCTTCTTTGCCCAACGTGACATCGTCCAGGATCCAGGTTTGCTCCCCGTAGAGTTTACAGCCCGTGTGAATCGTAACGTTTCGGGCGGAAATCTGATCGGGATTGACCTCCGGACCGATCTCAACGGCCCTGGGGTTTGGAATACGAACCCCTTTCCGGATCAGCGTTTCAATCACCCTGTTCATAACCGCTCCCTTTAAAACAAATCGACAAATTTTTGTATAAAGCGAACTCCTGTAACCATTACAAACCTGAAACCAAGCGCCCCGGCGACTACCGGCCACAAAAATTTTGCACTTTGCGGATAATGTTTTCGGTATAAACGATAGACGCTTTGATGAAATGCCAGCGATGTACGCAAATGATTTTTCCGGCTGCTTTCACCAGTCCAATGGCTCACTGAACAGTTCGGGTAGTAAACGACTTTCCAGCCCCTGTTCCACATCCGGCGGCACCAGTCGGCATCTTCCCAGTACATGAAGAAGTCACTATCCAGGAGTCCCACATCTTCCACGGCTTTGCGTCTAACCACCATACAAGCTCCGGATACCCAGTCCACAGCCGTCGGTACGTTTTTATCAGCAATCGCATCGGCCAAAAGGTTGGCCTTGGTAAACCGGTTCTTGGGAAAAAGGCGGCTTAACAGAGACCGGCGGCCAAATAACGCCGTCAAAGGCGTTGGAAATGACCGGGCCGATGCTTGAACGGAGCCGTCAGACTCTAAAATACGGGGGCCTAAAATGCCTACAGCAGGATTGTCATCAAGATATTGGATGGTTTGATCAAACAGACCGTTATTCATGACGGCATCAGGATTGATTAAAACAATATACGGAGCCTTTCCCTTGACGATGCCCTGATTGACAGCGGCGGCAAAGCCAAGGTTTTTTTTGTTCAGATGCAGGTGAATCCCGGGGAATCTTATTTTAATTTGTTCCGGTTCATCCGAGGAGCCATTGTCGATCACCCAAATAGCAACATGGCTTGTTTCTATTTGTTGACAGATAGAGCCAATACAATTGATCGCCAGAGGAGTGCTTTCATAATTGGCGATAACAATATCGATTTGGCTTATATTATCTTCGCGCGGCAAGTCGTCTGACGGGGTTTTCAAAGGTAAGTAATTTCCACAGATATAACAGTGAAACTCTCCGGTCCCGCTGGATGACGCGTCGCTTGGCCAGCATCTGTTTGAGTGACTTTAGCGCATCCAGTTTGGCTTGCATATAGATTCGGCCTTTGCCGATGGAAAGAAAGTAGGCCCCGGACAGTAAAATATAGATCATATGGGGAATCAGGGTGGCCAGAATCAAAGGCGTCGGCATATTTTTAAGATAAACCCATTCCAGATTACGATGACCATAGTAAACCGATGTGTCCGAATCGCGCCCAATGGTTTGCGATGCTTTATGCTGAACAATTGCTTCAGGCACAAAAAGACATTGATACCCGGCCAATTGGGCTCGAAAACTTAGATCGACATCTTCGTTGATCAGAAAAAAATCCTCATCAAAAAGACCAATTCTGTCCAGCATCTCTTTGCGATAAACGGCGGCCCCGGCGCAGGCGCCGAAAATCTTTTCCTGTTTTGAAAACAAGCCGGCAGGGGCGCCCCGCCCCCGTAAAACCCCCGCACCCATGATTGAGTAGCTGTCGCCGACGCGGTCGATGATCGTAGGGTCACGGTCACACACCATTTTTGATGCGGCCATCCCGACCTCGGGGCGGGCTTCCATTGCGCCTACCAGATTTTCCAACCAGTCCGGCTCAGCAATGGTATCGTTATTGATAAGAGCCACATACCTGGAGCGGCACTTTGCCAGGGCAATATTATTGGCGGCGGCAAAACCCGTATTTCGATCCAGCGCGATAAGCTGCACTTCGGGAAATTGCACGCTTACCTTCTCGACAGAACCGTCGCTGGAGCCATTGTCCACCACTGTAATTCGATCAGGAGGAATAGTTTGCAGCATCAGCGCACGTAAACACTCAAACAGCAGGCCCCGTTGGTTCCAATTGATGATGATAATATATATGGTCGAACGCAGCATTATCAGGACATGGAACTGTCACACCTTATGGCTTAATAGGGCGGCCATTTCAAACAGCGGATGTTAATTTCGATTGGCAAAGCACATAATTAAGCGGAAATAATAACATCCGGATCAAAATGACATACCATCATCTATGGCTTAAAAGATACATGATCAGAGAGATAAAACAGTCCTCCGATGAGACCCAAAGGAAAATTTAACAGACGGATTAACAGCATAACCAGAAATGCTTGTTCATAATTTACGTGGTAGTGGGTCATCAAATAAATAAAAGACCCATCTAACAGGCCAATACCATTGAGTGATATCGGAATCAGCGCCACAATTGTACTGACTGCGACAACAACGGCCATGTCGAACATAGGGATTGTGGCGCCAACGGAATGGACCAGTAAAAGTCGATAGAAGATAAGACAAAACTGAAAGAGAAAGGAAAGCAGCAAGACCATGAAAATGACTCTAAGGTGATGGCGGTAATCCTCAAAGATACCGATGTTGTCGCGCGCTATTTTCGGTAGGAGTTTATGGGCCAATTGCCTTAAAGGTTTTTTAAAAAGCTTCCCGGATAGGCTCCCCAAAACGGTTATGGCGATCCCTAAAAGACCGCCGATTATCACCAGACGGGAGATGTCATCTCCTGTTCGAGAAAATCCGATGATGGCGCCGCCAAACCCCAGCATCGACAGCGCCAGAATCCCTGTGAGCCGTTCCATAAAGACTGAAACGACGGCCCCCGTCTTTCGTCCATTGGTGTTAAATGTTTTTAATATCCGATACGCATCACCACCAATGGTGCCGGGTAAAAAATTGTTTAAAAAAGTAGCTGTAAAATAATATGTCAGCAACCGGCCGAACTGATATTTTATTTGGTGTACAGCAAGCAACATCTTCCATTTTACCGTACTGATAACCACATTTAAGATCATCCATGCAAATATAATGATAAGTACCACCCAATTGGCCTGAACGAGCGATCGCCCTGCGGCTGCCCAATCGACTTTTAAAATGATCACGGCGCATAAGATCAATGTGACCGACGGCTTTACCCAGTGCTTGAATGCGCCCCTGTTTTGCCTGTTTATTTGCAAGGTGATGATATCCTTGAAATCAATAACGGTTTTGATCAAAGATTTGCCGGGCCATTATTTTGGTTGTACCAAATGCTCACCCAACCGATAGGCAAGCGCCGTGATGGTCAGAACCGGCTGCATTGCCCCCCCGGTAACAAACACTTCCGACCCACTGAGATATAAATTGCTGGTGCCATGAACTCGCAAATTGCGATCAACCACGCTTGTAAGGGGATCGTCACCCATTCGGCAGCTCCCCATATGATGCCTTGAAAATGTAACTTGAGCCTCGTAAACATCTTCGGCATTCAGATCACCATACCATTTTTGCACCAGTTCGCGACTTCGAGCCAGCAACTGACGATCCTCATCACTATAGTTTAATGTCAAATGGGCCAGAGGATCGCCAAAAAGATCGCACTTTGTTTTTGACAACCCAACCCTGTTTGCATCGGAAATCTTCATCTCGATGACAACTCCAATATAAACCGTGGCCTTCCGGAACCGTTTCAATATCGCCACGGTATTGCGAGGGATGTTGGCAACGGTCATAGGCATATTATGGTGGGGCAACACCCACGATTGCCGAAAGACCGGTAGAATAGTTCCCAGGTTTTCCTTCCAAAATGTATTGTAAAACTGGTGAGATCGGCCAATTTTGTTGGTAAGAAGGCGAGAATCGCCTTGATGAGGCAGTTGCCCATAAAAATTAACGGCAGGGTGTTCATGAAAGCCCCTCCCAACCCGGTCGTGATGATTCCCTACGCCCTCCGGGTATTGTGCTGACCTTGAAAGCAGCAATAATCGGGGGGTTCCAATTCCGCCGGCGGCGATGACAAATTTTTTCGCCCGGGCAATTTTTTGAAGCCCATCAAAAGTGTTGACCACGGCTCCGGTAATGTTTCTTTCGGTGTCGTTTAGTAAACGGGCAACCGTTGCCCCCGTAACCAGTGTAAAGTGCGGTGCTTTTAGAAATGCGGGCAGCACTTCATTTTGAAACCGGAAAAAGCGGGGTATTTTGCGGGGTGTCGCCGTCGGCGAGTCATCAACGACGACACCAAGCTTGTTGAAGAGATTTTTTAGATAGGAGATATCTGTTTTAGGGGGGAGCGGAAAAGGGGTGCGCCGGGGAGGCGCATCGGAGGAACGTTCTCCACACCGGACACGCAATGTTTTTTCCGCCATCTCGTAATATGGCTCAAGCTCGTTATAGGTGATCGGCCATGGATTCCCGTTCGGTACATAAGGGTGCCGCTCAAAGTCAAAAGGATGGAGCCGCTCACACCGCCCGGTCCAAAAGTTTGAAGTGCCGCCCAACAGCATGCCCCTTGTATTTTCAACCGGATAGTTTGCATTACCCGACACTTCAAAGTCGGCCAGAACCTGCTTAAAGCGTTTATCGACAAGCCAACGAAACAGACCATATCCCGACTCCATCATTAGGACCCGAACACCCTTTTCCACCAGTGTTTTGGCCAACGTAATTCCCGCCGGTCCCGAGCCGACAATACACACATCATATGGATCTGAGCGATCTAAGGGAGCCATGTCAAAATAGCTATATTTTTTATGCATCCAGTGCATCCTTTATCCTTCACATCACAATTTTGGAAACTGCATCAATCCGATAAAAATGTAGGAGTAGGTTGATAAACCAAATAGAAGCAAAATAATGAGGTTGATCAATTTCTCATTATAAATGGGCAGCGTTTCATATATCAAAAAACCGACCATGACCAAAATCGGGAACAGGTACCGCCCTTGAGCCTGAAAGTGGGCGGTCCAAGAATTCCACAAAGACATAAGTATGAGCAGGACACTGCAAAACCCTACTATCAGCAAGAGGGAGAACTGACCGATCTGAAACTGTTTTAGGTTCGAGAAAATCAGATAAACAGACCCGAAGAGTACAATGACCATGATGATCTTATAATAGCCCAGTGACGCCTTGAGCTTGACATAATATACTCCAAAAGAGTGGAGAAAGGTTTTCCAGCCCCAGTTGAATTTTGTAAACAGATTGAAAACAGACACGTCACGATCTTTGAGATTTTTGAATTTGAATCGCTTCTCAATGGGCGTTTCCGGACTATAGAGGGGATGCGACAGTTTAATACGACAGGCTACCCTTTTCTCATTTCGGTTCATCCCATTCACTCCAACATCGATCCCCCAGCGAACGCCCAAAACCACAGCAGCAATGAGCGCAATAACGGCAATGCGCTTCAGAACCGATTTAGGCGATGAATACTCCTTACACCAAAGTCTTTTGATTAACACCAGCAGCAGAAAAAGAACAAATATGTAGTAATTGACCTTGATGAGCAGCAATAGTGAAAACAGCAGCCCGATAAGAAGTGGACGATACGGCCGACGGATCAGCGCATCTTCAGGATCGTTCAAGTATCTATAGGTCATGCTGGTTTTAGCGATGACCTGGTAACTCACAACGACAATGACGAATAACGAGAACGCATCCGAATTAAAGTAAGTGAATAAATACCAAATTTGAGGGGTGGTCAGTAATGGTAGGGTCAAGATTCGATATTCGCCGAACCGGAGGCTAAGCAGCGCTAAAATCAGGAATAGGAGTGTATTAAAGTATCGAAACCTTTGAAATTGAGCAACACCAAAATATGACAGCATTTTCGCCAATTTTCCTGCAAAGAGATAGGCAATCTCAAAATTGTCGAGCCGCGATACACCTGAAATACTATAAGAGTCTCTCGTTTCAGGGCTGCAAATTTCCGGCGGCAACCACTTTTCTTCATAGTACTGGCCAGCCTGGACATGAACGATTTCATCTAAATGGATGAGGCGGGTCACTGAACTGGTATAACCAATTAATATCAAGATAAACACCAGTAAAATGGGCGCATAAAGAAATGGAGACTTGCCGGGGATTAGGTGTAATACCCAATAGATAAACGACCCCGCCAACAAGATCCCGGTAAATAATCTTATAAAAAAAAGGAGATCAAAGCCGACGAGACCAGGCCGAATCACCATTTCCAACTGTGGGTCTTCACCTTGGGCTTTTATGATAAGCCCATGGGCCGCATACTCAATTTTATCAACATCATGCAAAGGTTTGATGAGCTGAAATTCATCGCGCGTATCTATCACCAATGGAAGATACCCGGTTTGCCGAATGGTGATTTTTTGTAATACGATGGTGCCGGGATAGATGGTTGGATCAAGCCGGAGTTTGCGCCCCCGAAAAAGACTATCGATGAATTTTCTATTTAAATCAAAATGATAGGTGGTGACATCCGGCCGGGTTATTATCAATTGCGAGTGATTGGGCGAATAAGGTTGGCCTACCTCGGTATAGAACAATTGAACAAAATCTTCTTTGGCCTTTAGATCTCCAAATTTATCGGTAAACCGGCTTAACCGTTCACCCATTTTACCCGGATACGCATCCATCTTCTCTTTGGGCCACTCCATGGCCGCAGACGCCGCCTCTTTCTCCTCTTCAACAGCCGCTTTGGCCATTTCACCGGTTTTTTCAGCTCCCTTGACCGCATCCGTAGCGTGGTCAAGGGTAATGTCAATTTTTATCGGTGAAAAAAAGTAACAATAGACAACGGCTAAAGAGAGTAAAACGGATAAAACACCAAGGAGCTCTTTGAATGGGGCCGCTTTGATTTTGCTCCTAAATATAGGAAGGTTACTTCGAATCAATACTTATTGTCCCCTTCGGGGAACGGGAGAAAAACCATCGCCTTCAGGCGGTTGAGAATTCACTTGAATGCGGGTGGGATTTGGTCCTTGAATATGTAGAGGTTGGGGCTGTCACTTTTTCCCGTGAAGGTGAGTTGAACTCCGTGCCGCTCTTCCGTTGTCCGCCCCTTTACGCTCCATATGAAGATATTACCCGAGGAGACATAAAGCACGAAATTTGAGTCGTTTGATATACTCGCATTGCCGCATCGGCCACGACCGATAAAATACTCGGAAGGTGACAATTCTCTGGTCTTGGCGTTAAATAGGGTTATAAATAGCGGCCGGTTCATGCTTCGGCGGTTACGTCGGGTCATGACAATGAATGATCCATCCGGTGACCAAGCCGGCCCACAGTCGCCTTCCCGCATGAGTTTGTTTACAATGTACTGCTTTTGTTTTAAATCAATAATCATGCTCTGATGGCCGGCATCCCGAGTGAAGGTCAACAGATAGCGGCCCCTTAAGCGCGTTTCAGCACATTGTGAAAAACGAAATCCCTTAAACGGGGACTTACCATCATCGTGAATGAGCCTGACTTTTCCAGTCGCCAAATTTTTAAAAATCACCTGTTGGGAATTGTTGTTTTTAATGGCAAGAATTCCCTTACCGTTGGTGGTCCAGTAGGCTCCCGTACCTGTTTCGGTCACGATGTTTTTTAAAACACGCCTTTCATTTTTCAGGCCGTTGACCATCAGCCAGACGTCATTATCGCGTGTGAAAACAAATTGTGTTCCATCGGGTGACCACCTAGGGTTTTCGCCCTTGGTAATTGGCACCGGTCGCCAATTTTTCAGATTTGAACCCGTAACGATACCCTTTTCTGACCACAACAAAACAGCCGCGGGTACTTGTCGCGTCAGGCTATCTTTTGAAGTAAAGGCCTGAATCGAAGAGAACGAATTCAGATATTGAACAAAGAAGAAAATTCCCAAACTCACCAACACCACACCTGCGAGCGCAAAAAAGAGCAGCCATTGAATCTTTTTTTTTATCATACCAGTCACGCTTAAATTGATGTCGTCCGAATAATCTTTGAGCTTTTTTTATGAGTCAAGCGCTTTTTTCTTAAACAGCCATGTCATGGTGAGGATAAATGGCAAGGTGAGGATCAATTCCAGACCAATGACATAGAGATTGTGAAAGGAGAACACGTCAGTTAAAAATTGAGCAATGGTCGCATGGTCCAACTTTGAATGTTTCACAGGGGGTAGAATCGGCAGCATAAAATAGGTATCCGATAGCGGCCAAAAAATAGGAATTCCATATGGTGGCCGTCCGTCATATGAAATGAGATCCAAGATGAGGTGGGATAGATAGAGGGAAACAATAAACAGGTACTCTTTGATCAGCGAGGTCCCTAAAACGCGCTTCAATAGAGGGGCCACAAGGACGGCGGCAAGCATTGCCATCCCAAGGCTGTGACTGATCCCATGGTGATACAGGTTGGGTTTGCCGATAATGATTCCGGGAATAAAATCAAGGTCTGGGACATTGGCAATGAAAATGTAGAGGGCCAATACCGGAAAGCTTTTTGGCTTTACTGATTTATCGCGCCAAACAGAGATGGCAATTCCGGCAAGGGAATGACCAATGGGAGAGGACATAATGATTTAAATCAACTGAAGATACTGGTGAATAATGTTTTCAGTCTTATACCTTACCAACGCCTTTTTATTATTGGCTGCCATCAATGATGCCAGATTGGGGTTATCAAATACATAAAGGACAGCATCCGCAAGGGCCTGTTCATTACAGGGCTCGACCAATATACCATTGACACCATCGACAACGATGTCAACTTGACCCCCACTGTTCGTCGATACGATCGGCAGGCCTACTTGCATGGCCTCTTGTAATACAATCCCAAAACCCTCATGGAGGGAACTGAGGATATACATATCCGATGCGGCCAGATATTGAAATTTCAGTTCCTCTGAAACGTCTCCTATAAATTTAACCCGATGCTCAAGGTGTAAGTCTCTAACTATTTGAATCAACTTATTTAAACCGGTTCCATCACCGATGATTAACAGGACAATGTTTTCATTTAATAATTTCAAGCTGCGAATGAGGTAATCAAACCCTTTTCTTTTAATTATCCGCCCCACACTGATTAAATGGATTTTATTCTCATCTAAGTTGAGTTCCGTTTTGGATTTGCGCGAAAACCCGTAGGGTTCGTAGCTCAACGGAATAATGTGTATCTCTCGGTCAGGCCGGTAAAACCGAATGGCATTCAGTTGCGTGTTTTTGGATTGAGCAACCACCTGGTGGGCTTGATTTAAAAAAAAGTGAATGATTTTTCGTAAAAACCAGTGATTATGTGGTGACCGTTTTTCCGACGGGTCAAAAATGTCACCACCATGAATCGATAAAATATTTTTAATATGAAACAATTTTGAGAGTGCAAAGCCCAGCGGACCGGTCGGTAACACAAAATGAGTGTTAATAAACTGGTATCTGTTTTTAACACAAAGGATCAAACCGCGCAGACAGGATGTAAAAAGAAAAGAAAGCATCGATAGGAAAGTAGCTGTTTGCCGTTTCTCTCTTCCGATAATTGGGACCCGATGGATGTGGATCCCGTCAACAACCTCAAAATACGGCAAACTGACAAATTTACTGGTGATAACATCTACATGATACCCCTTTTGAGTAAAACCCTTTGCCAGTGAGTGTGAAACCCGCCCGCCACCTCCACCCAAAGGCGGGTATTCGTAATTCAAAATCAGAAGCTTTGGCATATTTTGAACACCCTCAACCCTTTTGAAGAACTGTACTCATAAAACCACGCGGCCTTTCCTTTTTAGCGGATCGACACGGAATTTACGTATGGAATGCAGGTCCCCGATGGAAACAGAGATTTGACGCTCCCCTTTTTGGACGTGTATTTTTTTGGAATCAGCTTCGCTATAAATGCGTGAAGTTTTATCCGCCCCAAAAGCTGAAATGTACCTTTGACAGCGGAATCAATTTTCACATCGACAACCGCCCTATATGGATGGTGGAATAAAAACAACACCATCAGCAGCAATCCGAAGAATGCAACGGATACGGTTATTAGCTCTTTATGACGCATTTTAGAGACTTATTTCCGATGTTCAAATTTTAATCGCGCTTATTGGCGGTGAAACTTATCAATCATGATAATACAAAAAACAAACAGGCACTATTTTTTATTTGATGATTAAACATGGCAATTTACTTCTTAGTACTAGGAATAAGTCAGATTTTTGGAATACGGGCCAAGCCAATAGATATAAAGGAAAGTACCCCTAAACAGAATGTGAGGGTGGTCAGCATGTTAAAAGGATACTTGGGTATATCCGATTTAATAACACCCAAGAGCATGGCCCCCATGGCAATGATCGGGAAAAAATAACGCCCTTGACTTTGCAAGTCAACATTCCACGAATTCCACAAGGAGGCAAAGATCAGGAAAGCACTCCACAACCCGAAATTGGCAATATGCCCCCATGTATACCAGTCGCTCTTCCAGCCACAATAGAGAATAAACCCTGCAAAAGAGAGCAAGATCGCCCTAAAAGTGGAGACTATCCAGGGGCTGGGATAAATGGTCATCTTGCCATAAACACCGAAGGTACTCTTAAATGAAATCAACCCCCAGTCGTACCGTTTAAAGACCTCTTTCAGGGTAATACCCTTTTCCCGCATGTGTAAACCGTACCATTGATCAGCTGCCGGTGTCGACGATTTAAACTTATACGCGGCAAGTGTTTCTCTGCACTGAGCTACCTTATGGGACCGATCAGGGCCGTTGGCGTACCCGTCAAGCCCGTAGCGGCCCAAAATGATAAAGAAAGCCGCACCCAAGATAGCCCCCCAACGAATAAGGGCTTTCTTTGATATTCGGGTTCGATACCTGAATAGCGCCAAAATACCGAAACATGCCAGAAAAACGGCAAAAGCATAGTAATTCTTCTTGATAAAGGGCAGCATTCCCACCAAGAAGCCGCCAATTATTATTGCACCGCTTCCAGCCAACGGACGCGTCTCTTTTTTCTGCAGATATCGATTTAACAGGCTGTCGGATATAAAAAGCTGGTAAATGAGCAGATAGCAAATAAACAGCGCAAAGGCGTCCGAGTTGAAGTAGCTGAAGATATACCAGATTTGCGGCGACAAAAGAAGCGGTACACAATAGAGCCTAAACGCCGGCTTTAGGCAGGTCATTAGGGTCAGCAAGGCAAAAAGAACGACATTGAGACTCCTGAACTGAAAAAGCACCTGTCCCGGGATAAACTTTGCCAACGCGTAATATTTGCCCGCAAAGAAATAAAACACCTCCAGAGAATTCAACCGTGAAATCCCATAAAGGCTGTAAGACCATTCCATATTCGACCGGCATATCTCCGGGGGCAACCAATACTCACTGTAATATTTGGCAGCATTAATATGGATAGGCTCATCAGGATGAACACCGGGTTGGCTGACGATGGCCATAACCAATACCAGTCCCAGCGCGAGGCCCATAAACAGCGGGACAATACCATATGACTCCATGTTGTACCGGGCAATTTGCCGCAGGCTAAACAGTGCCAGAACCAGGAAGGTGAGGAAATAGAGGAATACGAACGTGATTTCGGTTGCCTGGTCGGGATTGACTGAAACTTGCAACTGGCCGTCAAAGTCACTTGTTTTAATGGCAATATAGTTGGGTTGAATGCTTAAAATGCTGACTTGATCGTTGGATCTCACTCGGCCCGTCAAATCCGCGTCAAATCTCCGGTCGGAGACGATATCAATCTTACCAAAAGGAAATTGGTAAAATGAGAGGTGGTATATTTCTAGCTGGGCCGCTTGATTGAGCGGATCAATGCGTATTAAGCGATGCCTTCGGATTCTGGGGGCGGTAAAAAAATATTCTGTTTGTTGGGGCTTTATGATCACACGAGCCATATTTTCTTCAGTATAGCGCCCTTCCCCATCCGGGAAATAAATTTTAAATTCGCCATCTGTATCCGTGGCAATGGATAGTTTCACGATCGCAAAGTGATAAAAAAAAGCAACCGTCCCTGCCAACAGGATCAGCAGCAAGATGGGCCATCGGTATCGCAAAATCAAATGCATCAATTGAATGATCCGGCCTTTATCTCTCAAGATACTTTTCCGGAATATCTTTGGATATATGCATCCAGAGTATTTTTATCGATCTTTTCAATGAACATACGGTACCACATCTCGGCATTGCACAATAACCATAACCGGTTTCCATGATCTTTCCGAGAATTTAAATGTTCTTTTAACAGGCGATCAATTCCGCTTTTTTTCAGATAACCGTCGCGTACTAAGGAAGAGTTCCTTAGAAACAGGTTGAAAAGCAACACATACTCCTCTTTCAGCATATAGGTCAGCGCCGACGAAAAGCCTTGTTTGGACTTTTTTAACAATGCTTCCGGCAATAGGTGTCTGGCGAGTGCGCGTTGCAGTCGTCTTCGCTGCAATCTTTTAACTTTAAAGGTTGTCTTGAGCTTGGCGCAGAATTCGGCCAGTTTATGATCTAAAAACGGGGATCTTGCTTCCAAACCATGCGCCATGGTCATTCGGTCCAGGATCATGTTGGGGTGATCCGGCATACGGGTGGCGCAGTCGACAGAGAGCATGCGGTCGATGGCGTGTTCCGCCTTGGCGCTGTGATAATAAGCGGCCAGATTGGATTCCGGATTGAACATTCCTGTCTGCTGCTGGAACTGCTCGGTATAAAGCATCCGTTTATATTGATCCGAGAAGTAAAAGTAGCTGAGACTTTTTCCATACCGCTCGCCGCTGTCGAAAAAAGACATCTGATGGAGCCAGCGAATTTTGTGGCTGGAGCTTCGATACCAAAACCCTTCGGGCATATAATTGATAAGCCGGGCCAGAATGTCCTTCCGTAATTTTTCAGGGATCAGGGCATAGTAACTGACGTACACATTCCCATAGTAGCGATCATATCCGCCAAAAAGCTCATCTCCCCCATCTCCGCCCAAAACAACCTTTATATTTTGACGCGCCAGTTTTGAAATCAGGTAAATACATACCGACAACGGATCCGAAGGTTCATCCAAGTGCCACAGAACTTCAGGCATTAATTTTGTCAACGAGGGCGAAATCGCCAATTCATGGTGATCGGTCCCATAGCGCTGCGCCACCAGCTTTGCATAGGGCGCTTCATCAAACTGTTCGTAAGCGACACTTCCCGAAAAGGTCTTAAAATCAGGACCCGGTTTGCGACTCATCATGGCTACCACCAGGCTAGAATCCAGTCCGCCGGACAAATAGGCGCCGACGGGAACGTCACTTACCCGATGGTACTCAACGGACGTTTCGATCTCTTTGTCCAGGGCATCCAGGGCCGCACCAAACGATAGATCGACTTTCGGCTCGTAATGGAGCCTCCAATACTGTTTGATATTGACCTGGTTTTTGTGAAGAGTGAGGCAGTGTGCCGGGGGCAACTTTTTAATCTGTTTAAACATGGATCGGGGCGGCGTGATAATCCGCAGGGTTAAATACTCATATAGCGCATTGGGATTAAGTTCCCGCAGTTCCGGCTTGAGTGCGAGAATGGATTTAATCTCGGACGAGAATACAAAGACATTCTCATTTTGATAATAATAAAAAGGTTTTTGACCAAAATGGTCGCGGGCCGCAAATAATGTTTTTTTTCTTTCATCGTAAATGGCAAACGCAAACATACCCCTCAGATGGCTCACACATGATTCTCCAACCTCCTCATACAGGTGGAGGAGTACTTCGGTGTCGCTGTCGGTTTTAAAGGTATAGGCGTTTGGGAGCCGGCTTTTTATTTCCCGGTAATTATAAATTTCACCGTTAAAGACAATCCAGAGCGATTGGTCTTCGTTGGAGATTGGCTGGTGTCCGCCTTCAAGATCAATAATCGATAACCGCCGATGGCCCAGCCCAACAGTATTATCAGAGCAAAAAACGGCGCCCTCATCGTCCGGCCCTCGGTGGGAAAGCGCGTCGGTCATCAGTTTGATGTTGTCTTGCGAGACACCCGACGGGTTGATATAACCAGCAATTCCGCACATACAACTATTTTTTCGGTTGTTTATAAATGGAAGATGTCATTTCACCACTCACCCTGCTCTTTTCGCTTAAGTAAAAGAGGCATCCGGTTAGGCTCAACGGTACGAGGGAACAGCGAATCAGCAACATTACCATGAGCGCTTTGTTGTAAGGCATTCCCAGGGTATTCATGGTGAAAATAAACGAGCCGTCCCATAACCCGATTCCATTTAGTGAGATCGGAATGAGGGCGACGACACTGCTTAGCACCATTCCGATTATCATTTTATATGCTGCGACAGGTTCATGCACCGCCGACGCCAATAATAACATCCATCCCAAGGTATATATCTGAAAAAAAAATGACAACCCGACCACATAGGCACTTGACAGGGGGCGCATTTGGTAATCGGTGATCCGTTCCAGGAGGATTGAGGCTTTTTCGGAAATCTTGCCAATACGCTCCCTGATCAATGCGTTGGCGATAAGGAACCGGCCCAAAACGATGGGAAGGATGCTGCCGGCCAATAACAACCACAGCACATGATTGAGCCAACCGGGTTTGACACCTTCATCCAAAAGGACGAGCCAAGTTGTCCCGCAACAACCCAAAACAACCAAGGCCCACAATCCTGTCAAGCGCTCGGTCAGGACAGCCACAATCGCCCCGCTTTTTCCAAAGGACATGGTTCGGTAGATTCGATACCCGTCCCCTCCAATGTTGCTGGGCAGAAAATTGTTAAAAAAAACGGCAGAGAAATAGTAGCGTGTCAGCCTCCAGGGATTGAGCGATATGGAGTGTATTTTGAGTAACACCTGCCATTTATAAGCACTGATGAAGACACTGCCCGCTATTCCCGTAAATGCACAAAAAAGAATGACAAGATTGCTGTTTTGAATTACTTGGGCCAGTTCGTTCCATTCCGCTTTCAAGAATATGACCACACATAGGACCAAAGAGACTAATAATTTAGCCATCTTCCAAATAGGGCTTTGGCGGTTATATCTAAACTTCACGGGATCTTTTGGGTGTTATCTCCTTGGCGGGGACGCCCGCAACAATCGTATGTTCGGGAACGTTTTGGGTGACGAGCGCCAGCGCGCCAATTACGGCATTTTCGCCAATGTGAACTCCGTCCAACAGGGTAACGCGCGTCCCCAGCCAAGCACCCCGATCAATGCGGATGGGTCCCTTGGTATAGGTTTCTTGATCCATGATGGGCTTGTGGGGATCATCAAAGCGATAGGCCCCGGCGCTTAAATAACATCCTCCGGCTGTTAAAACCGACGGGCCGATCTCAATTCCATCCATGGAGACAAGGACTGAGTTGCTGCCGATACTGGCATGCGCTGCAATGCGTATGGGACCATTTTTGGCCAGCAGCATGCAATTCCGATTGATCAGTGCATTCTTCTCAATAACAATGCCGGCTTTGCCCCCGCCACGCGCATCTATCACACAGTTGTCGTCGATGACAACATTGTCACCCAAGATCACCCGATGAGGGTGCCGGATGGTCACATTGCGGCCGATAATGACACTCTTTCCGATTTGTTTGACTATTAAAGGGTAGAATTGCTTTCGCATAAAATAGCCCAACGCCCCAGGCATAGGTCCCATGAAAAAAGTGACCAATTCATAGATCAAAAAACGCCCCACGGAAACCTCCCCCACCACTAGAGATTTATAGGTTTGGTAAGGTGATTGTTTGCCGGCCGACAATCGGGTTCTGATATTCTTTTCTTTACCTACACGTTTGCTCATCACGGCTCTCTGAAGATGCGGTATCATGTTTATTCATATTAAACTCCACTGCTGTCCAAAATAAATTTTGATTCCCGTTTTGGCCTGAATAAAAACAACACCTTACAAACGAAATAGACGCTCTTTGAAATTCAGGTTGCCATTTTGAAGCGATGCTGTCCAAGACCCCTGAA
>Ga0209457_1000169_pt1 | contig 20769 bp, 18 predicted proteins | sample WorMetHEROISLAND_5_FD_187410 | JGI IMG/M metagenome (GOLD analysis project Ga0209457, IMG submission 187410) | Marine gutless worms symbiont microbial communities from Max Planck institute for Marine Microbiology, Germany - Olavius sp. 5 HERON... ... | reverse complement strand
CATTCCGGATACTTGAAAGCAGGACCCCGTTCTCCGAGACGCTTGGGGTCAGGGAAATTGGTTTCATCTAAAAAGTTTGTAAATGCATCTCGAGTTTCACGGATCCAGTGTTCTGAAATCTTGTTTGATTTTACCGCCATGAATAATCTCCTTTCGCCTTGTTGCCTGATGAGACTATTCATAACAATTACAGGGGCTTATGTCTATGCCGAATTTTAATTTACATATCAATGGGTTAGAGGGAGGCCCCAATTTACAAAAACTCCCCGACCCCTCAGTTAGTGAATTGATTTCTAAAATTAAAGAGAGTGGCTTGCAAATAAATGGCGGGGGTATAACATCTGGCTTAAGTTGACCGCAGGGGCTGTGCTTCAATTTCAGTTTTCGTGCTCCGCATAAAGTCTTTTTTTATCGTAGTTCAGTGCCCCGCAAGCTTGCGGCAACTTAGCCACACATTATCTGCTTCAAATGGATCGCAACGAAATAATAGCGAGATTTGTCTCAGCACTTCGAACTTGCGTCAAGAATGATCGTTCCCTAATCTGGCGCAAGGTTCACGAGCGAGCTATCACCGCATCGCTTGCTTGCTACATGCGTCCGTTGTTCCGCGAGTTTGACGTTGATGTTGAATATAATCGCAACATGGAATCGACAAAATCAACTGGCGATGTGCGCAATCCATTTCCGGACATAATCGTACATATTCGCGAATCCAACGCGCACAATATGCTCGCAGTTGAGGCGAAGGGTCATTGGAGCACTAGTGATCAAGACAACGACAAAAAAAACTTGTTTCCTTCGTCAAGGATCCAGAATTCCAATATCGCATTGGCATCGCACTAAAATTTTGCAAACCGGCCCCAATTCCCAATGAAAACGCGAAATTCATATACAGGTGTCAGCTAGAGTATTATTACGACGATCAGTGGCACGACCCTGTTTGGGTCGAATTGGATGAAACCGAAAACATAAATCGTAGATAACCAGGGGATGCACGGGACGGGAATACGCGTGTACAAATGGTGAGTCAACTCCCCGCCCCGTGATCCCTGTCGATATGCGCCATCAACTCGTCGCGGGTGACGATGGTGTAAACATCAGGCGCCTCTTTTTGGATGTTTGCAATGCCGCCTTCCTGGCGGTCTACCAAAATCACCGCTGCTAACACCTCCAGCCCTTCAGATCGCGCCCGCTGAATCGCCTTGATGGCCGAGCCGCCTGTGGTGGCTACATCGTCAATGATGACCACTTTATTCCCCGGCGCCAAATCGCCTTCCACCCATTTGACGATGCCGTGGTCTTTCCGGGTTTTCCGGATTGAAAAGGCCTTGAATGGTTTGTTTTGTAAACTGGATGCGAAGGCGGCCGCAACGGCAATGGGGTCCGCCCCAAAGGTCATGCCGCCGATGGCGTTGATCTCCAGGTGGGAAACCGCCTCAAACACCAGATGGCCGACGAGAAACATCCCTTCCGGGTGTAAGGTAACCGGCTTGCAATTGACGTAGTAGCGGCTTTTACGCCCGAAAGCCAGTTTAAATGAGGGCTCTTCGCTGTATTGAAACGATTTTGCACACAATAGCCGGATCAGGTCTTGTTTCATCGGTGCTCCTGTCAGGTTATCTACGTATATGAACACCATCGTTGGTAAATAAAAAGCCTAAAAACACCACCGGGGCCAATAAAATGTGCCATTGGTGGAGCTGTTCCGTACAAAAAACAGTGACTCCCACTGAAGGGAAGAAGCCAATTGAAGGGATTTCAGTGGGAGCCAAGGAGCATCAGGAAAACCCCGGCAGGCACTCCCAAGCATCGGTTCTCTTATAGCAACAACCTTGGCTGGTGACAACCGGTGACGGGGAATTGACATGTAACCGCTGAGTATGTCATTTTTGATTGTATGTATTCAGTCGAAATTATATTTAATGTGTCGTTATCCGGCGGATTGAAGGAGTTTCTGCATGAGCGCGAAGATCACCTTGGCAAATAGCAGTCAGCTCAACGTTCCCGATCACCCCGTCATCCCCTTTATCGAGGGCGACGGCACCGGCCCCGACATCTGGCGCGCCGCCCAAACGGTGTTTGACGGGGCCGTAAAAGCGGCCTACGGCGACGACCGCCGAATCGACTGGCTGGAAATTTTGGCCGGGGAAAAGGCCTTTAACCAGACCGGGGAATGGCTGCCCGACGCCACCGTCGAGACCATCAGATTGCACCGCGTAGCCATCAAGGGGCCGCTGACCACACCTGTGGGGAAGGGGATTCGCAGTATTAACGTGGCTTTGCGGCAGGTTTTAGACCTTTACGCCTGCGTGCGCCCTGTCAAGTATATCCCTGGAATCCCCAGCCCCATGAAAGACCCTGAACAGGTGGATATGATCGTTTTCCGAGAGAATACCGAAGATCTCTACGCCGGAATCGAGTGGGAAGCGGAGAGCAGCGGCGCCGCCAAGGTGATTGATCTGGTCAAGGCAGAGACCGGCCGGGAGCTGCGGCCCGATTCGGGGATCGGCATCAAGCCTATCAGCCGTACAGGCAGCCGCCGCTTGGTGAAAAAGGCCATTGAGTTTGCTTTGGCCCGGAAAAAGCCCAGTGTCACCCTGGTTCACAAGGGCAATATCATGAAATTTACCGAAGGCGCTTTCCGTAGTTGGGGGTATGAACTGGCCAACGAAGAATACCGGAATAATTTGATGACTGAAGCGGATGCGTGGGAACACCATAACGGCCAAACACCAGCGGGCCGGGTAATGATCAAGGATCGCATCGCCGATGCCATGTTTCAGCAGATTTTGCTGCGCCCCGCCGAATATAGTGTCTTGGCCACGCCCAACTTGAACGGCGATTATATCTCCGACGCCCTGGCCGCCATGGTGGGCGGCCTGGGGCTGGCGCCGGGAGCCAATATCGGTGACGGCTGCGCCATCTTTGAGGCGACCCACGGCACAGCACCCAAATATGCCGGACAAGACAAGGTCAATCCCGGATCGGTGATTCTTTCCGGGGCGATGATGTTTGAGCATCTGGGCTGGAACGAGGCGGCCACACTAATCCGCGACAGCGTGGTGAAAACCATCGGCCAAAAAACGGTCACCTACGACCTGGCCCGCCAGATGGAAGGGGTTGTGGAGTTGTCTTGTTCGGGGTTTGGTGCAGCGGTGGTTGAAAATATGACAGCGTCGTAAATGGCGTTGCAAAAAAGAATCATCTGCGCGGTTGCTCAGGTTTGCCGGATTGGCGATATACCGGCATAATCTCAACCATGGCAAGCCTTAACGCCTTGGATACGAGCCTTTATCCATAGCCCTTCAAATTCAAAACAATATCTCGACATATCGGGGAGTGATAATGAAAAAAAACGACTTTTTAAAAGTAATCGAAGTCAGCGGCGAGCAGCTTGCCATATACGATATCAACCGTTTGGAAGTCAATGGAATTGCCAGGGTCAGCCATCTCCCTTTTTCCATCAAAATCCTGGTGGAAAACCTGCTGCGCAAACTGGACGGCCTTGTGGTCCAGGAAGATGACCTGAAAGCCATCGCTAATTGGCAAAAAAAGTACACCCGCCCCGTTGAAATCCCACACCATCCGGCCCGGGTACTGATGCAGGACTTTACCGGAGTTCCGGCGGTGGTTGATCTGGCCGCCATGCGCGACGCCATGGCCGCCATGGGCGGCGATCCCGAAATGATCAACCCCCTGGTTCCGGTGGATCTTGTGGTGGACCATTCCGTTCAAGTGGATCGTTACGGCACCCCCGACGCTCTCGAATACAATGTTCAAAGGGAGTATGAACGAAACGGGGAGCGCTACGAGCTGTTGAAATGGGCTCAAAAGAGCTTTGCAGACTTTAAAGTGGTGCCACCCCGTTCGGGGATCTGCCATCAGGTCAATCTGGAGCATCTGGGTCAGACGATTATCACCCAAGAGATTGACGGCCAACTGGTTGCCTTTCCTGATTCACTGGTAGGCACCGATTCCCACACCACCATGATCAACAGCATCGGCGTTATGGGCTGGGGCGTCGGCGGGATCGAGGCCGAAGCGGTTATGTTGGGTCAACCCTACTACATGGCCATTCCCGAAGTAGTGGGGGTGCGTTTGGTGGGTCAATTAAACCCTGGTGTTACCGCTACGGATTTGGTGCTGCGTATCACCGAGCGGCTCAGGGCCCAAAAAGTAGTGGAAAAATTTGTGGAGTTTTTCGGCCCCGGTATGACCCGACTGTCGGTAACCGACCGGGCCACCATCGCCAATATGAGCCCCGAGTACGGCGCCACCATGGGGTTTTTCCCTGTGGATGGCAAGACCGTTGACTACCTGCAAATGACGGGCCGAAAAAAGCGGGCGGCCATTGTGGATGCCTGCTGTCGTGCACTGGGGCTCCTTTACGACGGAGACAGCAATCCCGAATATTCTGAAGTGGTGGAGCTGGATCTGGCCACCGTGGGCCCGGCCATCTCCGGTCCGGCTCGGCCCCAGGACCGTATCCCCTTGCAGCAGGTAAAAGAGACCTTTGCCAAGATCATCGGTTGTGAATACGAGGCTGTCAACGACCCTATAGAGACCTCCCGGTTTTTCAATGAGTCGGGCTGCCGGTCACGCCGGGTGAAAAAATGTGTGCCGGTCAATCAGCGCACTTTTCAATTAGAGCAAGACGGAGAGGTCAAAGAGGTCGGTGACGGCAGCATTGTGATTGCCGCCATCACATCCTGTACCAACACCTCCAATCCGTCGGTGCTTTTGGGCGCCGGGCTGGTGGCTAAAAAGGCCGTTGAAAAGGGGCTGACGGTTCCCGGCCATGTCAAAACCTCATTGGCACCCGGTTCCAAGGTAGTCACCCGTTATCTGAACGATGCCGGATTGACCCCCTATTTGGAAAAGCTGGGGTTTCATACAGCAGCCTTTGGCTGCACCACCTGTATCGGTAACTCAGGGCCGTTAGATCCGGCTATTGAACAGCTCATCAGGGCGCACGATCTCAATGTGGCTGCTGTATTGTCAGGCAACCGCAATTTCGAGGCAAGGATTCATCAGTTGATCAAATCCAACTTTTTGGCCTCGCCCATGCTGGTGGTGGCCTTTGCCCTGGCCGGACGCATCGATATCGATCTGGCCACGGAGCCGCTCGGTTTTACCCCCGATGGTGAGCCGGTTTATCTGCTGGATCTCTGGCCGGAAAATGAGGATATCAACGATCTGGTCCAAAAGCATGTAAAAGAAAGCTTTTTTAAAGAGGAGTACGGGCGCATATTTGAAGGCGACCGGTTCTGGCAGGATTTGCAGGTAACCGAAAGCACTACCTTTGCCTGGAATTCGGACTCAACCTACATCAAACGGCCGCCTTACTTTGAGGGTTTTACCCGTGCGTCTGCCCCGGCTGCAGACATCGATAATGCCAAAGCGCTGCTGCTGCTCGGCGATACCGTTACCACCGATCACATCTCGCCGGCCGGAGCCATTGCCCTCGATTATCCAGCAGGAAAACATCTTCTGGGAAAAGGGGTGGCGCGGGTTGATTTTAACTCCTATGGTTCCCGTCGCGGCAACCATGAGGTGATGATGCGCGGCACCTTTGGTAACATCCGCATTAAAAACCTGTTAGTAGCGCCTAAAGAGGGCAGCTTTACCCTCAAATTCCCCGAAAAAGAGGATGCCTTTATCTTTGACGCGGCCATGGCCTATGCCAAGGCCAAAACGCCGCTGTTGGTGTTGGGCGGTAAGGAATACGGCACCGGTTCCTCGCGGGATTGGGCCGCCAAGGGAACCAGTTTACTCGGTGTTCGTGCGGTGATCACCCGATCTTTTGAACGGATTCACCGCAGCAACCTGGTGGGTATGGGCGTGTTGCCGTTAGTTTTCAGGGAAGGAGAAGACGCTGCGACCTTAGGGTTGGACGGCTCGGAAACCTTCACCATCAAAGGGCTGGCCGACGTAGGCCCCCGCAGTGTGTTGACGGTCACGGCCACCCATCCCGGCGGCAAAACCACCGGGTTTGAGGTGGTCTCCCGTCTCGATACCGAGGTGGAGGTGGCCTACTTTCAAAATGGTGGAATTTTGCCCTATGTGCTGCGCCGGATGTTGGGGTAAGAGAGACGCGTTAAACGGGCATGGACAAAGTTGCAGTTGTGGCGCGCCCTATGACGGCAGCGTCTCTTTGTTGTGCGAAACCGGCCGCCTCAACCGAATTGACGCCCGTGGAATATTTGACCACAAATTCACCTGAAGTCTCTACTTTTAAGTGGTACTAACCTCCATGGCCGTAAACAGCCACAACGAACAATGAAAGCCTTTCTTTTTGTACACATTTGGTAAGACTTTTCATATAAACGTCCATGACCGCTAGCGGCCACAACAGACGGTGAAAAGTCCGTTTTTGAGCCTTAAAGAGGAGACTTTTCATATAAACCTCCAAGGCCGTAAACAGCCACAACGGACGATGAAAGTCTTTCTTTTTGTACATATTTGGTAAGACTTTTCATATAAACCTGGGGAGGGTTGCAACAGGGCCGCTTCTTTGTTGCGGGTAGTTATGTTGTTTGCTAATGTAGGCGCCCGGTCATAAATTTGCCCAATGCCCCCGTAGCTCAGTGGATAGAGCACAGGATTCCTAATCCTCGCGCCGCAGGTTCGACCCCTGCCGGGGGCGCCAGTGTCCACATCATGTTACCATCCAAAGGATATGAAACACCGCTATTTTACCTTACGCACCAGATATTCCTGGATGCGGTTGCCCTCTTTACGTTTAACAGCCACGATATAGGGGCCGAAGGCGAACTCCTCATTTTCCTGGGGGATTTTACCGATAACATCCAGCACATAACCGGAAAACGTATCGTATTCACTGGAATCTGCTATCTGCATACCTGTTGTGGCATTGACATCTTCGATATCCGACCTGCCGGGCACCCGCCACTCACATTCGGCGGTTTTGGTGATCTGCGGCTCCACCTTATCGGTCTCATCCTCGATCTCCCCCACCAGTTCTTCGATCACATCCTCTAAGGAGATCAAACCGGAAACCCCGCCATGCTCATCCACCACAATAGCCAAATGGTTGCGGCGTTTTTTAAATTGGGTCAATAGGGAATCAAGCTTTTTATTTTCCGGCACAAAATAGGCTTTGCGCATAATTTTGCGCAGATCCGCATCTCCATTGTGGGTGATCTGATACAGAAGCAAATCCTTGGTGGTGATAATGCCGATCACGTGATCAATATCGCCCTCAATAACCGGTACGCGGGTATATCCCGTCTTGGCCAATTCCTCTAAATTGAGCGGTTTTAGAATATCAATCACAAACATATCGGCCCGGGGCGTCATAATCTCCGAAGCCTTGGTATCGTCAAATTCAAAAATATTATGAATAAGATTACGCTCCTCGGTTTTAATCTGCCCCACCTCTTCCACCACCTCCACAAAGGTCATCAGTTCATCTTCGGTCACCGAAGGATTTTTTTGCATCCGGCCGGTCAATTTGGGAATAAAGCCCAATATCAACAATACCGGCCAAAACAAGACGGAGAGCCAATAGATCGGATAGATGGTCAACCGGGCAATAGCAACGTTATTGCGGGTGGCGAAGGATTTGGGCAGCACTTCACCAAAAACCAGGATGAGAAAGGTCATGGCGCCTGTTGCCAGACCTACCGCATAATTGGGGAAAAGCCGCAATGTGATCACCGTGGCCAAAGCCGAAGCGCCCACATTGACTATATTGTTGCCGATCAGAATGGTGGTTAGCAGCTTGTGGGAATCTTTTTTCATTCGCTCGATGAGCGCTTCGGTTCGACCGCCGTTTTTGCGTAAGTGTCTTGCCCGGGTGGAACTGATGGAGAAAAGGGCTGTTTCAGCCGATGAGAAAAAACCCGATAAAAGCAGTAAAATGACTAAAATGAGAATGTCACCTGTCATTGGAGATATTTTATTATCGGTTTTGAGGGAATAACAACAGAAAAGCCACTGGAAGGCGTACCAGTGGCTTGTGGTGATATCACGGAGAAAACCCGTTCACTTCGGTTAATCTTGCGTAGGCGCAAAACAAGCGCCGAGATAGATGGGGGTTGGTCTATTCCTTCGGATGACATGAGTTGCAGCTTGTCGGACCAGTCGGTTTGATCCGCTCCTGTTTCCCTCCCATAGCCATGGCAATCTCTTTATTATGCGCTTTGATGGCCTTATGGCAACCAATGCACTGATCATGATAGGCGTTTTTGTAATACATCACCGGGTCATCACCGGAATCTGTTGCCGGCATGGCGTCCAGGTCGTGGCACCCGGAGGTCATGCAGCCTTGGACCTGATCCTCACCGTCCCATTGATGGTGGCAGGTCATGCAGTTGATGCTAAAATGCTGCGAATGCGGAAATTCCACCGATGCCCGTTTGACCTCCACGGAATCCGGCGGGCTTAACTCAAATGCACCCAGGGGAACCTGCAGGACATCTCCTTCTGCCATTTCCGTATCGCTTGCTGTACTTATGGCAATGCCATAGACGACCACTGCCAGCAGACCGAGCAACACAAAGACCGTTTTTCGCATCCTACCCTCTCCTTTTACGCTAACGCCTAATACAATATTTGCAATAACGGTACGGCTATATAGACAGCCGGGGCACCGTTTCTCAATAATATGGAAAAAGCCTCAATGCAAGCTAAAAGTGCCCTTTAACAAGCCTGATCCCCGCGTCGATTCTGAGGTGGCCGGATATTGGCCCGAATCACCCGCAGGATTTTGGGCGTATAATCAGAACGGCGCCCCATGCGATTGCCCTGGAATTTCATGAATAATATGGCCGCCGCAAAGGCACTGACCCCGCAAATGGCCGCCACCGTCGAGACATTCGTACCCATGCGGCCGGCCCAAAAACTACCAAACACAGCCCCCATCAACATACACAAAATGGGGAAGACATAAATCAGGAAGGCCGCCTTCAACAGCGACGCGGTTTTAAAGGTCAGCACCACCCGGTCGCCGGCTTGGGCCGCCACCCGGTTTTCGACTTTGATCATCATGCCGGCCCCATCGCCGCCGGTGGCGCAAGAGCCCTTGGCGCTACAGTGGTTACACGCGCTGCTACGAGTGGTCTTCACCCAGGCCATGCCGCCCGCTGTTTCCGCTACGATACCCTCTTTTGTGGCCATAATGATCTCCGCACGATTTACGCCGCGGCAATCTCCTCTTTTTCACGCTTTTCGTTTACCGGCGGATACCTACGATAACAGATCAAACCACACTGCAGGCAACGGCCGGCTTCCTTGCGAGCGGTGTGTTCATCCAGACCCTTTTCCAATTCAACGGCGTCGGGCGCCAAATCAAGGGGTATGATCTGCCTAGGATAGGTGCGGGTCGGCACCACCTTGTCCACGTTTTGAACCGGGCTGTTCGGAGTGACCACATTGACCGGTAAAGAGAGCTCAATGTCGTACATCGCCTGATGAATCGCCGCCGCTGCCCTACGCCCGGCTCCAATGGCCCTGATCGCGCCGGAAAAATCGCTAAGCACATCCCCCCTGGCAAGCAACCCCGCCTCACCGAACTGCTCCGGGGCCTTGTAGGGTTCAAAGGCCTGCCAGTGAACGGGGCCTTCAGACCTTTCAATAGGATTGTCCGCTTCTGTTCGGGCTGTATAAATAAATTGCGGAAAGCGCCCCATGGGTAAAAGCAACGCATCAACATCAACCTGGCGCTCTTGCCCGGATGTCAGATCTATCCACCGAATCCCCGTGAGCTTTTGATCAACACCCGCTATGCCGGTGACACCGCCGCCGGTCACCACTTCAATTTCCGGCAAATTATCAGCTTCAACACCCTTGGTTTGAGGCGGCAGCGCCTCATCTGCGGCTTGTAAAATAACGGTTACCTTTTCAACCCCAATCGTCTTTAGCATGGCCGCTACGGTCCAGATGGCGTTATCACTACCGGCAATGACTATATGGCGCCCGCAATTAAATGCGTCGGGATGGTTATTGGAAAACCGCAAGAGATCAATCATCAGATAGACACCGGGAATCGGCTGCTCAAACGTATGGGTCACGCCGCGCGCCAGGCGGTTGTCCCAACCGCCCGTGGCCAAGAAGACCGCCTCAAACCCCCTGCCCAGCAGGCTGGCAACGGTAAAACCGTCACCGATCATTTGCCCGGTTTCCGCTGAGACGCCCATCTGGAGAATTCCCTCGATATCCCAATCCAAAACCTCACGGGCCAGCCGATTTTCGTGAATGGCGCTTCGGAGCAGTCCACCCAGCTGGTCAGTGGCTTCATAAACCGTTACCGAATGTCCCAGCCTTGCGGCAAAAAAGGCGGTTGACAGCCCCTGTACGCCACCGCCCACGACGGCGATTTTGCGACTGGTTTTCGGCGCCCGAAAGGGCTGAACCCGGACACCTTTGGACATCTCGTAATCGGCGGCGTACCGTTTTAGCCCATTGATGGCAACCGATTCGTCCACCAGCATGCGGCGACACTCATCCTCGCAAGGCCGTGGACAAATACGTCCGATGACCGTGGGAAACGGGTTGCGTTCCTTAATGACCTGAACCGATTTGGCATAATCACCTTTCTGGATATGACCGATATAACGGCAAATATCGATCCCCGCCGGACAGGCCCGCTGACAGGGGGTCGTGCAGTCTTCAAGGGTATACTCTTGCATCAACCGCCGGGTGACAGATGAGAGCTTGATAATGTGTTTCGGGCAGACCCGTTCACAGGCGCCGCAGCCGGTACATTTTTTTTCACTCACCTTGGGAAGACCGTCCAGGCCCATTTTCAACGCCCCGAACTGACATGCCTGGACACAGCTGCCAAGGCCCAGGCATCCAATCGTGCACACTTTCATTCCGCCGGAAAGCATTGCCGCTGCGCGGCAGTCGGACATCCCTTCGTAAAGATACTTTACATCGGCATCCTCAACCCCATACGTGCAGTCGGGTAATGCAATGTCCGGCTCCTTGGCTTCAATACTGATACCCATAATGGCGGCAATGGCTTCAGCCACATCCGGTCCGGCCGCCACACAGGAGTTGGGTGACGATTTCCCCGCCACAATCGCCTCGGCATTGGGAGTGCATCCCGGATAGCCGCAACCACCGCAATTTGCGCCGGGAAGCGCATCGTCCACAGCCAAAACCTGTGGATCCACGTAAACGTAGAATATTTTTGAGGCCACGGCCAAACCCAGGCCTACAATTACGCCCAAGCTGCCCATAATGATAATCGCTGTGGTCATATGTAACTCCTTAACAGCGTTGTTAAAGGTTCCTTCAAAGTTCTAAAAGATCGCGTCAAAACGGCACTTTTCATAGCAGGTTAAACATTCGACGCATTTTTCCCGGTCAATCACCGCCACTTCTTTCTTTTTCCATGTGATGGCATCGGTAGGGCATGCTTTGAAACAAAGTCCGCACTTTTTACAAGCATCCGGGTCCACGGTGAATGTAAGCAGTGCCGCACAACGTTTGGCCGGACAAACCTTATCCAGAATATGGGCTTCGTACTCATCTCTGAAATAGCGTAGGGTTGATAATACCGGATTGGGTGCGGTTTGTCCTAAACCACACAACGACGCCTCCCTGATAGTATCGGAGAGCTCATCGAGAAGGTCCAGGTCAGACGGCTCCCCACGCCCTTCAGAGATTTTAACCAACAACTCCAGCTGACGGCGGGTCCCCTCCCTGCAAGGGGTACACTTCCCGCACGATTCATCCTGGATAAATTCCATGAAAAAGCGGGCCATATCAACCATGCAGGTACGATCATCCATAACGATGACACCGCCGGAACCCATAATGGCTCCCACCTTGGCAATGGCCTCATAATCGACCGGGATATCGAGATACTGCTCCGGTACACAGCCGCCCGAAGGGCCGCCCAACTGGACGGCCTTAAACTTACGCCTGTTGGGTACTCCGCCGCCAACGTCATAGATAATCGACCTCAACGTGGTGCCCATGGGGACTTCCAGCAGCCCGATATTGTTGATGTCACCGGAAATGGCAAACACCTTGGTACCTTTGCTGGTTTCTGTTCCTACACCGGCGTACCAATCGCCGCCATGGCGGATAATCTGCGCCACATTTGCCAGGGTCTCCACATTATTCAGGATAGTCGGTTTTTCCCACAACCCTTTGTGCGCCGGAAACGGCGGCCTGGGCCTCGGCATGCCCCGTTTCCCCTCGATGGAGCGCATCAGCGCAGTCTCTTCGCCACATACAAAGGCCCCGGCGCCTTGATAGATTTCGATGTCAAAGTCAAACCCGGAACCCAAAATATCCTTACCCAGCAGCCCGTATTCGGAAGCTTGCTGGATTGCCAGCCCCAGCCGCCTGACAGCCAACGGATACTCGGTACGGGCATAAATATAGCCTTTTTGGGCGCCGATGGCCTTGGCGGCGATCGTCATCCCTTCCAAAACGGCATGGGGGTCCGCTTCCAGGATACTGCGGTCCATAAAGGCACCCGGATCACCCTCATCGGCATTGCACAACACATATTTTTCATCACCCGGACCGGCTTGGGCAAACTGCCATTTGAGTCCGGCCGGAAAGCCGGCCCCTCCTCTGCCGCGCAGGCCCGACTTCTTCACCTCTTCAACGATATCGCCGGGTTCCATTTCAAAAAGGGCTTTGGCCACACCATCGTATCCATTCCGGACGATATACTCTTCGATCACCTCAGGATCGATTATCCCTTTATTCCGCAGGGCGCGGGACATCTGATTGGAGAAAAAGGGAATCCGGTCCAGTTCACCGATTTTCTTTTTGGTGATCGGATCTTTAAACCAGAGCCTTTCCACCGGTTTGTCGTTAATCAGATGCGATTCGATCAGTTCGGGAACGTCGTCGGCCTTTAGTTTCTGATAGAAAATCCCCCCCGGCTGCACCACCATAATGGGGCCGGCGGCGCAAAAACCGTTGCACCCCGTCTCAACGACTTCTACCTTGTCGTTTAATCCTTTGGATTCAATCTCCTCTTGCAATGCCGGAATCAGCTTCAGGCTACCGGTGGCATGACAACCGGTGCCACCGCAAACCAGCAGCCGTATTTTTGACTCAGGATCCATTTTAAGCGCATACTCTTCTCTCAGCGCCCCAAGGGTTTCGACGGTTAATCGCGCCATGTGGCTATCTGCTCCTCTACCTAAAAAATTTCATGTGCATTTTTGAAAAAACCTGAAGGAGATCTTTTGAACATAACAATTTCGTTCAAATTCCCGGAAAACAACGAATGCAACCCATACAATACCGGGTCATCATTCGAGGATAAGATTCTAGCCCGTTATAAAGAACCGAAAGGACCCTATTCGTCGGGACATAGCATCATAAGCGATTGCCCCGAGCCCTATCTATTCATATTGCTCTAAAACCTCCACGATCTTGTCCGCACTGACATCCCCGTGAACATCTTCACCAATGGTCAAAACCGGCGCCAGACCACAAGCCCCTAAACATCGAACCGCCTCCAGGGAGAACCGCCGATCTTCTGTGGTATCACCGTCTTCAAGACCAAAGCTGCCCTTAATACGAATCATGACGTCTTTCATCCCCTTGACATAGCAAGCAGTGCCCATACAGGCCCGAATCGTATGGCGACCCTTGGGCTCCATGGAGAAAAGGGAATAAAAAGAGGCCACACCGAAGACATCACTTTGGGGCAGGTTCATTCCGCGACCGATATAATCGATCAGTGCTACCGGCAAATAGCCCACAATATTTTGACACTCTCTTAAAACAGTAATCACCGACCCGGGGACAGGTTTGTTCTGAAAAATAACTTCATCGATTTGCGCCAACATTTCGCTTGTAATGTCGTGATGTTGTAGGCTATCAACAGGTTGGCCCATAAATTGTCCTCCAGGTCGTAAAAATCGGCCAACCGGTTGTGGCGGCGGCCATTAAAATATAATGAATCTCTGCCTCTTTCATCGAGCAAACCATAGCGATTCACATCAAATTTTAACGAAGAAGTCTATATAATAAAAATGGTATAATGGCAACAACCGATATGGCCCGAACCCAAATGGAACCGGCAATGACGCCCTCTCTTGAAACACGGATTGGTTCGGCAGCCGGGTGGCTGCAAAAAAAGATTGATGTCACCCCGGTCGCGGGAATTATGACCGGCACCGGATTGGCCGCCGGTTTTAACAAGATGGCGCCCATCGCCCGATTCGACTACAGAGACATCCCCCACTTCCCGGAACCAACGGTCCAAAGCCATCCCGGCGAGTTGCGGTTGGTGACCTTTAATGGAAAGGTCGTTATGGTCTTTCAGGGCCGATTACACCTTTATGAAGGGTATCAGCCGTGGCAGGTGACATTTCCCGTCCGGTTGATGCAAACGATCGGTGTGAAGCATCTTTTCGTCACCAATGCCGCCGGCGGTCTAAACCCCTCTTTTGAACCGGGGCAAATCATGGTGATTACCGATCAGATAAATCTGACCGGCGTAAATCCGCTTGTCGGACCCAATATTGACGAATGGGGACCACGGTTTCCCGACATGAGCCACGCCTATGACCCCTTTATAATTAAAGCTGTTTCCGATGCCGTCAAAAAATGTTCACCGAAGCTTTCAAAGGGGGTTTATGCCGGATTAAAGGGCCCCTGCCTGGAGACTCCGGCGGAAATCCGATATTTACAATCTGTCGGTGCCGATGCGGTCGGCTTTTCCACCGTTTGCGAGGTGATTGCGGCGGTTCACGGCGGTATGCGGGTCACGGGGTTTTCCACCATTACTAATGTACATACGCCGGAAGACCCTCAACCGGCCACCTTGGACGAGATTATCAGCGTGGCCCAAAAAGCCGCGCCTCAATTGGCCCGCGTGATGCACGAAATCATCCGTACGCTTTAGGTTGCTCCAAACGGATATCCCCTCTATACCCAGTGACACGATTATCTCTCGGCATGCCGCTTTTACCGCACCACCAGCTTGACTTCAATGAATGCATACTAACACTTGGCTGTACCAAATTAACATGCACCTGTTTTTTGGGAACCCATATGTCTCAAGCGACCACTGCCTCACCGTTCACTATCACGAACGTCAAGTTATACATCTTATTCCGGATATTTTTTAACGCCCGATTCTATTATCCGATCTTTACCATCCTCTTTATTGACTTTGGTCTCACTGTTGCCCAATTCTCGATTCTCAATTCAATCTGGGCCGCCACCATTGTTTTGGCGGAAGTGCCTTCCGGCGCTTTGGCCGATACAATCGGCCGACGTAAATTGTTACGGCTCACTGGCTGGCTGATGGTCTTTGAAATCAGCCTGTTGGCGTTTGCTCCGAAAGGTAACCCGCAACTGCTCTTTGCCATCTTTGCCATCAACCGGATTTTAAGCGGACTGGCCGAAGCGGCGGCAAGCGGCGCCGATGAGGCGTTGGCCTACGACTCGCTCAAATTCAGTGGAAAGGAGCATCTTTGGGGATCGGTACTGGAGTCGCAAATGCGCTGGCAATCCCTGGGTTTTATCGTGGCGATGACTATCGGTGCGGCGGTGTACGATCCGGCCACTGTTCAGATTGCCGCCGATTGGGCCGGTCTGGCAACAGTCATTACCCGGGAAACGACTCTGCGCATCCCTCTTTTTCTCACCTTGGTCATGGCTTTGGCAACCCTGGTCATCACCCACCGCTTTAAAGAACTCCGTGCCAATGAACCTATCACCCCAAAGAAGCATACTCCTGGGCAACCCCCATTGCGCCAGGCATTTCATCTGACGTTTGAGACGGGCCGCTGGATTTTGAAGACGCATTGGGTGCTGGTCATCATTACCGCCGGGTTTGTCTTTGACGGAATTGCCCGGATGGTGATCACCTTGTCAAGCCAATACTACCGGGTCATTGAATTGCCCGAAGCGTCCTATGGGATTATCGGCGCCGGCGTAGCCATGTTGGGACTGGTACTTCCCAAAATTACCCGGCGGCTCAGTGAATACCGCTCCATCCGTTTCAATTTTGGGGTCATGGCCCTGCTCAGTCTCATTGGATTGGCCGGCATGAACCTGTTTATCCCTTATCACGGACTGATTCCGGCGGTCATTCTCTTCAGTGTAATGTACTTTAACGGCTTTTTCATTAGTGACTATTTAAACCGTATGACCCCATCTAACCGCCGGGCCACTGTGTTGAGCTTTAAGGGACTCTCCTATAACCTTGTTTACGGCATTCTGGGCATTCTCTATTCCATTTTATTGGCGGGTACCCGCCCGGGCGTCAAAGAGACACAGCCCGAGACTTATGGGGACTTGATAGAAAACCTCGTTTTTGTTAAATCTTTTATATGGTTCCCCTTCACCCTCATGGTGATGCTGGCGCTTTTCATCTGCCTTGCGTTATGGCGGCTGGGCCGAGAGCGGCGCTTTTTGAGTCAGCCGGTAAAAAACAATCCTGCCGCTTTGTAAACCGGAATGAAACTTTTCGGAAAACCTGAACTTGATAGTTACTACCATAACTACTATGAGCAGGTGAAAGATGGGCTGGAAGAGTGGGAAAACAATGGTTGACATTAGGATGAGGTGCTTAAGATGAGCACCACGCAACATCATCTGTCGCAACCCCACCTGTTGTAGCATGATACTTTTCTATCTCTGGGTTGCTTGCATTTGGGCCTCTGTATTCGTGTATACCTTTTTCCCATTCTTCTATTGCCCACATTACCGGTGGTTGTTTACTAAGTCGAAGGTTTTTCGCTTTCATGGTTCCGGATGATGACTGAGAAAAAAGGCGGTAATAATCGACCAAAGCGACATGGGGGAATTGGCACCAGGAAACCAGACATATTGGCAAAATCGGCACCTGTTAGATCAAATATGAACTATTACAAATCAAAAGTGCGAAAATTCTGGATACTACTTATGTGCGTCACCTTTCCCCAGGAGAATCAGTAGGGTTGGTATTGTCAGGATTATTTGCCAAGCTTGCCTGGAGTTCTTTAATTAATTTTTTTTTACGAAAATAGTTATCGACTAAAAGCAACCAGGAAGCAAATAAGGCGATGGCAATATAAGCCCAATCTTTAACATCATTTATATAAAAATAAATGATTATAGGGATTGCCGCGACAGCTAAAAGCGTGAAAAATTTGAATAATTTAATTTGCCATAAGTATGATCTGATCTTTCGCTTTTTTTTTAAGAGAGGAGAACTTTTCAATCTTTCAACCAACTGTGTCTTAAATGCATACCTAAGTGCGCTTTCCAAAACAGATAATATAAAAAAACCTAAAAATATTTTAAACCAGAATGGAATCGATACCACTCCTAACCCCCTTCCATCGTTATGAGACCTTTGCATAACTCCTTTTTCACCCGATTTTGGCGTCACGCTCAAAATGTAATCCTCCAAATATTCAATATATTCATCCGGTGACATTTTTCGCCTTTCTTGAGCGTGAACAAAAGCAGATGTTCTGCAAAGGTCTCGTTATCTTCCAGAGAGGTCTATTACCACCATCCAGCGAAGGTCCATCTCCAACTAGACCGCGCCGCCGCCAAGACTATCATTCTTCCCCTTCTTCCCCTTCCCCGTCTTCTCCGTCTTCTCCTGGGTCTCCCTGCGAGCCGTCAGGGTCTTCAGAAGCCTCGTCGGGGTCTTCAGCCTCGTCAGCGTCGTCAGCGTCAGGGTCGTTTAGCCCGTCATCTGGCGACCCATAATCGTCATTATAACCAATAGGATCATCCGGAACATCCAAGTCATCAGTATAATGTCCAAAATCTGTATATGTATCTGGGATGGATATATCATCTTCCGTAAAACCGTCCATTAATTTATCCACCATCTGATTGAGGAAGAGGAAAAGGGTCTCAAGGAGAGTCAGTTTGCCGACAAAATTGAGAAAGCCCCCGCGTACTTATCGCAAATTTTAAACGGCAGAAGGTATCCGCGGCCGGATTTAATGGAAAAAATTTGTACGGCGATTGGTGTGTCTTATGATGTTTTACACTCTGACATTGGAAAGAGTTCCGATTTCTCAGTTAACGAATACACATTCGTCCCGAAAGCTAGGGCCTCGGTCAGTGCCGGTGACGGCTTCACCGCCATTGAGGATGGTGTCGAGTCCAGGTTGTACGCGTTCCGCACAGACTGGCTAAGGAAAATTGCCGGATCAACAAATAACCTGCTCCTGGTTGACGTGGTGGGCGACAGTATGGAGCGGGTACTCCACGACGGGGATTCGATCCTGGTCGACCGGAGCCGGAACAAAATCTCCGACGGGAAAATCTATGTCGTCTCCTACGGCGATGAAACCTATGTCAAACACCTGTACAATCGGCCAGACGGCAGGGTGTCAATCGAGAGCGAAAACAGGGCCGTTTACCGCCCGCACGTGGCCAATATAAAGGATATCCGCATTCACGCCCGCGTCATCTGGGGCGCGCGGGTGTTCTAAGGGGAGAGGCGGCAAGTCATTATAATTTGACAAAATATAACCGAATATTAAAGGGGCAGGCATAATAGGTCGCCGCGCCCCTTTGTTTGGGTGAACTGCCAGGCAAATAACCCCTACTTCATTGCCTCGGCTACCTTGCCCACCAGTTTTTCAGAAGGTGTCAGGGTTTTATCGCCCTCCCGGGTCCATTTGGCCGGACAGGCCTCTTCGCCGTGATCGGCCAGATATTTGTTGGCCTTTAGTTTGCGCAGCAGCTCATCCACATTGCGGCCCAGATTAAAAAAGTTGATCTCAGCGTTGAGTAGCACTCCTTCAGGGTTTATGATAAAGGCGCCCCGCAAGGCCAGCCCGGATGATGCTTCGTAAACACCAAAGAGGCGCGCAAGGTTGCCCGTGGGGTCCGCCGCCATGGGGTATTGCACTTTTTCCAGGGATTTTTCTTCCCGCTGCCAGGCAAGATGGGTAAACTGGGTGTCGGTGCTCACCGTTACGATTTCGGCGTCAGCCGCCTTAAACTCCTCATGTTTTTCGGCCAGGGCTTCAAACTCCGTGGCGCAGACAAAGGTAAAATCGGCCGGATAGAAAAAGAGAATCGTCCATTTGCCGGCCTTTTTCTGTTCGGCCAATGAAATTTTGCCAAAATAGCCTTCCGTGGGATCAAAGGTATCCAGTTCAAACTCAGGGACTTCCTGCCCCACCTTCAACGGTTCGCAACAACAGCTTTCAAGCTCCATAAAATCCTCCTGATAATGATAAAAAAATTGGTCATCGAAGAAATCCATATCGGATTCGTCGAAATTCTTTCAAGATAAATCGGAGTAGTGGAAATTCAAGGGTCCAAGGGGCTTCCTTTTCAATTCAATTTTCCTGCATTTTCGCACCATTTTTAGTGGATTATAACAGGCATGAAAAACTAATTTGGAGATGAACCGCAAAACAAGCCCGAAGGGCTGACATTTTTATAGCAATAGCCATGAAAATGTCATCCCTTCGGGATTTATTAGGCCCACCCTTTCATTTGGAGACCTTTGCAGGACATCTTTTTTTGTTCATGTTCAAGGAAGGTGAAAAAATTTAATTGGTTGAATATATTGAATATTTCGAGGTTTAAATTTTGACTCCTCGACATAACACGTGGAATTGTTTATCAGTCATGAACAACGCACTTATTCACTGAAGACGACCGGAGGCTGTTCATGCAATCAAAAGAGATATTCACACGGGTCTTGGTTTTGACAACCCCCTGGAAACCAAAAGATCGGGTCTGAACCATCTCACATGATTTGATTGGCAGCTAAAGCTGTCTTACGTCAAACCCAAAATATCGCATAACTTTGGTCGTCCTTCCGTTGACAACCGGCAGGTCTTGGGGATTGGACCAGCCGACAAGTTCCTGAACATTTGCTCTGCCAAATTCCGATAGCGAATAAGCAGGGTCATATATTAGATTGGCCATACGTATCTCGATGTCATCTCTCCCGAATAGAAGATATTCAATTGAATCGCGAATCTTCTTGGCGTCATTCTTTTTCAAAAAACTATTTGCTAAAGTTTGGAACCCACCCTTAAAAAACCTTAAGCTATCGTGAAATGAATGCAATACACGTAGACCGCCAATAATTGTATCATCGTCAGCATTTCTAATGGTATCAGGTGCAGGGAAGGTTTTTTCAAATCTGGGATAGGTTATTTTCACGACAGTGTCTTCAAAATGTGACCAATGTGTTTCATGCCACTCATCCACAAGGTCACGGATCATTTTCTTTTGTTTTTCGCCTGCGATTATTGGTGTCTCTTTCCACTTGTTTCTCTGCGCATGTCGCTCTCTCACAAAACTTACAAAAGAATCTATTTCAAGGCGCAATGGGATTTCATCATCAGTATGTTTGCGTTTCCCAACAGAAAGATATACATCCTTTATTACATTGTATGCTTCTAAAAATTCTTGGTAAGTTCGGCGAAAGTCATCAATGAATATGTTTTTTTTACTTTGTTTCGGCAGTCCACGTTTTATGTTGTTGATAACCACCCTACCGATTTTATCGTTAATGTCATTTCGTAAGCTGTCTGCTTGTCGATTTAATGTTAAGTATCTGAGGGGTCGGGGAGTTTTTGTAAATTGCGGCCTCCCTCTAACCCATTGATATTTAAATTAAAATTCGGCATAGACATAAGCCTCTGTAATTGTTATGAATAGTCTCATCAGGCAACAAGGCGAAAGGAGATTATTCATGGCGGTAAAATCAAACAAGATTTCAGAACACTGGATCCGTGAAACTCGAGATGCATTTACAAACTTTTTAGATGAAACCAATTTCCCTGACCCCAAGCGTCTCGGAGAACGGGGTCCTGCTTTCAAGTATCCGGAATG
>Ga0209457_1000168_pt1 | contig 20784 bp, 19 predicted proteins | sample WorMetHEROISLAND_5_FD_187410 | JGI IMG/M metagenome (GOLD analysis project Ga0209457, IMG submission 187410) | Marine gutless worms symbiont microbial communities from Max Planck institute for Marine Microbiology, Germany - Olavius sp. 5 HERON... ... | reverse complement strand
GGGAGTCGGGGTCCATCGAGCAGGACGCCGACGTCGTCATGTTCATCTACCGCCATGAGTACTACCACCCCGAGGACCAAGACAAGAGGGGCACCGCCGAGGTCATCGTCGCCAAACACAGGGCGGGCGCCACGGGCCCGGTCGAGATGACCTTCCAGCCGGAGTTCACCAGGTTCGCCAACCTGGGCCGGGACGTCACCTGAGCGTCAGGCGCGAAAGTCGCGATGTGAGCGACTCGGCGTGGGGCCCGACTGGCCCTGGTACTTCGAGCCGAGCTGAGGCGAGCCGTAGGGGAGTTCCGCCGCGGTCGTCATCCGGCAGAAGCTGATCTGGCCGATCTTCATCCCTGAGTGGATGGCTATCGGGAGGGTGGCCACGTTTGACAGCTCGAGTGTTACACGCCCCTCAAACCCGGGGTCGATGAAGCCGGCGGTCGAGTGGATGAGGAGACCCAGCCTGCCGAGGGAGGACTTGCCTTCGAGCCTGGCCACGATGTCGTCTCCGAGTCTGATCCGCTCCAGGGTCGACCCGAGCACGAACTCGCCGGGATGCAGCATGAACGGCTCGTCGTCGCCGACCTCGATCAGCTTGGTCATGTCCTCTTGCGGCGACCGGGGGTCGATCTCGGAGTAGCGGTGGTTCTCGAACACGCGGAAGGCGGCGCCGACGCGCAAGTCGACAGACGAAGGCTGCACATGAGCCGGCTCGTGGGGGTCGATGACGATCGAGCCCGATCGCAGCGCCTCGCGTATCGACCGGTCGGAGAAGATCATGGCGGGCGAAATCGTATCCGGGTGTCGCGGCGACGGCCACTCGCCTGTGTGGCCCGCGGTGTTGTCTCCGTGGCCCCGGGAGGGACGCTGCTGCATAGGGAAGGGGACCCGCTAGCGCGGGCCCCTTCCATTGAGTGGGTTGTCGGTTGGCCTTAGGCAGTGGTGGGCGGGGCGTTGTCGAGACCGGACGAGACGTCGGCGAAGGTCTCCGAGACTTCCGTGCCGGCGACCCGGACGGCTACCAGGGCCACGATGGCGATGAGCACTACGAGGAGTGCGTACTCCACCATGGAGGCGCCTTCGTCGCTGTCCAACCAGGCTGTTGCTTTTGTCCACAGAGTAAGCATGTTGTCTCTCCTTTATGTGAGTTCTTGTTCTGTTGCCTACTCTCATCAAGATACCGCATCAATGCACAGCGCCTATGGGCCTTGAGGACCATCAAAGGGCTGCGAGCCGGCGTGCCGAGGCCACTGTCAATCCCGGGATAACGTGCGAGTGAGTTGCGGATGCGGGGGTCGTCGGCGCAGCGGCTCCGAGGCGCACAAGAAAGGGGTCCGCTGATGCGGATCCCCTTCTCAATGGATGGATTGTCGATGCGCCTTACTGGTTCGGGGCCGGGGCCGAGGATATGGTGGATATGGTCGACTCGTTGGCGAAGCCGGGATTGCTCTCGAGACCGGACGAGATGTCGGCGAAGGTCTCCGAGACTTTCGTGCCGGCGACCCGGACGGCTACCAGGGCGACGATGGCGATGAGCACTACGAGGAGTGCGTACTCGACCATGGAGGCGCCTTAGTCGGTGTCGAGCCAGGTTCCCTCGTCGGTGTCGAGCCAGGTTCCTTCGTCGGTGTCGAGCCAGGTTCCTTCGTCGGTGTCGAGCCAGGTTGTTGTTTTGGTCCACAGGGCAAGCATGTTGACTGTCCTTGCATGGGAGCGGTTCTTGGTGCAATCAGGACGGTAGCGCATGATCGGTGAGCGGCAATGGGCCTTGAGGACCATCAGAGCCTTTAGGACCGCCAAAGCGGAGCGCAGACCGTGCGGCTATGAGGGGAGTCGCCGAACCAGGGCGCGGTGGGCAGGAGACGGCGGCCGGTGTGCTCGGAGGTGCGGCGCCGCTGCGTTGAGACGCATAAGAAAGGGGACCCGCCAGCGCGGGTCCCCTTCCGTTGATTGGACTGTTAGTCGGTCCTACGTTGTGGGCGGGCCGCCCGTGGCTGGGTTCTCGAGGCCGGATGAGATGTCGCTGAAGGTCTCTGAGACCTCCGTTCCGGCGATGCGGACGGCTACCAGGGCGACGATGGCGATGAGCACTACGAGGAGTGCGTACTCCACCATGGAGGCGCCTTCGTCGCTGTCCAGCCAGGTTGCCGCTTTGGTCCACAGGGCAAGCATGTTGTCCTCCTTGCGTGAGCGTTGGTGTATGCCTACGCCTCGGCAAGTTAACCCAAGTTGGCGGCGCGGCAATGGGTCGAGAGGACCATCCAGTCTCAGCGGGCGAGCCAAGCCCGCCGCCTTTCGTGGGTGGGTCGCTCCGTCGCGGGGCGGGTGGGCCGTTCCCGTTTGAGAAGGAAGCTCCGGGTCCCAAGCGTTGCGGGCGCTGGCGCCCGCAACGATGCCGGCGTGAAGGTCTCCCGCGAGATCTCGAGGGGCCGCCGTGTGACGTCCCCTGCACGTGCGCGCCATGCGCACGCTACACAAGAACGAGACAGCGCGAGTTGGTGAGGGCCGGTCGGATCGAAGTGAACGAAGCGGGATGGGCACTCCGGGGGCGGCTCGCCGCATTCGCGGAGATTCGACGGCGGACCCAACCAGCGGGCCGTGGGACGACCCGCCCTCTTCTGGTCGGGTGACCTTGACCGTGGAGTACCCGCAAGTGGAGCAACGGACCGCGGCCTGTTCGCCGCTGATCTCCGCGATCGGGCGATGAGGTCCTTGACAGGAGCCGTCGGGCGCGACACAATCGGCAAAAAGGTCAGAGACAGGATGTGAGGGTGAGCGATCTACCGGAGAAGTTCAGGAATACGCTAACCATTGGCGATTCCATCAGCGGCTTGAGGGAGATCCCCGACGGTTCGATCCACATGATTCTCTCCGACACCCCCTACGCATCGGCGCCGAGGCATGGGATGTTCTCCACGACAACGCCAACTCAGCGTACCTGGGGGTGAGTCCCGCGCAGGAACGAGCGGGTTCGGTCTTCAGGAGTCGAGGGAAGCCGCTGAACGGCTGGAGCGCGGCGGACCGTCTGATCCCGCTGCAGTACCAGGAGTGGTGTGCGGAGTGGGCGGTTGAGTGGCGCCGGGTGTTGAAACCTGGCGGGTCGGCAGTGCTGTTCGCAGGCCGCCGATTGGCTCATCGTGCGACGGCGGCGCTGGATGATGCCGGATTCACCTTCAAGGACATGATCGCGTGGAAGAAGTCTAGCGCGCCTTTCAGGGCGCAGCGGATCAGCTCGGTGTACGGGCGGCGAGGGGATACGGCGTCGGCGGACTTCTGGAAAGGCTGGCGGGTCGGGAACCTAAGACCGACGTTCGAGCCGATTCTGTGGCTGGTCAAACCCTACACCATCGACGGCGCCATCGCGGACAACATGGCAGACCACGGCGTAGGAGCGTTCAATGAGGCTGCCTACACCATCTATGCCGGGGGGCCGGACAACATCATCGAACATCGGCTTCGAGCGCGGAGAGGCGGGAAGACACCCTACTCAGAAGCCGGTGGAGCTGATGGAGGCGTTGATATCGCTGACAACGAACCCTGGACAGATGGGACTCGACCCGTTCGCGGGGAGCGGTACGACCCTTGTCGCCGCCACGAGACTCGAACGGGTCTATGTCGGTTACGAGGCCAATCCGACGTACGCCGCGACGGCCCATGTCCGTCTCACGGAGGAGCAAGAGAGGCTGCCGGTGTGACGAGGAGCGGCTTGGGTGATGCGTGGAGCGGCGGAAGCGCTGGATCAGCGAGATCGGTCGGCGTTCTGGCGACTTCGCCGGCGGCGCTGAGCGTCTAGCTGGCGATTTGGCTGATGAGCGTATGTCGGTTGGGTTCCGGGCCGTCATCGACCACCTTCGGCTCTGTGGCGCCAACCCAGAAGCGTACGGGTACAACACGAGCGAAGAGAAGCTATATTCGAAGTATACTGACGCAGTGTTGGCGGCACCGCTTCACCATATGCATGCCCGGCGGAGCCAGATCTACTTCCAGGCAGTCAAGAGGCATGTCCTGATCCTGTCATACTCGCATATGGCAGTGTTGGTAGGGCTGGTTCGAGAAGCGGATCAACGCGCCGCTTCAGATGCACTCGGAGGCTTGCTCGGCTCCGTGAGAGTCATGAGCGCTTCGAGGGATGCGAGGTCCCACTGGGCCGGCATCAATCGGACTCTCCTGTGTTCTGACGCAGCGGTGAATCGGCTCTGGTGCGCCGAGATGACGGCGGCGGAGGAGGCGTTGTCGATCACCAAGGCGGAGGCGCTGACGTATTTGGCTGCAGAGCGGAAGCGAATCAGCGGATTGTCGCGCGAGGAAGCGATCAGTCGGCTGCTTGCGTCGAGCAATGTGGTCGGTCGTAGCGCCAGGGTGGGGAAGCTGAGAAGCAGCAGTCTGTTGACAGCGGCCTGAACGAGGGTCCCGGGGTTGGGCGGCGACCGCGATGGGGCCGAGCGAAACAGTGGGACCGCTCTCGTCGGCGACGGGGAGCGTCAAGGGGGTGGCTGGTCCTCAGAACAGGCCGAGGACTGGTCACAGATGATGACGGCACCGGAATTTGTCGAGCGGGTGACGGGAATCGGACCCGCGTCTGCAGCTTGGGAAGCTGCCGTTCTGCCATTGAACTACACCCGCGCGGGCGATCAGAGTAGCGTCAGCCGGCGCCGAAGAGGGTGACCGCGCCCCACAGCGTCAGGAGCAGCCCGACAAGGGAGAGGAACGCGACCCTGCCCGGTCGGTACCGAGCGCCCTCGACGCCTTTCGGGGCCTCGCCCTTCTTGTGTTTCCACCACGCCAGCCCGTTGCCGATCGTCAGTGCGAGGCCAAGCGCCAGCACCAGCTCCGGGATGAGGTTCTCGTAGTCGAGGAAGTCGATGCCGCGCACGGTAACCGGAGCAACCGGCTCGATCGGCCCCGGCGGGCCCGCGGTGGGGGACCGCCTCCGGGCGAAATGGGTTCAAAGCCTGCCGGGACCGGGCGCGTCGTGAATAGGCTCCGACCATGAGCGAATGGGCTGTTGCCTCGGCGCCTGCGACCACGGCCAACCTGGGGCCCGCCTTCGACTGCATGGCCATGGCGTTGCAGCCTCGATGCGCGGTCCGCGCCGCGATGTCCGACGGGTGGGCGATCGAGCACATGAGCGAGCACGGGCCCGGCGCCGGCGAGAGCGACGCTGTGTTGGCCGCAGCGAAGCGGGCCGTCGGCGATCGACCCCTCGCGATCTCGGTCGAGACCGAAGTGCCCCTCGGGAGAGGCCTCGGCTCCTCCGCAGCGGCGTTCGTCGCAGGCGCCGCCGCAGCCTTGCTGGCCGTCGGCGCCGAGGCGGAGCCCGACCGGGTCTTCCGCATCGCCGCCGAGCTGGAGGGTCACAGCGACCAGGTCGGCGCATCGGTGCACGGCGGCTGGGTGATGGTCCCCGCCGAAGGCCCGCCCATTCGCCTGCCTCTCCACACGTCGCTCCGGCCCGTCGTGGCGGTGCCTCCCACACGCCTCCCGACCCAGCGGGCTCGGGCCGTCCTCGCCGACAAGCTGCCCATGGACCTGGTGATACGAAGCCTGGCGCGAGTCTCCGGGCTGACGGCGGGCCTGATCACCGGCGACCCCGAGACCCTGGCCGCAGCTCGCGGAGACGAGATCCATGAAACGGTTCGCGCCGAGCTGAGCCCCGAGGTGGGCGAGCTGATGGACGCGGCCCGCCGCGCCGGCGCCGTGCATGCGGCTCGGTCGGGCGCCGGGCCGTCGGTGGTGGCCTTCGCCGACTCCGCCGCCGCCGATCAGGTGGCCGCCGCCTTCCGCCGGGCGGGCGCCGACGTGATCGACGAGCCTATGGACACGCTCGGCTTGGTCGTGGGACGCGAGCCCGGCTGATCCGGGCTGATCCCGGCTTGACCGCGGCTCAGGCCGCCGCCACCATGTGCCCCGCCCCCTTCCCCCATTGAGAGGCTGATACTTGGGCTCGCTGGTCAAGAAGCGTCGCAAGAAGATGTCGAAGCACAAATACCGCAAACGTCTGAAGGCGAACAGGCACAAGCGGAAGAGGTGACGCACCCGGCTTGAGCCCGCCTCGCTCGAGTCCGCCTCACTTGACCCGCCTCGCTCAACCCGCGTCCCTTGAGCCGCGTCGGGAGGCTCAGATGCGAAGGGCGAGCCAGACGATGACCAAGCCGAGGACGAGGATGGCCCCCTGGACCGCCCCGCGCAGGGCGGGATGCTGACGGCGCGCCGCGGCGGTGTGCCAAGCGGCCAAGACGGCAGACAGCACCACGAAACCGAGTTTGGTGGTGAGGGTCCTGGTCCAGTAGCGGTCGAGCTGCTGGAGGGTCATCAACAGGCCCGTCGTCGCTTGGGCGCCGAGGGCGGTCCACGAGATCCACCCGAACCGGTTGGCCGCCGCCCTGAGGATGGGCCTTGCGTCCGCCCCCTCCGCGACGGCACCGTCCCGGATCGCCGGGGCGAGGAAGGCGAGTGTGATCAAGCCGCCCACCCAGACGGCGGCGCCGACGACATGGGCGAAGAGCAGGATGTCCATGTCGTGATGATGGGGCGGCTGGCCGCCCTACGCCAATTGCCTAGTGGTGTGTCGTACAAATAGCGAAGCGGCTTGGCGCGGACCGGCCCCGGTCAGAGGCCTTTCTCAATGCACAAGCTACGGCATAGGCGAATCCAGAGCATTAGGAAACCGGTTGGGGGGGAGTGTTATACCTGCGACACAGCACTAGCGCGGGTGGTGGCGGAGGAAGTCCTCGATCTCCTCGACGAGCCGGTCGCTCGTCGGGCTGTCATCGTCGGTCTTCTCCTTGAGGCGCTCGACGTACGCCAAGAGGTCTTCGTTGCCTTCGAGGACCTCGTCTACGGTCGAGAGGAAGTCCCGGGTGGCGCCGGCCAAGTCGCCGATCTCCGGTGTGGCGCCCACCAACTCGGCGGCCTTGACGACCAGGGCCTCGGTCGCCGGCGGGTACTCCTGGTTGCCGAGGTAGTGGGGCACGGCTGCCCAGACCGAGATGACGTCGATGCCCGCCTTCCCCAACGAGTGGTTGAGCACGCCGACGATCCCCGTCGGGCCCTCATACCCGCTCGGCGACAACCCGTGGAGCGTCAAGGTCTCAGGTTGTGTGGCCGAGCCGACAAGAGGCACGGGGAGCGTGTGGGCGACCTGGCCGATGAACGCCCCCATCGTCACAGCGCGGCGCACGCCCAGCTTCTGCAACGCCTCCACCAACTCGTTGGTGAAGCTCCGCCACCCGTAGTGTGGCTCCTCTCCGAGCACGACCACGAGGTCCCGCTCCAGGCTCCGCACGGCGAACAGGTCGTTTCGGGGCCAGGCGATCCCGCGCAGGTTTCCGGCGCCGAGCTCGGCGACGGGGCGGCGCATCTGGAAGTCGAAGTGGTCGTCGGGGTCGATCATCGCCAGCAACTCGGGCTCGGTGTCGTCGAGGAACGCCACCGCCGCCAGGCTGGACGACTCCCCGGCGTCGCCCCAACCCTCGAACGCCACCAGAGCGACGGGGTCTTGCAGGACCGGCGTGTCAACCCACTTCAGGGAGGCCATCACCACAACCTACACCCCCAAGCGGGGAAGGGGACCGCGGCGGACCCGACCCGCGGCTGGCCGAAACCGGCTCAACCGCAACGCGTTGAGGACGACGGAGAGCGAGGAGAACGCCATGGCCCCGGCCGCGATCATCGGGTCGAGGAGGCCGAGGGCCGCCAGCGGGACGGCGGCCGTGTTGTAGGCGAAAGCCCAGACGAGGTTCTGCCTGATCGTCCTGAACGTCGAAGTCGCCAGGTTGATGGCGGTCAGGGTGAGTCTCGGGTCGCCGGTGAGAAGCACCACGTCGCCCGCCTCCACCGCCACATCGGTCCCGGGTCCGACGGCGGCGCCCAGGTCGGCCTGAGTCAACGCCGGGGCGTCGTTGATCCCGTCCCCGACAAACGCCGTAATGAGGCCCTGCCGCTGACAGGACCGGACAACTTCGGCCTTCTCGCCCGGTGGGACCTCCGCGCGTACGTCTCCTATCCCGATTTCGGCGGCGATCCGCTCCGCGGTCCGGGTGTTGTCGCCGGTGACCATCGCCGCGCCGATCCCCGCCGCCTCCAGCGCCGCGATCGCCTCCCGCGCCTCTGCCCTGATGGAGTCGGCCACGGCGATCACGCCGCGCACCTCGCCGTCCCAACCCGCCAGGAAGGCGGTTTTGCCCTCGCCTTCGAACCGGGCCATCGCTTCGGCCCAACGCTCGCCGACCGCCATCGCATGATCGGCGGCCAGCACGGGTTTGCCGACGACGACCCGCCGCCCGTCGACGACGCCGACCGCGCCGAGGCCCGCGTGGCTCTCCAAGTCGGTCGGCGCCGAAAGCTCGACACCGATTTCGTCGGCGGCGAGAGCCACGGCTCGTCCGATGGGATGGCCCGACGCTGCCTCAACTGAGGCGACGAGCCGCATGAACTCCCTGTCGGGCCCGCCGGTCGAGATGTCGGTGAGCGTCATGACCGCAGTGGTGAGCGTGCCGGTCTTGTCGAACAGCACCATGTCGACGGCCCGCGCCCGCTCGAAGACCTCGGCGTTCTTGAACAGGATGCCGAGCTCGGCGCCTCTGCCGGCGCCCGCCATGATGGCCGTTGGCGTGGCCAGGCCGAGGGCGCACGGGCAGGCGATGATGAGGACCGCCACCCCCGCTTGAACCGACGGCCCGGCGCCGTTCCCGAGAACCGCCCAAGCCAGCGCCACGGCGACGGCGATGAGGATGACGACGGGGACGAAGATGGCGGAGACCCGGTCGGCGAGACGTTGGACCCGCGCCTTGGACGCCTGAGTCCGCTCAACCGCTCTCACGATGTTCCCGAGGGCCGTGTCGGCGCCGACCGCCGTCGCCTCAACCGTCAGGCGGCCCTCCTGGTTGACCGTGGCGCCGAAGACCTCGTCGCCTGCCCGCTTGTCGACCGGCATGGGCTCGCCGGTCAACATCGACTCGTCGACGGATGAGGCTCCTTCTTTGATGGTCCCGTCGGTCGGGATCTTCTCCCCCGGTAGCACGATCATCAGGTCGCCGGGCGCCACTTGGTCGATCGGCACGGAGACCTCGGCGTCTCCGACGAGGGCTCTCGCTTCCTTGGCGCCCAGCTCCGTCAACCGGTGGACCGCTTCCGAGGCGCGGCCTTTCGCCCGGGCCTCGAAGGCGGCGCCGAGCGTGATCAGCGTGATGATCATGGCCGAGGTCTCGAAGTAGACGGGCTCGCCCGCCGTCGCCGCCCAGATCGAGTAGAGGTAGGCGGCGAGAGATCCGAGCGAAATGAGGGTGTCCATGTTGGCCGACAGGCGGCGGGCCTGCCGCCACGCTGAGGAGTGGAATCGCCCGCCGAGCCAGAGGACCACCGGCGTCGTCAGGGCCCACTGGGCGGCGGCGCTCCAAGCGGTCTCCGGCCCGAGCATCGCCAGGGCCATGGCCGCGGCCGTGAGGGCGGCCGCCGGCAGGAGGCGCCTCCACAGGGTGCGCTCCTCGTCGCGGTGACGCTCCTTCATGTCGCGGGGTCGCTCGTCGGGCTCGCGCTCGATGAGTCGGTAACCGAGCTTCTCGACGACGGCGGGAAGATCCTCGACGGCGGCTCCCGGGGAGAGCGCGACGAGGGCCGAGGCGCCGGTCAGGCTCACCGATGCGGTCTCGACGCCCTCGTGACCGTTGAGGGCCCGCTCGACCCTCGCCGCACATGCGGCGCAGGTCATGCCGTCGATGTCGAAACGGGCGACGGCCCCTTGGGACGTGCGGGCGACGGCCCCTTCGGACGTGTGGGCGACGGCGCCCTCGGCGGGCAGGCCGCGGGCCGAAGGGTCAGTCGAAGACGGCACGGCGCCGCTCGCCGACGGCCGTCGTGACCGAGCCCGTCAGGCCTTGTCGAGGATCTTCCCGCGGACCCGGGGGAACCGGATCGGGGCGTGGGTGTGGCAGTACTCCGACTTGTTGTACTGGGACAGCTTGGTGTCGCAACCGGATTTCGCGCACACGCGGTTCTTGGCGAAGCGCTTCGACGGGCGTGTCACGCCCTTGATGGCTCTGCCTCTCACTGCGGCTGCGCCGCCTGTTGTGTTTGTCATCTTCGGGCCCTCCTGGCGCCGGGCCGTTCTCTGTTCTCTCAAGCGCCTCTCGGGGCGGCCCCTGGGACGGGGCGCCGATCCTCGCTCCGGGGATCGTCGAGGCGCAGGCACGCGGCCGGGCGCATACCGACATTGTGCCGCTCGACCGGTCAACTGCTGGTAAAGGCGCTTCCGGCCTTCTCCATCTAGACGTCCCGGGCCCCCGATTCGGTTCCCGCAATACCCAGCTTCCGTAGGAACGCCTCGTTGCTCGGTTTTCTTCCGAGGAAGTCAAAAAGCATGTCCTCGGCGTCGACGGACCCGCCTCTCTCCAGCACGGCGCGCCTGTAGGCCATGCCCGTCTCCGGGTTGGTCACACCCTCGTCCTCGAACTTGGAGAACATGTCGTCGCCGAACACCTCCGACCACATGTACCCGTAGTAGCCGGCGTCATAGCCTGCCATGAGGTGCCCGAAGCTCGCCAAGGGGAAGGCGCCCTCGTGAGGCGGGAGCAGGGACAGCTCGGCCCCGTCGGCGGTGATCTTGTCCAAGTCGCGGTCGGGCCCGGCGTGAAGCTCCTGGTCCCACCACCCGTACTGCATCTGGCGGAGCTGGGAGATGCCGTTGTTCAGCCGACGCGCCGCGACAAGCCGGCGGACAAGGTCGTCGGGGATCGGCTCGCCGGTCTCGTAGTGGGCGGCGAACCGCCTCAGCACGTCGGCCCGCCAGACCCAGTGCTGCATGATCTGGCTGGGCGCCTCGACGAAGTCCTGCTCCGTGTTGGTCCCGGAGAACCGGGCGAGCCGGGTCCGCCCCACGTTCTGATGCAACACATGGCCGAACTCATGGAAGAGCGTCTCAACCTCGTTGTGCTGGAGGAGGGAGGGGGCGGCGGCGGTGGGTTTGGTGAAGTTGGCCACCATGGCGCACGCCGGGTTCTGATACGACCCGTCTTCCCGCGCCCGGCTCGGGATGAGGGGGAACTCGGCGGCGTGCCCGAACTTGCCTTCGCGGGGGAAGAGGTCGAGGTAGAAGCGGGCGAGCTCTTCGCCGGAGGCGGCGTCGTCGACCGCGAATGCCCTGACGTCGGGATGCCAGACATCGGCGCCCTCGATCTCTCTGAAGGCGACGCCGAACACCTCGGAGGCGAGGTCGAGCATCCCTTGCAGGACCTTGGGGAGGGGGAAGTACTCGGCGACCTTGAAGTTGTCGACGCCGTAGTCGGCCTTGCGCTGCTGGGTGTCGTAGTACGCCCAGTCCCAGAGCCGCACCTGGGTGTCGCCGGTGTCGGCTTCGAGCATCTCGGCCATCGCAGCGACCTCGGCGGTCGCCTTCTCGGTGAGCGGGCCTCGCAGGTCGGCGTAGAAGGTCTTGACCTGGTCCGGCCCTTCGGCCATGCGCTCCTCGAGCCGGTGGTCGGACCAGGTGGGGCGCCCGAACGCCTCGGCGATCTCCTGGCGCAGCCGCACGGCCTCTTCGAGGATCGGCCTGTTGGCTTCGACGGCGACGGTGTTGAACTTGAGCCGCAGCTCCTCGCGCAGGTCGCGGCGAGTCGCGTTCTGGCTGAACGGGATGAAGTGGGGGTAGGTGATGGTGACCTTGTGCTTTCCGGTCTCCTCGTCGGTCTCCAACCCGTCGATGAAGGCGTCGGGCAGGCCGTCGAGGTCGTCGCGGTCGCAGAGGATCCAATCGTCCCACTCGTCGATGTTCTGCTGGTAGCGGACCGCCAGCTCGGTGAGGCGGAGAGTTCGCTCTTTGACCGACTCTCGGGCGGCGGGGTCGAGGTCGTGCCCGGCGCGGCGGAGGTCGCGCAACGTGAACTCGAGCAGGCGAGCCTTCTCCCCGTCGAGGCTCTTCGCCTCCTCGGTGTCGGCGTACTCCTTGACGGCGGCGTTGAGGTTGTCGCGGAAGGCGATCTCCGACGCCCACTTGCCGATCTTCTCCTCGGCGGCCTTGCCGGCTTCGCGGACCTCTTTGCTCGGGTGCACCAAGCCGGGGAAGGCGAATCGCCTGCCGGCGCGGGCGAGGATGTCGTTGATGCGGTCGAGGGGGAGCATCGTGTCGTCGAAGGTGCGCCGGCGCCTGGGTGCGACCGCCGCCTCGAGCGCCTTCTCCGCCTCGGCGAGGGCGCGGTCGGCGCCTTCGGCGATTCGGACCCCGGTGAGCTCGTCAAAATGTCCCATCGCGGCGGAGGGTAGCGTCGCGTCAGGTGAGGTGGTCGGGCATCGTGGCGGCCACGATCTCGCGCAACTCCTCATGGACCTTGCCGGCGCCGGCGACGAAGGCCGAGCCTTCGAGAACGTTCTCCCGCCCGGTGTGGTCGGTGAACCGGCCTCCGGCCTCGGTCACCAGCAGGAGGCCCGCCGCCACGTCCCAGGGTTGCACCCCGCTGGCGCCTGCGTGCTCCCAGTAGGCGTCGAAGCGGCCGGCGGCGACCCATGCCAGGTCGAGCGCCGCGGCGCCCATCCGTCGCGTCCCGCGAGCCCTGGTCATCACGGCTTCGACCACGGCGAGGTAGGCCGCGGCGTGTTGCTGGCGGTCGTAGGGGAAGCCGGTCGCCACGAGGGCGCCTTGAAGCGACGTGGCGTCGGAGACGCGGATCGGGTCGCCGTTCAGCGCGGCGCCCCGGCCCGCGGCCGCGGCGAACTCCTCGTTGCGGGCGACGTCGATGATCACCGCGGCCAGCGGCTCGCCGTCGGCCCACAAGGCGACCGACACCGCCACATGCGGCGCGCCGTGCACGTAGTTGACGGTCCCGTCGAGAGGGTCGACGATCCAGACTCTGCCGTCGCGCCACCCGGCGCCGCCGCCCTCCTCGCCAAGGATGCGGTCGTCGGGGAAACGGCAGGCGATGACGGCGCGGATCGCGTCTTCAGCCTCGCGGTCGACGCGCGTTACCGGGTCGACTGCGCCTTTCAGCTCTGTGGCGACCGTCTGGGAGAAGCCTTCTCGGACAACCGCCGCGCCGGCCCTGGCGGCCGCCGCGGCGCCGCTGACGTCTCTATCGGGCACGGAAGCGACTTCCCCCAAACCCGCCGGGAGGCATTCTCAATGCACAAACTACGGTATACCGGATCCAGAGCATTAGGAAACCGGGTTGGGGGGGTGGGGGGAGCCTGCGACCGGCTCTGCTCGCCCTCGTCGGGGCGGTCGTGTCCGTGTTGGCGTTCCCGCCGGTCGGGCCCGGTTGGCTCGTGTTTGCCGGCGTCGCCCTCTTCCTCACTGGGTTGCGCATGTCGGCGAGTCCCCGCCAGGGGTTGGCGGCGGGCGCCGTATACGGGCTGGTCTTCTTCGGCGGGCTGATGTGGTGGTTGTCCGAGCTGGGCCTCATCGCGGTCATCCCCCTGGTGATCGTCCAGAGCGCCTTTCTCGCCTCCTACGGCTGGGCGATGGCCCGCCTCAACAGCCGCGGCGCCCTCGCCTGGGCGCTGATCGCTGTCGGCGGCTGGGCGGTGATGGAGCTTGTCCGCTACCGCTTCCCGCTCGGCGGCCTCGAGTGGGGCGCCGTCGGGTACGCCCTCTCCGACCAGGCGTGGGCCCGGGCCGGCGCCCCTCTCATCGGCGCCGCCGGGTGGACCGCGCTCGTCGCGGCCGTCGGCGCGGGCCTTGCGGTCCTAGCCGGGGACCGGTTGTGGGCGCCGGTCGCCGCCGCCCTGCTTCTCGTCTTCTTCGCCTCATCGACCGGCGCCGCGGTCCCCAGCCCCGCCGACCGCGAGGGTCCCGGCGTCGAGGTCGCCGTGGTGCAGGGCTCAACGCCGTGCCCCTTCGAGCACTGCCCGCCCAACGAGAGGCTGCGCACCTATCAGCAGCACCTTGAGTTGACGAAGACGATCCCCGCGGGGTCGGTCGATCTGGTCGTCTGGTCGGAGGGCTCGACGGGCTCGACGAACGCCGACCCGGTGTTGAATCCCGAGGTCGGGGAGGCCATCGGCGCGGAGGCCCGGCGAATCGGCGCTTGGGCCCTCGTCGGCGGCGACAGGCCAGTGAGCGACGAGGAGTGGGTAAACGCCAACGTCCTGTTCAACCCCGACGGCGAGATCGTCGGCGAGTACCGCAAGCAACACCCGGTCCCCTTCGGCGAGCGAGTCCCGCTCCGCCCCCTGTTCGAGTGGATCCCCGACCTCGACGCGGTGCCCCGCGACATGATCGCAGGCGAAGGCCCCGCGGTCTTCCGGCTCGACGGCTTCAACCTGGGCGGCGTCATCTCGTTTGAGGGGTCCTTCGCCCGCTACGCGCGCCGCCACGCCGCCGAGGGCGCCCAGGTGATAGCCGTCCTCACCAACGGAGGCTCCTACGGCTTCACCCCGGCGTCCGACCAGCTCATCGGCATGACTCGGATGCGGGCCGCCGAGCTGGGCGTCTATGTGATCCACGCCGCGGTCACCGGCAAGTCGGCGGTGATCGACGGCTCGGGGGAGTTCGTCGGCGAGGTGTCCGGCCTGGGGGCCAGGGAGGTGCTACGCGCCGCCGTGGCGCCTCGCCGGGGGGCCAAAAGCCCCTATTCGCTCATCGGCGACTCCGTTATGTATGCGGCTGCGGTCGCCGGGGCCGCCGCGTGGCTGCGCACGCGGGCTTCGGCGGCCTAGGACAACACCCAGCCGTCTTCGAGAAGGAGAAGCCCATGACGCAGGCTCTCGAGAACCTGCTCCAAGAGGAGCGCATCTTCGCTCCGTCGGACGAATTCGCGGCCCAGGCCAACGCCAAGCCGGGAGTGCACGAGGAGGCCGCCGCCGACTTCCAGGCGTTCTGGATGAGGCAGGCCTTGGACCGGGTCACATGGTTCAAGGCCCCGACGGAGGCGCTCGACGACTCCAACCCGCCTTTCTACAAGTGGTTCAAGGACGGCGAGCTGAACCTCGCCTACAACTGCGTCGACCGTCACCTTCCCGATCATGGGGGCCAGGTCGCCTTCCACTGGGTGGGCGAGCCGGGAGACAGGAGGGCCGTCACCTACAACGACTTGGCCGTCGAGGTCAACAAGCTCGCCAACGGCCTGAAGAGCCTGGGGTTGGAGAAGGGCGATCGGGTGGCCGTCTATATGGGCATGATCCCCGAGACGGTGATCGCCATGCTCGCCTGCGCCCGCCTCGGCCTCGTGCACTCGGTTGTGTTCGGCGGCTTCTCGTCGGACGCTCTCGCCGGCCGCATCATCGACGCCCAGGCGAAGGTCGTCATCACACAGGACGGCTCGTGGCGCAGCGGCAAGGCGACTCCCTTGAAGCGGAACACCGACATCGCCTTGGAGACGGCCGACGGCGTGGAGCGCGTCGTTGTGGTCCGTCGCACCGGCGCCGACGTGACGATGGTCGAGGGCCGCGACATCTGGTGGCACGACCTTGTGAGGCGGCGGTCGGGGTCGTGTAGGCCGGAGGTCCTCAACGCCGAGGACCCGCTCTTCATCCTCCACACCTCGGGCACCACGGGGAAGCCGAAGGGCATCGTCCACACCCAGGGCGGGTACCTGACCTCGGTCATGACGACCCACAGCTATGTGTTCGACATCAAACCCCATATAGACGTCTACTGGTGCGCCGCCGACATCGGCTGGGTCACCGGGCACAGCTACATCGTCTACGGGCCTCTCGCCAACCGGACGACCAGCGTGATGTACGAAGGCGCCCCCAACCACCCGGACCTCAGCCGTCTCTGGCGGATCGTCGAGGACCATGAGGTGTCCGTCTTCTACACGGCGCCGACCGCCATCCGCGCCTTCATGAAGTGGGGCGACGAGCATGTGGAGAGACACGACCTCTCCTCGTTGCGTCTTCTCGGGACGGTCGGCGAGCCGATCAACCCCGAGGCCTGGATGTGGTACCGGGACAAGATCGGCGGAGGCGCCTGCCCCGTTGTCGACACCTGGTGGCAGACCGAGACGGGCGCGATCATGATCTCCCCGCTCCCCGGCGCCGTCGCCGCGAAGCCGGGCTCGGCGACGATCCCGTTCCCGGGGATCAGCGCCGACGTCGTCGACGAGCGAGGCGAGTCGGCGCCTCTGGGCGGCGGCGGCTTCCTTGTCATCGATCAGCCGTGGCCTTCTATGGCTCGGACCATCCACGGCGACGACCAGCGGTTCGTCGACACCTACTGGTCGAGGTTCGAGGGCCGCTACTTCCCCGGCGACGGGTGCAAACGAGACGAGGACGGCTACTACTGGCTGCTGGGCCGGGTCGACGACATCATGTTGGTGTCGGGTCACAACATCTCGACCACCGAGGTCGAGTCGGCCCTGGTCAGTCACGCCGCGGTGGCCGAGGCGGCCGTCGTCGGCCGGAGGGACGAGTTGACCGGCCAGGCGGTCGCCGCGTTTGTGACCCTGCGCGGCTCCGTCGAAGGCGACGATGCCCTGATCGGCGAGCTGCGAGATCATGTGGGCGAGTCGCTCGGCCCCATCGCCAAGCCGAAGTCGATCGTGTTCACGGCCGACCTCCCCAAGACGAGGTCGGGCAAGATCATGCGCCGCCTTCTTCGGGACATCTCGGAGAATCGGCGACTCGGCGACGTGACGACGTTGGCCAACGCCGACATCGTGACTGAGATCGCGGAGAAGTCGTCGGCTTCGACCGAAGGCTGACCCGCCCCCGCCCGCCTCGGCGGAGCGCCCTGCGCCGTCGGCCGCGGGCCGCTCGGGCGGGGCGTGGTTGGGCCGCTCGGGCGTCGCGGGGTTGCACACGCGGCGCCTGTGCTTGGTTATGGTGCGCATGCACAGCTATGGTGTGCGCGTGCACCTGGTACGGTGCGCATGCACAGCTATGGTGTGCGCGTGCACCTGGTACGGTGCGCATGCACAGCTATGGTGTGCGCGTGCACCTGGTACGGTGCACATGCTCGCGAAGGGCACCATGCCCATCGTGAGTGGAGAGAGCCACAGTCGACGGAAGGAGAAGAAGCGAATGCGGCTACTGAAATTGGGAATCGGGCGGAGGAAGGCCCCCGGACGGCGGGCCGCTGCTCGCGGCCCGGTGGGATGGGGGGCGGTTGCCGTCCTCGCCGCCGCTGTCTCTGTCGTGTTTGTCGGCAGTGTCGCGGCGCAGACGACGCCGACGCCGGCCCCGAACGTCGAGGTCGACTTGACGGTGTCCATCGCCGAGTTGGCGACAGGTGACACGCCAGGCAAGGTGGAAGTGGGCGAAGTGGCCAACTTCACCATGGTTGTGAAGAACACCGGGAACGCGGCATCGGCCGCCCTCACTCCGAGCCTGACCGTGAACGGCAGTACCACTGGCGTCGGGACCATCAGCTGCGATCCGAACCTGACGACGCTCGCTGCGGGCGCCGAGACAAAGTGCACGACCGCAAGGACATTCGTGGCCGGCGACTTCAGCAACAACGTTCCGACACCAGCCACGATGGCCAGTGTCGCGACGGTGAGCCAGGCCGGCGGCGCCGGCAACGTGACCGATACGGTGAATACCCTCTTGACGGGGACGGCTTCGATCACGTTCACCTCGAAGACGGTGGAGAGCGACGGCTTGAACAAGGGCGTGAGCGGTCCCACCAATCGGGTGGACAACGGCGACACGCTCACATACACCTACAAGGTGACGAACGGCGCCGGAGTGGCTGTGGCGAATGTCAAGGTGACCGACGGGATCTTGGGCACGTTCGATTGCGGGACCGGCGAGTTGGCCGTTAACGCACTGAGGACGTGCACGAGGACGCTCAAGGTGACCCAACCGATGATCGACGCCGGCTCGGTCCCGCTGACGGCGGCGACGGCGGAAGCGGCGCCGTCGGGGCGCGCGCCCGTGAAGGCCACGTACACGCCTCCCGTCGGGACCAAGACGGACCTGCCTCAGAGTAAGGGGATAAAGGTCGAGCAGACGAAGGCTGTCATCAACATGGCGGTGGCCGGGCCCAAAGATCGGCCGGACGTGATCGGCGACAAGAATGACACTGTCACTTACACGTTCACTGTGAGGAACACGGGGAACGTGACGTTGACTGGTGTTGAGCTGCGAGCTCCCGACGACACGGCGATTAGCTGTTCGGAGAACACGCTGGTGCCGGAGGAGGCGAAGACGACGGCGACGCCGCCGCCGACATCGTCGACATCAACGACATCAACGACGACGCCTGCGACGACGACAACGACGACGCCTGCGACGACGACAACGGCGACATCGACGGCGACGTGTACGAAGACGATCGATTTGACTCAGACGCAGATCAACGGTGGAGAGTTCACGTATGCTGCGGTGGCGTCGGGGACGGCTCCGGACGACAGTTCGGCTGACCCCAACACGAACACCGCCAAGACGACCCTGGAGAGGGTGGCTACGGTGTCGCTCGTCAAGGCGAAGACCAAGCCCCCCGGGAAGGTGAAAGAGGGCGGGACGGTCACCTACTCGCTCACTGTGACCAACACGGGCAACGTGACGTTGACCGCGGTGACGGTGAAGGACTCGAAGACGACAGTGACTTGCCCGGACACAACCCCGGCGAAGACGCTGGCGCCGGCGGCGAAGCTGGTCTGCACGACGACCTACAAGGCGACCGAGGCCGACGTCAAGGCGACCAAGATCGTCAACAAGGGGACGGTGACCGCTACGGCATGGACCGGGAAGACGGTCTCGGCTGAGAGCACGGTGTCGTTCGGGCTGACGGTGGACCGGCAGTCGGGTAAGGACCGGTACTTGACGGCGGTTGAGATCTCGAAGGCGACGTTCTCCAAGGGCGTGAAGGTCGTGTACATCGCGACGGGGGCGAACTTCCCCGACGCGTTGGCCGGCTCGGCCGCTGCGGGGGGCGACGGCCCGATCCTCCTGGTGATGAAGGACTCGATCCCGAAGGCGACGTTCGACGAGATCAAGCGGTTGCAGCCGCAGGAGATCATCGTCTTGGGCGGGACCGGTGTTGTCTCGGCGAAGGTCGAGACGGCGTTGGAGAAGCTCGGGAAGGACTACTGGAAGCTGGACGCGAAGAAGGTGACCCGCCAGGCGGGCTCCGACCGGTACTCGACGGCGGCTGAGATCTCAGCCAAGCACTTCAAGGCCGGTGTGCCTGTGGCGTATGTGGCTACGGGCGCCGACTTCCCCGACGCGTTGACGGGAGGCCCCGCCGCGGCGAAGCTGGGCGGTCCGATCCTGCTCACTCAGAAGGACAAGGTCCCTGAGGCCACTGTCAAGGAGCTGAAGCGGTTGAAGCCGAAGAAGATCGTCGTTCTGGGCGGCACCGGCGTCGTGCCGGCGTCGGTTCAGGTGGCGCTGAAGAGCTACACCACCGGGAAGGTGGATCGCGTTTCGGGCTCCGACCGGTACCTGACCGCGCAGGCGATCTCGAGGAGCGCCTTCAAGGCCGGTGTGCCTGTCGTCTACATCGCTACCGGGGCTAACTTCCCCGACGCGTTGGCGGGCGGTGCTGCCGGGGCTGCTTTGGACGGCCCGGTCCTGCTCGTGACGGGGACTTCGATCCCCAAGGCGACGGAGGACGAGTTGAAGCGGCTGAAGCCGAAGCACATTGTTGTGCTCGGCGGTACGGCGGCTGTGTCGTCGAAGGTGCAGACCGACCTCAACGCTCTCCTTCCGTAGAGCAAACGTCGATTCGACGGAGAAGGAGCGGGGCCCCTAACGGGGTCCCGCTCCTTTTGGTTTCCTGATGCTCTGGATTCGCCTATACCGTAGTATGTGCATTGAGAATCCGCCCGCTGGCCGGGGACTCGATGACCGGGTGCTTGGTCGGTCTCGCCCCGGTGGTTGAGACGGCGCCGCGGGGCGGGCGAGCCGCCGGGGCGCGGTTCCGCGTCGTGCGATGATGTCGGGCTGTGCTGGGCGCGACGCTGGTCTGGCCCCGGTTTGGTAGCCAGCGGTCTGCACTCATGCTGCTGTGGCATGTGATTCGTGCTCGGTCGGGGTGAGATGCTCAAGGCGGGCTTGGTGACGGCCCCGGTTGTAGAAGACTTCGATGTAGTCGAAGACCGCGGCTCGGAGGAGCGCCCGGGTCGGGAACCGCTCCGTCCCGTGGATCGAGCGGAGCTCTCGTTTCAGGGTCGCCCAGAACGACTCCATCCGGGCGTTGTCGTAGCAGTCCCCGGTCGAGCCGTGCGAGGCGGCGATGCCGTGGGCTTCGAGGCTGTTCGTGAACGCCGGGGACGTGCACTGGGTGCCCTTGTCGGAGTGGTGGGTCAACGGTCCTTCGACTTGTTGGCGTTGGGCGGCCATGGCCACTGCGTCGATCACGAGGTCGGCGCCAGCTCATGGCCGGCCGACCAGCTTCTGGGTGCAGGCGTCGAGGACGCCCGCTAGGTGGAGCTTGCCTTCTCCGGTGTCGAATTCGGTGATGTCGGCTACCCACAGCTCGTTGGGCCGCTCCGCGGTGAAGTCCCGGCCGACCAGATCCGCCGAGTCCGCCGCCGCGGATGCTGCTGCGGCTTGCGGTCGGCGGCGCCTCTCCCTTCTCCCGCCTACCCCTGTCAGGCCTGCGTCCCGCATGAGCCGAGCTACCCGCTTGCGGCCTACCCGGACACCGCGGCGGCGTAGGAGGCCGTGGACACGGGGCGCTCCGTAGGCGCCTCGGGACTGCTCGTGGATAGCCCGGATCGCTCTCAGCAGCTCGGCGTCGGCCCGGTCCCGAGCCGACGGGGCCCGGCTACGCCACTTGCGGTACCCGGACCTGTTCACGCCGGCCGTCCGGCACAGGCGGCCCACCGGGTGCGAGTCGGAGTGCTCGTAGACGAACCGGTACCCGGTCACCGGGTCGTCTCCCGCGCGGAAAACGCCGCTGCCTTCCTCAGGATCT
>Ga0209457_1000167_pt1 | contig 20808 bp, 22 predicted proteins | sample WorMetHEROISLAND_5_FD_187410 | JGI IMG/M metagenome (GOLD analysis project Ga0209457, IMG submission 187410) | Marine gutless worms symbiont microbial communities from Max Planck institute for Marine Microbiology, Germany - Olavius sp. 5 HERON... ... | reverse complement strand
GGGAGGGACCTCGGGAACCGGACGGCCGCCGGGTCGCCGCCCTCGGAAGCTCTGTCTATGGCGGGGCCCCCGGGGAAGCCGAGGCCCATCACCCTGGCGAGTTTGTCGAACGCCTCCCCCGCGGCGTCATCGATGGTGTGGCCCAACGTCTCATAGGCGCCCCAATCGGAGACATGGACGATCTGGGAGTGCCCGCCCGACGCCAGCAGCGCGACGAGGGGAGGCTCGAAGCGCTCGAACTGGAGCCGGGGCGCCATGAGGTGGCCCTCCATGTGATCGACGCCCACAAACGGGAGTTGGCGCGCCCAGGCGGTCGCCTTGCCGAAGGAGTGGCCCACGAGCAGCGCGCCGACCAGGCCGGGGCCTGCGGTGGCGGCCACGCCGTCGAGGTCGTCGGGGTGCACGCCCGCCTCCTGGAGGGCTTGGTGGGTGAGCGAGCGAATCGACTCGACGTGCGCCCTCGCCGCGATCTCGGGGACGACGCCTCCGAAGCGGGCGTGGGCGTCGACCTGGGAGGCGAGCACGTTAGACAACGCCTCGGCGCCCCGCACCACGGCCACGGCCGTCTCGTCGCAGCTTGTCTCGAAGGCCAGGATCGTCGGCTTCATCGCAGCCTCTCCGCATACTCCTCGCTGTCCACGTCGCAAGCCCGCATGACCAGCGCGTCGTCGTCTCCGTAGTAGCCGCGGCGGGCGCCCGCCGGCACGAAGCCGAGACTCGTGTGAAGTGAGCGGGTCGCGGCGTCCGAGGCCGCCACCTCCAAGGTCAAGTCATTGGCGCCCTCGGCGACCGCGGCTTTGATGAGGGCGATCATCAACCTGCGACCGACGCCGTTGCGGCGCATCGCCGGGTCGACCAGGAGATTGGTCACATGGGCCTCCTCGCCGGCAATCGCGGCGCCGGCGAATCCGACGAGCTCGTCGTTGTTGGCCACGAGGTAGACGCGGCCCTCGGTGGACAGCTCAGATTCGAAAGTCTCCTCGGTCCAGGGCTGGGGCCTGCAGGCGGCTTCCATCGCCGCTGCGGCGCCGACGTCGGCGGCTCGGAACGGCCGGATCGTGATCACGCCGGGCCCCACGGGCCCTCCCGGCGCAGCTTCTCCCAGTTGATCGTGACGTCGGGCTCGCGCAGGTAGAGCGGCCGCACCTCGTCGGGAGGGGGGTACTCCCCCTTCTCGAGTTGGGCGAGGCCGATCCTGGCGAGGGCGGGCGCGTTCGGGTATCGGGGCTCGGCGGCCTTGGCCCGGCCGACTCCCCGGAGGAACCCCTCGGGAAGCGCCCCCACGTCCCCGACGACGAGGCTCTGGTCCGAGCCCTCTTGGAGCATCGCCCTCAAGACGTCGGGTTTGAGAAGCTCCGTCGCCCCCTCCTTGACCACCCCGCCCGGCACCGGCCGGTACTTGGCCGCGGCGAGCTCGCCGCGCCGCACGTCCACAACGGCCCAGATGAGGCGATGTCCGGTTCGCGCCTCGAACGCCAGAGCGTCGACGGACACGGCGGGGATGATCGGCACGCCGAACGCGGCCGCCAGCGCCTGGGCCGTCGCCATACCGACCCGTATCCCCGTGAACAAGCCGGGGCCGACATCAACGACAACGGCGTCGATGTCCCCGGGCGACCACCCGGCCTGATCGAAGCAGAAGTCGATAGCGGGCACCACGAAGCCGGCGTGGCCGACCCGATCGATTCGCGACGCGGTGGCGAGGGTGTTCCGACCCTCCAACAGGGCGACGGAGGCGCCCGGCGTGGCGGTCTCGACGGCCAGGAGCCTCATCTCACCGTCTCCAAGTCGCGGGAGACCCAGCTCCCCGCGGGCACCAGCCGGAGGGCCCTGGTGTCGTCGTCCTCCACAGCAAGCTCAACGCGGAGGTGATCGGCCGCCACCGCGGCCTCGACCGCGTCGCCCCACTCGATGACCAAGACCCCGTCGGCCGCCATCTCGAAGACGTCGAGGTCCTCGAACTCGCTCAACGACCCCAAGCGGTATACGTCGACGTGGACCATGGGGAGGAACCCGGACAGGTACCGCCGAACCAGGACAAACGAGGGCGAGACCACCGTCTCCTCGACCCCCAGGCCTGTCGCCAGGCCGCCTGCGAATAGCGTCTTGCCCGCTCCGAGACCGCCGACGAGGAGAAGGACGTCGCCGGGGCGCACCGCCGCCGCGAGCCGCGACGCGAACGCCGCGGTATCGGCCTCCGTGGGGCAGCGGACCTCAATCACTCGAACAGTGACTCCTGCCGGGGCGCGCCCCCCTCGGCCAAACCCCCCTCCGTGGGCCCCCCGGCGCCGGGCGGCGCCTCCTTGGGCGAGGCGAGGATGTCCGACACCAACGCCAGGTCCTCGCGTATCTGATCTTTGACGCGCTCCCCGCCGCGGAGGGCGGCGGACGGGTGGAAGGTGGGGACCAGCGCGGCGCCCAGCCACCAGTCGTAGCGCCTGCCCCGCAGCCGGGTGACGCCCGTCTCGACGCCCAAGAGAAGCCTCGAGGCGAATGCGCCCAGGGTGACCACCACGTCCGGGGCGATGAGCCTTATCTGCTCGCGCAGGTACCCCTTGCAGGCGTCGATCTCGGCCGGGCGCGGGTCTCGGTTGCCTGGGGGCCAGCACTTGAGCACGTTGGCAATGTAGACTCCCTCGCGGGCGATCCCGATCTCGGCCAGCAGCTCGTCGAGGAGGCGGCCGGCGGCACCGACGAAAGGCTCTCCCTGGAGATCCTCGTTCTTCCCCGGGGCCTCGCCCACGAGCATGAGCCTGGCGCCTCGGTCCCCGACCCCGAACACGACGTTGGCTCTCGTCTCGGCAAGGCCGCAGGCGACGCAACCAAGGGCCGCCCGGCGCAGCTCGTCGAAGGGGTCGTCACTCAAGACATGTACCGCCTCGGGACGCGATGGCTGATCGAGCACACGACCTCATAGGAGATCGTGCCCAGCTCCTCGGCCCACTCGTCGGCCGAGATCTCCTCGTCTCCCTGCCTGCCCAACAGGACCACCTCGTCGCCCGCGGACGCTTCCGCGTCGCCCATGTTGATGACCACCTGGTCCATTGTCACCATTCCGGCCAGCGGGCGCCGCCGGCCGCCGACCAGGGCGCACCCGCGCCGCGAGATCCCTCTGGGCACCCCGTCGGCGTACCCGGCCGGGGCCGTCGCAACGGTCGAGCTCTCCGCCAGCTCCTTGATGCGCCCGTAGCTGGGGCGGGCGCCCGGCTCGAGGCGCTGCACGCGGGACACATGGGTCACCAGCCGCATCGCCGGGCGGAGATCGACTCGAGACCGGGTGCGGCGGCAAGGATGCAGCCCGTAGACGCCGAGGCCGATGCGCGCCATGTCGCGCCTCGACTCGGGGAAGAGAACGGCGGCGGCGGTGTTGGCCATGTGGACCATGGGGACATCGACGCCCCGCAACGTGCGGTCGAACACCTCGATTTGCCGCCTGGTGAAGTCGGGGTCCTCGTCCGCCGCGGGAAAGTGGGTCCACAGCCCTCCCAACGTCAGGTTGGAGCGGCCTCTCACTGCGTCGATCAGGTCTTTCGCGGCCGGCGGGGGCGCGCCGACCCGGTGCATCCCCGTGTCGATCTTGAGGTGGACGCGGAGTGGGGCGCCCGTCGCGGCCAGAGCCTCAACGAGCCCGAGCGAGTAGGCGGTCGGCGTCAACTCCCACTTCACTATGTGGGAGACATCGTCGGGCAGGCTCTCGGAGAGCAGCAGGATCGGGGCACCGATCCCCGCCTCGCGCAACCTGATCCCCTCCTCGATCATGGCGACGGCCAGCCACGAGGCGCCCGCGTCCACCGCCGCGGTTGCGATCGGCGCGTCGCCGTGACCGTAGGCGTCCGCCTTGACCACGGCGCAGAGTTGAGAGTCGCCGATGAGAGCGTTGAGCGCCGCGACGTTGTGGGCGACGGCCCCCAGGTCGATCTCGGCGTAGGTCGGCCTCACCAGGTGAAAGCCGCTATGTGGTCGGCCAGGGCGTCGGCGGTGACGGCCCGCTTCGCGGCGAGGTCGGCCGCGGCGACGCCGTGCCAGTAGGCCCCGGACACAGCGGCGTCGTGAGCGGAGAGTCCCCGCGCCCAGAGGGCGCCGATCATCCCGGCCAGGATGTCCCCGGTCCCGATGGAGGCCAGCTCGGGGCCGCCGCTCGTCACCAGAGTCGGCAGGCCCCCGTCGGTGACGAGGGTGGGGCTCCCTTTGAGCAGGACGGTGATCCCCTTCCCGGCGGCGAGGGCCCTCGTCGAGTAGGCGCCGCCGCCCACCCCGGCGATTCGCTTGAACTCGCCCTGGTGCGGGGTGGCGATGACCTCACCGTCCGTTGCATCCAGCACCTCGGGCAGAATCCCGCCTGCGTCGAGCAAGACTTTCGAGGCGCTACGGACGACGGGAAGGGCCGCGGCGACGTCTTCGGCCGCGAGCCCGGGGCCGGCGATGACGACGTCGAAGCGCCCCACTCGCTCCGCGGAGGAGTCGAGATCGAGGGCCGGAAGCTGGGGCGCCGTCTGATGGGCGACTTCGGCCCGGGGCGACGCCACAACGACGGTCCCCGCCCCGAAGGCGAGGGCGCTGCGGCCGGCGAGCACCGACGCCCCCACGATGCCCGTCGACCCGCCTACGACCATCACGGCGCCGGCGGACCACTTGTGGGCGGAGCGTCGCCGCCGCGGCCGCGGGGCGTCGCTCTCTTCCGCGATGTGCATACACGGCCGTCCCCCGTTGATCCCGATGTCGGCGACTGTGACGACGCCGCAGAAGTCGGGCCCGTCGCCGCGAACGTGACCGGTCTTGACCGTCGAGAAGGTGACGGTTTCGGTGGCGTCGAACGCAGCGTCTCTCACGCGGCCGGTGTCCGGGTCGAGCCCGGTCGGGTAGTCGACGGCCACGACGGGAGCGGTCGTGCCCATCCATGCGACGACTTCGTTGGGCATGCCGGAGCGCACTCCCCCTCCGAAGAGAGCGTCGATCACAACGTCGCACTCCGACGGCGGCCCAAGCTCGGTCATCTTGACCCCGACGGCCTGCGCCTTCTTGGCGGCATCGACGGCTTCCGGCGCCTTGGGCAAGGCGAGAGCCTGGACTTCGATGTCGACGCCTCGGGCTTTCAGGCGCCGGGCGGCGACGTAGCCGTCGCCTCCGTTGTTCCCGGGGCCTGCCAGGACCACGACCTTCTTGCCGTACCCGGCGCCGGCTCTCACAGCAGCTTGGGCCACCGCGTGACCGGCCTTGTCCATGGCTTCGATGAGATCGCCTTGGTAGGCCTTGTCGACCCGACGGTGCTCCTCTGCGGTGAGGACCGGTCTCATGGCGTCAGCCGCCCTCCCCGACCGCAACCGCCATGACCAACGCCGACTTCTCCGTGTGTGTGACCGACACAAGCACTTCCGCCACTCCCAGCGTCTCCGCCCGCCGAGTCGCCGACCCGCTCATCCGAACCGTCGGCTTCCCGCCGCCGGTGATCTCGATGTCCCGCCACCGGACCCGCCGCCATCCGGTCCCCATCGACTTCATGACCGCCTCCTTCCCGGCGAAGCGGGCGGCGAGCCTGCGCTCGGGGCGAGCGTGCCGGAATGCGTACTCGCGTTCGTGCTCGGTGAAGCAACGCTCGGCGAAACGCGGGTAGGCGCCCAGAAGCCGCTCGACCCTGTCGACATCGGCCAGATCCACGCCAAGGCCAAGAATCTTCATCGAATCAACGCTTCACGGACCCTGTCCACAACCATTCTGTGGAAGTCTAACGGTCGCGGCTTCGTGCCCGCCGTGGCCGACCCTCTGTTCATCGGTCTCCGTCCGCTCGGGACCAAGCCGACGCCGAGCTGCCGGGGGCGAGCCTGACCGCGCGGGAGGGGCCTGATCCCGGCCGAGCGCCGCCAGCGGAAGAAGGGGGCGTAGAATGCCGCCGCGGTTCGGCGCCGCTCCTTGTACTCATACCGGCCGTAGGGCTAAACCCAATCCTCCGAGCGGCGCCGGCCGCATCACAGCCGCCGTGTTGGCCGCCTTGCGGGGAAAGACGGATCCGACTTCGGGCGTCGCGTCGGGCACGGAGAAGACTATCGCCGACCGGCACAAGACGCGGGTGGTCCGGTTCACCGCCGACGCGTCGAGCCTTTGTGGCGCGCTGCAAGTCGCGATGAGAGAGTACAGCGGCGGCGGCTGGCCGCGGGGCTGGGTCGAGACCGCCGGGTCGGGTCAGGCCGGGGACGGCTCGCCCCGCGGATGTGACCTCGATTTCGCCATGGCAGCCAACGTATCGGGAACCCACGACAGAATCGCGCGCTTGTCACACCGACCGTGGGGCGGCCCCTGCCCTGACGGTCCGTCGCCGAAACACGTCCGGACCGATTCTCAATGCACAAAATACGGCATAGGCGAATCCAGAGTATCAGGAAACCGGTTCATTCGACGGTGACGGTCTTGGCGAGGTTGCGCGGCTTGTCCACATCGAGGCCGCGGGCAGTGGCAACGTGATAGGCCAAGAGCTGGAGCGGGATGACCGCGGTCACCGTGCACAGCAGATCCGGGCCGGAGGCGATCCGCAAGACGTGATCGGCCACGTCGCCCACCTCGTCGCCCTCCTCGGCGACAAGGACGATCGTCGCGCCCCGAGCCTTCATCTCCTCCATGTTCGACAGCGTCTTGGCCCTGACGTGGCTGTCTCCGGCCACGCCGATCACCACGACCCCCTCCTCGATGAGGGCGATAGGCCCGTGTTTCATCTCACCGGCCGGGTAACCCTCGGCGCGCACATAAGCCACCTCCTTCAGCTTCAGCGCGCCCTCCATGGCGACGGGGAAGTCGCCCGACCGCCCCAGGAAGAAGTAGTCCCTGACATCGGGCCATCCGGCGGCGAGAGACTTGATCTCGTCGGAGGCGTGCAACGCCCGCCGCACCTGATCAGGGAGGAGCAGCATGTCCCTCACCAGCACCTCGATCCCGCCCGGGTCGAGCGCCCCTCTCACCTGCGCCAGGTAGAGGCCAAGCAACTGCATGGCGACAAGCTGGGTCGTAAAAGTCTTGGTGGCCGCCACCCCGACTTCAAGGCCCGCCCGCGTGTAGAGGGCCGCATCCGCCTCCCTCGCCAGGGCGGAGCCCACCACGTTGCTCACGCCGATGACGTTGGCGCCCTGGGCCTTGGCGTACTTCACCGCGGCGAGGGTGTCGATCGTCTCGCCCGACTGACTGATCCCGATCACCAGCGACCTGGCGTCGAGGACAGGGTCGCGATACCTGAACTCCGACGCGATATCGATCTCCACCGGCAGCCTCGTCCAACGCTCAATTGCGTACTTGGCCATCATCGCCGCGTGGTAGCTGGTGCCGCAGGCGATCACGAACACCTTGTCGATCGCCCTGAGCAGCTTGTCGTCGATCTCCAACTCGTTGAGAACGACCCGGCCCGCCCCGGTGACCCTCCCGGCGAGGGTGGCGGCGATGGCGCGGGGCTGCTCATGGATCTCCTTGAGCATGTAGGTGTCGTACCCGCCCCTCTCCGCGACGTCGAGGTCCCACTCGACCTTGCGGTGCTCCGGCTCGACCTCGTCGCCGGCCAAGTCGAAGAGCCTGACCGATGTCGGCCTCACCTCAACGACCCGGTCGTCGTCGACGACTGTCATGTCGCGGGTGTGCTCCAAGAAGGCGGGGATGTCCGACGCCAGGTAGTTCTCCCCGTCGCCGCGGCCAACCACCAGTGGGGAGCCGCGTCGGGCCCCGACGATCAGCTCGGGCTCGGACCGCCTCATCACCGCCAAGGCCATGGCGCCTTCGGCTTCGTTCATGACCTGCCGCACCGCCTCGACCAGGGGGAGGTCGGCCAGGTCGCCCAGCATGTGGGCCAACACCTCTGTGTCGGTGTCGCTGACCAGCTCCCGCCCGGCCTCGACGAGCTTCCGCCTCAACACAACCCAGTTCTCCACGATGCCGTTGTGCGCAACGACGACGTCGCCGCGCGAGTCGAAGTGGGGATGGGCGTTGACCGTGGTGGGGGCGCCGTGTGTCGCCCATCGGGTGTGACCGATCCCCGAGACGGCGTCGGGGTAGCCGTTCCGGTCCAACAGCTCCTTGAGGTCGGCGATTCGCCCCGCCGTCTTGATCACATCAATGCGATCGCCGACGTTGAGGGCCACGCCCGCCGAGTCATACCCCCGATACTCCAGCCGTGAGAGACCGGGAACAAGAACGTCGACCACCGGCTTCGGGCCGACGTATCCAACTATGCCGCACATGAGATTCCTTTCCGAGGGACGGGGAGATCACACGCGACAGGGCCCATGTGGGCCGCCCTTCGAGGGAGCCTCTGTTCCGAGATCGCTCCCGGGTTTTGCTCTCCGCTCGTATCGACCGCGGCCGGCCGGGAAGGCATCCGCCGAATGTCTCGATGACCTTCCTCCTCGTCGCCTCGACCGCCGCTCAACGGGGGCCGAGGCCTGGCGCTTCATCTGTTGTCGCGCGCGACGCCTGCTCGTCGCCTACTTCCTGTAGCTTCTTCTCCTTGCCCAGCGACGCTTCCGTCGCCGACACCAAGCGGTCAGCATACAGCATCGCGTCCTCTTCGGACGCGGCTTCCACCATCACACGGACCAACGGCTCGGTGCCCGAAGGGCGGACAAGGACGCGGCCGCCCCTTCCCAACTCCTTCTCGACGGCCGCCACCTCGTCCCACAAGCGGTCGGCGCCGTCGAGGTCGAACGACCGCTCGACCGGCACGTTCACAAGCACCTGCGGGTACTCGGTGATCGCCTCGGCCCGCAGCTCCCGCAGCTCCTTGCCCGTCCCCGCCATCACGTCCAGCAGCTTCACCGCGGTCAACAGCCCGTCCCCGCTGGGGCAATGCTTGGCGAAGATGATGTGGCCCGACTGCTCGCCGCCGAGGATGCCGCGGTTCTCCTTGAGCGCCTCCCAGACGTAGCGGTCGCCGACCTTGGTCTCGACAACGTCGATGTCGGCGTTGTACATCGCCTTCCTGAAGCCGATGTTCGACATGACCGTGGCCACCACGAGGTCGTTCTTCAGCGTGCCCAGCTCCTTCATGTGCCGGGCGATGATCGCCATGATGACGTCGCCGTTTGCGATCCGGCCGTCTTCGTCGATGACGATGAGGCGGTCGGCGTCCCCGTCGAAGGCGAGGCCGATTGCGCCGTCGGCGTGCTCGCGGAGGTACTCGGGGTTGGTGGTGCCGCAGCCTTCGTTGATGTTCATCCCGGTGGGCTCGGCGAAGAACACCTTGACATCGGCGTTCAGCCGCTCGAACAGGACGGGCGCCGCCTTGAAGGCGGCCCCGTTGGCGCAGTCGAGGGCGACCCGGATGCCGCGCAACGAGTACTTGGAGACGCGGCTCAGGTGTTTGATGTACCTGCCGAACGCTCGCTCGTGCGCCCATCGGTACCCGATCGCCTGGCCGAGAGCCGACTTGAAGCTCGGCGACCGCATCCTGTCCTCAAGCTCCCGCTCCACTTCGTCGGGCAGCTTCGTGCCCCGCGCCGCCAGGAGCTTGATGCCGTTGTCTTTCGCCGGGTTGTGCGACGCCGAGACGACGGCGCCCATGTTGGCCCCGCTTTCGGCGGTCAGGAAGCTGACGCCGCCGCTGGGCATGATTCCCACGTCGATGGTGTCGATCCCCGAGGCGTGGAAGCCGGACTGGAGCGCCGAGGCCAACATCGAGCAGGACCTCCGGGTGTCGCTGCCGACCAGGACCGGACCGCCCCGGAGATAGGACCCGGCGGCCCGGCCGATCTCAAGCGCCAGCTCCGGGGTCAGCTCCCAGCCGGCGATGCCGCGCACGCCGTCGGTGCCGAAGATGGGTTTGCCTTCGTTGAGGGCGCCGCGGAAATCGAGAGACGGGCGGCGATAACCGGTGTAGGGGGGGCTCAGCTCCGACGGCGGCCGACGGATGTCCTCCAGCATGCGCCGGTAGTCGGCCATTTGTCAGCGCTTGGTGTACTGCGGCGCTCGGCGGGCCTTCCTCAGCCCGTACTTCTTGCTCTCCACGACGCGGGAGTCGCGGGTGAGCATCCCCGCCTTCTTCAGCGCGGGGCGCAACTCGGGCTCGAGGTGGATGAGGGCGCGGGAGACGCCGAGCCGAAGCGCGTCGGCCTGGCCGGTCACGCCGCCGCCTTCAAGGGTCGCGTCGATGTCGTAGCGGCCCTGGGTCTGGGTGACGTTGAGCGGCTCCATGACCCTCATGCGGACGGCGATCGTCGGGAAGAAGTCCTCGAGCGGGCGGCCGTTGAGAGTCACCTGGCCGGAGCCGTCGCGCAGACGGACCCTGGCCACCGACTCCTTGCGGCGGCCTGTCGCTTGGACGAGGGGTTTGGACATCAGGCGCCTACCTTGTCGATGTTGAGGTCGAGGGCCACGGGCTGCTGCACGGCGTGGGGATGATCGGGGCCGGAGTACACCTTGAGCTTGCGGGCCATCCGGCGGCCGAGCCGGTTCTTGGGGAGCATGCCCCGAACGGCGCGCTCGATGATCGCCTCGGGGCGACGCTCCTGCAGAGATTCGAAGGTCTCCGCCTTGATGCCGCCCGGGTGGCCGGAGTGCCGGTAGTAGATCTTGGACCGGCTCTTGCCGGAGGTGACCGCCACCTTCTCGGCGTTGACGACGATGACGAAGTCGCCGCCGTCCATGTGCGGGGCGTAGGTCGGCTTGTGTTTGCCGCGCAGGATGGGCGCGATCTCCGAAGCCAGGCGCCCGAGCGGCAGGCCGGTCGCGTCGACGACCCACCAGGCTCGCTCAATCTCGCTCGGCTTAGGCGAGTAGGTCTTGTTCATGGGCATGTCGGCTAATCTTTGCACAGACCGTCTCCTTTTGCCGATCGTCGGCGAGTCGAGCTACGCGTACCCGACTTCCCAGAGCGTCAGACCGTGGGGCGGGGCCACGGTAGCCACCGCCGATCGGTCGCGGGCGGCGATGACGTCGGCCGCCCCGGAAGGGTCGGAGAACCCCCGTCCCACGTCGTAGCAGTAGCCGACGACCGATCGCACCATCTGCCTGCAGAAGGCGTTGGCGCGGATCCAAAGCTCAAGCCGGCCGGGCCCCTCTCGCCACTCGGCCTCCTCGACTCGCCGCACGGCGCTCCCCTCCGTCTTCTTGCAGAACGAGGAGAAGTCGTGCTCGCCGACGAGAGCCTCGGCGATCCGACGCATGGCGCTGACGTCGAGGACGCGGTCGACGTGCCAGACGACGTGACGGGTGAGGGGGTCGGGCACCGGGCCGATGCCGATCAGGTAGCGGTACCTCCGCCAGCTTGCGGAGAACCGGGCGTTGAAGCCGTCCGGCGCGACCGACGCGGCCATCACCGAGATCTCCGGCCCGACGATGCCGTTGACGGACCGGCCAAGTCGCTCGGCGGCGACGTCGGCGTCGGTCGAGAACGAGACGACCTGGCCCAGGGCGTGAGCGCCGGCGTCGGTCCGGCCGGCCGCCGTCGTGGCCACCGGGGCGCCCAGGACGGCCTCCAGCGCCGACTCCAGCTCCCCTTGCACGGTGCGCATCCCGTCCTGCTTGGCGTAGCCCCTGAACCCGGCGCCGTCGTAGGCGACGTCAAGGCGGATCGTCGTCATCCGAGCAGCCCGCCGAGCACGACGAACGGGGCGCCCGCCAAGGAGCGGGCGATCGCCGCGAGGGCGAGCCCGATGAGGACCGAGACCGCCGCCTCCTTCGTCGGCAGGTCGGCGGCCTCCATCGTGCCGACCGTCAGAGCGGCGAGGTACCAGACAAGTCCGGCTGCGGCGAACAGGCCCCCGGCCGCCTCAAGGAGCAGGGGGAGAGCGGCCAGGCCTTGGAGAGCGATCATCGTCTGGGCCCGGCCGGTGGATCGGAAGAGCCGGGAGGCGGCGAACCAGGCGCCGAAGGCGAGGACCAGCCAGGAGACGACAGAGCCGATGAGCGATTCGAACAGCCCGAACATCGAGAAGCGGGCCAACCCGCGCCCCCACCACCCGAGGTAGGTGAGCGCCCCGACGGAGGCGACGACGATGGCGGCGTCGGCCGGGGCGTCGTTGTCGAAGAACGCCTCGGTGAACGCCTTGCGGTCGAGGAGAGCCGCCCGCGCGGCCCGGCTGAGCACCTTCCTCATCGGGCGGCAGGCTACCGGGGCGGCTTGGGGTCAGCGTCGCAGGCGAACCCGGCGCACCGAGTGGTCCGCCGACTTCTCGAGGATCAGGGAGGCCCGCTCCCGAGTGGGCAATATGTTCTCCACGAGGTTGACCTCGTTGATCGTCTCCCAGATCCGGCCGGCGACGGCGACCGCCTCGTCCTTGGACAGGTCGGCGAAACGGCGGAAGAAGGCGCCCGGCTGCGCGAAAGCGGTGTTTTTAAGGGTGAGGAACCGCTCCACATACCAGCCCCTCACGTCCTCGACCTGGGCGTCGACGAATATCGAGAAGTCGAAGTAGTCGGACACGAAGGCGCCCGTGCCCGCGGCTTGGAGGACGTTGAGGCCTTCGATGATGAGGATGTCGGGTTGGCTGACCACTCTCGTCTCCTCCACGACGTCGTATCTGATGTGGGAGTAGACGGGGACTTCGAGGAGGTCCTCCCCGGCTTTGGCCGCCGCGACGAACGAGTGCAGCGCCCGTCGGTCGTAGCTCTCGGGGAAGCCCTTGCGCTCCATCAGCCCCCTCTCCTTGAGCACGGCGTTGGGATAGAGGAAGCCGTCCGTGGTGACAAGGTCCACCTTGGGGTGTTGAGGCCATCGCGCCAGCAACGCCTGGAGCACGCGGGAGATCGTCGACTTCCCCACCGCGACCGACCCGGCGACCCCGATCACGAAGGGGATCGGCCTCGGGGGGACGCCCAAGAATGTGTCGGTGACCGCGGCGAGCTGGTCGCTGCCCTGCACACGGAGGTTGAGGAGGCGGGAGAGCGGCAGGTAGGTGTGCTCGACCATGTCAATGTCGAGCAGGACGTTGATGCCTCGCACCTTGTCGATGTCGCGCTCGTCGAGGGTCAGCGGCGTGTTGGCTCGAAGCTGTGCCCACTGATCGCCGTCGAAGTCGATGTAGCGAGCGGACGTCATCTCCCCTCAGGGTACCGCCGGGCGGTTCGGCGGGCGGATCGGAGGGCCGGTCGGCGGCGCGACCGGTATAGGGTGGTCGCCGCGATGACGACCCCGCCGGCGTTCCCGGAAGACACCAGCCGCTATCCCGAGGCGAGCCAGGCGACCACCGTCTTGGTGCTGGGGATCCTCGGCGTGGCGGTGCTCCAGCTCCTCGGCCCGTTCGCCTGGGTGATGGGAAACCGGGAGCTGGAGGCGATCGACGCCAGCAGAAGGCCGCCGGAGGGCCGCAGTTCCGCCAACGCGGGGCGGATCCTGGGGATCATCGGCACGGTGCTCTTGGCGCTGGGCCTGATCTTCGGGATCGTCCTCCTCCTGGGCGCCATTGCACTCTTCGCGACGTTCGTCGGCTGAACGGGCCGACCGGTCCTGTAAGGCTCACAAAGACTTGAGCGGGCGCCGATAACGCCCGCATGGGGAGCTACGACGCGTCCCTGAAGGCGCTCGGTGACCTGCACGGCTTGCCCGCCGTCGTCCGCGTGGAAGACGGTTGGCTGACCATCGACGCAGGCGACACACACATCGGCGGCTGGTCGCTCGACGAGATCAGCCTGGAGCCGGCGCCGAACGGGTATCGGATGGCGGCCGATGGAGATCAGATCCTCCTGGAGTTGACCGACGTCGAGCGCTTCGCCGAGGAGCTGGCGCCCCAGGACGACGAGCGCCGCGCCCGCAGGCAAGCCGACAAGAGGGCGAAGGCCGAAGCCAAGCGGAGACCGGGGCCCGAGGCCGACCGGAGAGCCGGAGCCGAAGCCGAGCGGAGAGCCAGGGCTCAAGCCGACCAACAGGCCAGGGCCCAAGCCGAGCAGAGAGCCCAAGCCGACCGGAGAGCCGAAGCCGACCGGAGAGCCGAAGTCGACCGGAGAGCCGGAGCCGAAGCCGACCGGAGGGCCGGAGCCGAAGCCGACCGGAGGGCCGGAGCCCAAGCCGAGCTGAGAGCCAGGGCCGAAGCCGAGCGGAGGGAGATGGCCGCGAGGGCCGACGAGAGGGATGCGGCGCCTCCGTCGACATCGAAGGCCCGGCGCCCCAAGAAGCCCGGCAGAGCCGCCGGAGCCCGGAAACAGCGGGAGAAGGACCGCCCAAACCGCCTGGACGAAGCGCTCAACGCAGCCGAGGAGCGGTGGGGAGACCGGCTGCCGAGTTGGGCGTTCACTCGGGGGGCGCTCACCTCGACCCTCATCGTCTTGCTCTTGGCGGCCGTCCTGCCCGGCTTGGTCTCCAACATCCTCCTGATCTGCGGAATAGCGATCGTGCTCTACGGCGCGGTTGTGTTCACCGACCCGATGCTCGCGGCCAGGTGGCTGCCCAACCGCGTCGTCCCGAGCCATGTGCTTCTCACCGGGGCGGCGGTGCTCGTGCTCGGCGTCATCCTGGCGGTGGTGACGGGCTGACGAGGAGCGCGGGGCCTCCCCGACCCGAAGCGGCGGTCAGACCAGCTCGATGACCGCCTCCTCGGCCCCGTCGCCGCGGCGAGGGCCGAGTTTGGTGATGCGGGTGTAGCCGCCGGGACGGTCGGCGTAACGCGGGCCGACCTCCTCGAACAGGCGATGGACCGCTTCCTTGTCGATGATGGTCTTCAACACCGTGCGACGGGCGTGAAGATCGCCCTTGCGCGCCTTGGTTATCAGCTTCTCGGCGAGGGGCCGCAACGCCTTGGCCTTGGCCTCGGTTGTGGTCACCTTGCCGCGTTTGAAGAGATCCGCGGCCAAGTTGGCCAAGATCAACCGTTGGTGCGAAGGCGACCCCCCGAGGCGCCGACCCTTGGTGGGGCGGGCCATCAGCCGCCGCCGACGCTCGGCGAGTCGACAAGGCTGAGACCCAGCTCGTCCAGCTTGCCGATGACCTCGTCGAGGCTCTTCTGACCGAAGTTGGTGATGTTGAGGAGATCGTCCGACGTCCGCCCGACAAGCTCGCCGACCGTCTTCACCTGGGCGCGCCGCAGGCAGTTGCGGGGACGCTCCGACAGGTCAAGCGCCTCGATGGGAAGGTCGAGGTCGGGCGAGCCGGAGGCGTCCGGCTCGATGTCGCCCAGCTCGAGGCCCTGGCCCTCGCCCATGGCTGCGAAGAGGCCCATCAACTCGCCGAGGGTCTTCCCGGCTGAGGACACGGCCTCGACCGGCTCGATGGCGCCGTTGGTCTCGATGTCGAGGACGAGGCGGTCGAAGTTGGTCATCTGGCCGACCTGGGTGTTCTCCACCCGGTAGGCGACCTTGCGAACCGGGGAGAAGATCGAGTCGACCGGGATGACCCCGATCGTCGACGAGCCGCCCTTGTTGGCGTCGGCGGACCGGTACCCGACGCCCGGGGCGACGGTCAGCTCCATCTCGAGCCGACCCGAGGAGCTGAGCGTGGCGATGTGAGCGCCGGGGTTGACCACCTCGACGCCGGCCGGGAGCTTGAGGTCTTTGGCGGTCGCCTCGCCGGCCCCCTTGGACGACAGGTACAAGGTCAGCTCATCGACTCCGTCCATGCGGACGACGACTCGCTTGATGTTCAAGATGATGTCGACGACGTCCTCGACCACGCCCGACACGGTCGAGAACTCGTGCTCCACGCCCTCGATCTGGATCGAGGTGACCGCGGCGCCGGGGATGCGGGACAGGAGGGTCCGGCGCATCGTGTTGCCGAGGGTGTACCCGAAGCCGGGCTCAAGAGGCTCGACGACCACTCGGGAGCGGTTCTTCGAGACGGCTTCCTCTTCGATCTGGGGGCGCTGGACAATCAACAACCTGGTTACCTCACTTCGAGTAGAGCTCGACGATCAACTGCTCGTTGATGTCGGTGTCGATCTGATCGCGACGGGGATTGGCGGCGACGACGACCTTGCGCTCATCGACGCTTGTCTCCATCCACCCGGGGACCGCTCGATCCTGGGTGTCGATCGCGTGCTGGACCATGATGAGATCCCTGCTGCGATCTTTGACCCTGATCTCGTCCCCGGGCCTGACCTGATACGAGGGGATGTCAACCTTCTTGCCGTTCACCTCGAAGTGCCCGTGGTTGACCATCTGGCGGGCCTGGGGCCGGGTGGCGGCGAGGCCTGAGCGCCAGACGACGTTGTCGAGGCGCCGCTCAAGGAGCTGGAGGAGCACGTCGCCGGTGATGTCCTCGCTGCGGTCCGCCTCCTTGTAGTAGTTGCGGAACTGCCTCTCGAGCACACCGTACATGGCGCGGAGCTTCTGCTTCTCGCGGAGCTGGATTAGGTAGTCGCTCTCGCGGATTCGGCCGCGGCCGTGCTCGCCCGGCGGGTAGGGGCGCCGCTCGACGGGGCAACGCTTCGACTGGCAGAGCGGGGTCCGGGCGCGGCGGCACGCCTTGTGCCGGGGGCCTGTGTAGCGAGCCACGCTCAACCCCTTCGGCGCTTCTTGGGACGGCAGCCGTTGTGGGGCATGGGCGTCACGTCCTTGACGGAGCTGACTTCCATTCCCATGTTCTGGAGGGTCCGCACGGCCGTGTCGCGACCCGACCCGGTGCCGCTGACGATCACATCGAGCTTGCGGATGCCGTGCTCGCCGGCCCGGCGCGCCGCCTCCTCGGCCGCCACCTGGGCGGCGTAGGGGGTGGACTTGCGCGAGCCCTTGAACCCCACCGAGCCCCCGGAGGTCCAAGCCACGGTGGCCCCGGATTGGTCGGTGATGTTGATGATCGTGTTGTTGAAGCTGGCCTTGATGTGGGCCTGGCCGTGCGAGATGTTCTTGCGCTCGCGACGGCGCACCCTCTTGGCGCCCTGCTGCTGAGCCACTACTTGGTCACCTTCTTCTTGCCTGCGATGGCGACGCGCCGGCCCTTGCGGGAACGGGCGTTGGTGTGGGTGCGTTGCCCGCGCACCGGCAGGCCGCGGCGGTGACGGCCGCCCTGGTAGCTGCCGATCTCGATCTTCCTCTTGATGTTCTGCTGCACCTCCCGGCGGAGGTCGCCCTCGACCTGGAAGTTGGCCTCGATGAAGCGGCGCACCTTGGCGACTTCGTCGTCGGTCATAGAGCGGACCCGGGTGTCGGGGCCAATGCCGGTCGAGGCGAGGGTCTGCTGCGACCGGGTGAGGCCGATGCCGTAGATGTAGGTCAGCGCCGTCTCGACTCGTTTGTCCCGGGGGATGTCGACGCCTGCGATTCGAGCCACGGGTCAGCCCTGCCTCTGCTTGTGACGCGGGTTGTCGCAGATCACCCAGACGCGACCGCGGCGCCGGATGATGCGACACTTCTCGCACATTCTCTTGGTGGAAGGTCTCACCTTCATTCTCTTCTCTCCATTGCCGCAGCCCGCGCCTCTCGGCGCGAGCGACCCCAAGCCATCATCGGCCGCCCGACGCGTGAAGCGGCCGGCGACGACGATGCCCTGGTTGTGATCCGCCCGGCCTCGACAGGCGTCGGGCGGCGAGGATAGACGGATTGTAGCCGCTCGTCGGGCAAACGCTCAAACCGGCGCCGAGCCGGCGCGGGCGGGGGCCGCCGGTGCCGCCTCCCGAAGGCTCGCCGTCACTCGCCGCCCCGCTCCGACGATGCGCCCTCGGGCCCGGCCGCGATCTCATAGACCCACATGCCCATCGGGCAGTCGGCGAGCAGCCCGACGGCCTCGTCGATCGACTCGGCCTGCACGATGGAGTAACCCAGCGAGGGCCCCATGTCGGCGGTGAGCTCGACGACGGCGCCGTCGGCGGCTACGTCCCGACCGTCGACCAAGGGACCGCCCGCGTCGACGACTCGGCTCTGAATGGCCGACCACCACTTCATGTGGGCTTGCCGGAACTCGGGCGCCCGGTCGACCTCGCCGTGGGCGAGCAGGATGAACCTCTTCGTGTTGACCCTCCTCGGAGATCTCGGGCGTCGCGACCCACGTTAGCGGCCCGGACCGCTGTCGACGCGCCGGGCGAGTCGCGTCCGGCCGCCGGCGCCGCGGGCGCCGCTCAAGGGCGTTGCGGGCCGGGTCGATGATAGCGGGGCGGTGAGGCCGAGAGGTCGCCGTCACCTGGAGGACGGAAGGGAGGACAGACGGAAGGAGCGTGACCGTGACCGGCCATGACAGAGCGACGAGACGACGGGCTTCGCCGGCGGCCCTGATCGCGATCTTGGCGGGCTTGTTGGCCGTCGGCGCGGGCCCCGTGGTCGCCGTCCCCCTCGACCTCCGGGTCCAGATCCAGGTCATCCAGGACGGCACGGCCGTAGACGACAACGACGATCCCGGCAATGACTCGAGTCTGAGCAACCTTCGGGTGCGCGCTCAGGACGCGGTGACCTATCGGATCGACTGGGCCGTCACAGAGAGGCTGACCGAGGCCAGCGAGGGAACGGACGAGATCACCTTGGAGACCGCCTTCACCAACGGAGCTGTCGCTGCGCTTCCCGCCGGGTGCGACCCGGCATCGTCGACGATCAACACCGACACTGCCACAGAGACGTCAGAACTCGTCTGCGCCCTCGGGTCCCGCGGTCACGCCGAGTCGGGCTCTGTGACGGTCCAAGTGCTAGCCGACTCGGCGACCAACGGGACGCTCATCACCGCGACCGTCAACCTGGTCGGCGCCGACTCCGACAAGGTCTCCGACACCGCCGAGGACGTCGTCATCACGTCGGCGCCGCGCTTCGACCTAGTGTCCGGGATCGAGTCGTCGCACCAGAACTCGATTCTCGGGGCCACCTGCCAGCAGAACCTAGCCAACCATCACTCGGGGGCGCTGCTGCTTCTGGGCGGCGCTGCGCCCACCGCGCCTCCCGGCGCCTACTGCTTCTTCCCGTTCGCCTTGGAGTATCTGCCGGGGACGATAGGCCTTGACGGCGAGCCGGTGAGCTTCAAGCTCAACCTGAGCCAGATCACGGCCAAGTACCCCAACGCGTACATACCGATCTCGTATAGGCACTCAAGCACCACAGTTATCGACTCCCCCGCCGGTTGCATGTTCAACGTCCTCCACTACACGGGTTCGGGGAACACACCCTACGCCTACAGCTACACAGGCGAAAACACCGGCCACCCTTTTGACGTCGCCTGCTCACAGGACACGAGCAACCCCCGAGTGATCACTGTCACGATCAGCAACTATGACAAGGACTTCGCTGGAAAGTACTACGGCGCACAAGGCAATCCGCGTTGGGGTGCCTATCCGTTCTCTGGGCTCATTACCGTAGCTCTTCCCTACACAGACATGCTTGCGGCCCTCGGCGGCGACGTCGAACGCCCAAATGACTGCCAGCGATTGCCCGCCAAAGGGTATGACAACTCGGTCACCTTCGGTGACATGTATGACCTTTCGGCGACCGACATCGCCGGTAACGCGGTCACCGCCGAGGTCAACACGGGAAACAACTGGAACAAAGCCTACGCAAGCCATCCGTGCGGCGGCAGCTACGAGACCTTCTTCACCAGGGCCGACTTCCGCGAGAGCACCATCACCTCCACACATGAAGGACAACCCTACACCTTCACTGGATACTCCCCCTATGACCGCGCCACAGAGACGGTCGGGACCAAGTGGTGGTGGAACGCCTATGGGAGGAGCAACCTAGGCACCGGGACGATCTATCCGGGTCAGACGGTGGGTGGTCATCAGATAATGTACGCCTACTCGACCAACCACAACGGCCCCTTGGGCCAGTGCCTGATCTTCTCAAACCACCTCCGATTCGAGAAGCGCGAGGACTTCCCCTACTGGGACGAAGGGACGGAAACGACCGTGTTTCGTGACATCGACGACTCGGTCCTGAGGCTTGACGGCGCCGCTGCGGGCGGCGGCGGAGTCGCCGCGCTTCTCCAGCTCGGGAACGCCCATCAATCGGATAACGCTGCGGTTCAACCGTCGTGGCGCTGGTTCACGGTCGAGTACGGGTGGGCGCCGATCGCGGAGCCATCGGTCGACGGCGGCGCGACGATGTCGGCCGCCATCTCGAGCTGCAGATCTGACGTCGCGTGGGTCCAAGACCCAGATCAGCTGAGGGACTCCCTCAACAACCCCGTCGTCCCGAACATCGTTCGCATCTACCAAACAGCGCCTGCAGCGACCTACACGGACACATGGATCACTCTGCGGACCGTAGTAAACCTCGTGGTTAAAGAATCATGCACCGATGGTGTCATTCCATGGATCGTCGGGACGCGCATGCGGCTCAGATCATGGAATCCCAGTGCACCCGAAGCCTGGGATTACGACCCAGATGACGGAGCGATTTGGGATAGCAGGGGGTCGTTCGACCCGACAGTGACACCCGGGACCTACTTCGCCTCGGACAAAATCACCTGCAGAACGGCGCAGCCCTACATCACCAAGGCGGTCGATTCCACGTTGATCACCCCCGGAGACGAGGTCACCTACACCATGACGGTGAAGACCTTGGCCGACACCACATCGACCGTGGTCCGCGACTATGTGTTGACGGACAGCCTCCCGCCCGGGTTTGAGGTGTCGAGCGTCGACCCTGCGGGGGCGACGGTCTCCAACTCAGCGGTTGTCTGGGAGTACTCGCAGGCCGACGACACGGAGAAGACCTTCCGCATCACCGGGAAGGCCTACCCGCCCGATGGTGTTGGAGGACTGCGCAACTCGGCCATCGTCAACTTCGGAGGTGACGCCGAGCCGCTCCCCGAAGACACGCACGGGATCAGCGCCGCGGTCTACACGCCGATCCCGACGGGCGCGTTCAACGCGTTGGGGTTGGTGAAGTCGGTGGCGCCGTGGTCGTTCGTGGGCCCTGGGGAGGTGTTCGCGTACACGTTGGAGTTGACCAACAACGGTTACCTCACCTTGGGCAACGTCGTTGTGGTCGACGTGCTGCCTT
>Ga0209457_1000166_pt1 | contig 21143 bp, 18 predicted proteins | sample WorMetHEROISLAND_5_FD_187410 | JGI IMG/M metagenome (GOLD analysis project Ga0209457, IMG submission 187410) | Marine gutless worms symbiont microbial communities from Max Planck institute for Marine Microbiology, Germany - Olavius sp. 5 HERON... ... | reverse complement strand
GCCGTATCCCTTCCACGTCCCTCCCCCTAACCCGAGGTGTTCCCACAATGACCGACAACGACCGCGACATCACCCAAATCCGCTCCGACATCGACCGGGTGGACGCCGAGATCATGCGTCTGCTCGCCGAGCGCAGGGGCCACAGCGTCCGAATAGCGCATGAGAAGGGCCGGGCCCGCCGGCCCTCCCGAGACCAGATCCGCGAGGAGGACCTGATCGCCGACCGCATAACCGTCGGCCACGACCACGACCTCGACTCCGGGCTGATCGTCAAGCTCTGGCGGGCCATCGTCAACGACTCCGTCCGCGTCCAGCAGGAGGCCCTGGGTCGCGGCGAGGCCGACGCCGACACCATCACCGTCGCCATCCAGGGGATCGAAGGGTCCTACAGCCACCTGGCCAGCCAGCAGTTCTTCGGCGCCAGGGGCCTCGAGGTCGAGGCGGTGCAGGCGCCGACGTTCGCCAAGGCGTTCGAGGCGGTACGGGCAGGCGCTGCCGAGGCCGCTGTCCTGCCCATCGAGAACACGACGTCAGGAGCGATCTCGGAGGTCTACGACCTTCTCCTCGACAGCCCTCTCGCCCTCGTCGGGGACATCAAGTTCAGGGTCAGGCACCGCCTGCTCGGGCTTGAGGGAGCGTCGCTGTCGGGGATACGCAAGGTCTACTGCCACCCGCAGGCGATAGCCCAGTGCTCTGAGTTCCTGGCGTCGCTCCGCGACTGCGAGGTCGTCCACTTCTCCGACACAGCGCTGTCCGGCAAGCAGATCACTGACCTGGGCGACCCCAGCGTCGCCGCCATCGCCTCCGAGGACGCGGCCCGCATGTTCGGGCTGAGCGTCCTCAAGGCCCAGGTCGCCAACCGGGCCGAGAACTACACGCGGTTCGTGGTGGTGGCCGCCAAGCCGATCCCCATCCCCGAGGGGGTGCCCGCCAAGACGTCGGTCGTGATGGGGGTCGGCAACCACCCCGGCGCCCTCATGGACGCGTTGTCCGTGTTCAACGAAAGCGAGATCCAGCTCGTCAAGCTGGAGTCCAGGCCGATACCGCACAACCCGCAGGAGGAGCTCTTCTACCTCGACTTCGAGGGAGACGCCGCCGACCCCGCCACCGCGAGCGCCCTCGACGAGCTCACCAGGCATGTGCGGTTCCTCAAGGTGTTGGGCAGTTACCCATCCCGCGACCTCCGAGAGGCGCCCTCGGCCGACCGGGCGACGGCGACGGCGCCGACCGGCCGGGAGAAGCTGATCGCCCCCAAGCACCGCACCGACAGCCCCTCTGGGTACCGGCTGGGGAGTCGGGGCCACAAGGCCGCCAACACCGTCGTCGAGGCGGGCGCCGCTCGGCTCGGGGAGGACGACCTGGTAATGATGGCCGGGCCGTGCGCGGTGGAGACCTGGGATCAGGTCCTCGACGCGGCCAGGGCCGTGAGAGACGCAGGCGGCGCCGTGTTGCGCGGCGGTTGCTTCAAGCCCAGGACCTCTCCCTACTCGTTCCAGGGCCTCGGCTTCGAGGGGCTTGACATGCTCGCCGAGGCGGGCAAGACCTTCGGCCTCCCCATCGTCACCGAGGTCTTGTCGCCCGAGGACGTGGAGGGTGTGGCGCGCAAAGCCGACGTCCTCCAGATCGGCGCCCGCAACATGCAGAACTTCACCCTCCTCTCGGCCGTCGGGAGGACCCACCGGCCGGTGTTGCTCAAGCGGGGAATGAGCTCGTCGCTCGACGAGCTGCTCCAAGCCGCCGAGTACATACTGCACGAGGGGAACCAGCAGGTGATTCTCTGCGAGCGCGGCATCAGGACCTTCGAGACCTCCACCCGGAACACCCTCGACCTGTCCGCGGTCCCCGTCTTGCGGAGCAGGACCCACCTGCCCGTGATCGTCGACCCGTCGCACGCCGCGGGGCAACGAGACCTGGTGGCGCCCCTGGCCCTGGCCGCCCAGGCCATCGGCGCCCACGGGATCATGGTGGAGATCCACCCCGACCCCGACAACGCGCTCAGCGACGGGCCGCAGTCGCTCACGTTGGAGCAGTTCTCCGAGTTGACGGCGGCTTTGGGGATCCCTCGGGCGCGCTAGCAGGCCGTCGCAGAGTTGCTGGGCCGGGTCGGGGCGGGCTCTCCGCCTGCGGTCCCGATTCTCAATGCACGAGCTTCGGTATGGGCGAATCCAGAGCGTCAGGGAACCAGGGTGGGGAGGGTCGGGTCCCGGTCCCGCTCGTACGCGGCGATGTCGTCGGAGCGCTCCAAGGTCATCGAGATGTCGTCGAGGCCGCGTTGCAGCCGGCGCTTGTGGAACGGGTCGATCTCGAACCGACGCTCCCAATCGCCGCCAGGCACGGACACCGTCTGCGCCTCCAGGTCGACTGCGACCTCGGTCCCCGGCGCCTCGACGACGAGCCGCATCAGGGAGTCGACGTCCTCCTCCGCCAGCTCCACCGTCAACACGCCGCACTGCAGGCAGTTGCCCTTGAAGATGTCGGCGAACGAAGGGCCGATCAACGCCTCGATCCCCAGGCCCTGGATCGCCCACACGGCGTGCTCCCGGCTCGACCCCGAGCCGAAGCCGCCCCGGGTGACCATGACCTGGGCGCCGCGGTAGGCGGGGTTGTTGAGCGGGAACGTCGGGTCCCTGCGCCAGCGCTCGAAGGCGAACTCGCCGAAACCCGTACGCTCCACGCGCTTGAGGCGGCTCGCGGGGACTATCTGGTCGGTGTCCACGTTCTCCCGGTCGATGGGGACGGCCTTGCCCCGCACGGTTGAGACCGCCTTCACGAGACCATCTCCCTGACGTCGACGAATCGCCCCGCCACCGCCGCGGCGGCGGCCATCTCCGGGCTGACCAGGTGGGTGCGGCCGCCCGGGCCCTGCCGCCCCTCGAAGTTGCGGTTGGACGTCGAGGCGGCCCTCTCGCCGGGGAGCAGTATGTCGGGGTTCATGCCGAGGCACATCGAGCACCCGGCGTCCCGCCACTCGAACCCGGCCGACACGAAGACGTCGGCCAGCCCCTCCTCCTCGGCCTGGCGCCACACCAGGCCCGACCCGGGCACCACCATGGCGCCGACGCCGTCCGCCACCTTCCTCCCCTTGACGATCGCCGCGGCGGCCTTGAGATCCTCGATGCGGCCGTTGGTGCACGACCCGATGAACACCCTGTCGATCGGGATGTCGGCGACGGCGGTCCCCGGCGCCAGGCCCATGTAGGACAGGGCGCGGGTCGCCGCCTCGCGTTGGGACTCCGGCAGCTCGTCGACGGAGGGGACCCGCCCGTCGACGGTGACGCTCTGGGCCGGGCTCGTCCCCCATGTGACGTAGGGCTTGACCGTCGAGCCGTCGATCGCCGCCTCCCGGTCGAACGCCGCGCCGGGGTCGCCGGGCAAGGCAAGCCAACGCTCCGCCGCCCGCCCCCAGTCGTCGCCGGAGGGGGCGTGGGGGCGGCCCTTCACATACGCCAGCGTGGTCTCGTCGGGGGCGATCATCCCGGCCCTCGCCCCCGCCTCGATGGACATGTTGCACACGGTCATCCGGCCCTCCATGGAGAGGGAGCGGACGACCTCGCCCCGATACTCGATGACGTGCCCGGCGCCGCCGTTGGCGCCGAGGGCGGCGATGACGGCGAGGATGGCGTCCTTGGCCGTCACACCCGCGCCCAACTCCCCGCTGATCTCGACCGACATCGTCTTCGGCTTCGACTGGGGAAGGGTCTGGGTGGCGAGGACGTGCTCCACCTCGGAGGTCCCGATGCCGAAAGCGAGCGCGCCGAAGGCGCCGTGGGTGGACGTGTGGCTGTCGCCGCAGACGATGGTCATGCCCGGCTGGGTCAGCCCCTGCTCCGGCCCGACGACGTGCACGATCCCCTGGCGCTCGTCGCCCATGTCGTAGAGAGTCACGCCGGAGGCCGCGGCGTTCTCGCGTAGGGCCTCGATCTGCTGGGCCGACAGCGGGTCGGGGTTCGGCTTGTCGCGGTTGATCGTCGGCACGTTGTGGTCGACGACGGCGAGCGTCAGGTCGGGCCGTCGCACGGTGCGCCCGGCCTGTCGCAGGCCCTCAAACGCCTGGGGCGAGGTGACCTCGTGGATCAGGTGGAGGTCGATGTACAGAAGCTCGGGGCGGCCGTCGCCCGCCTCGCGGCCGGGGCCGTCGACGACGTGGGCGTCCCACACCTTCTCGAACAGGGTCCGCCCGCTCATAGGGCGACGGCCTCGGCCACCATGTCGCCCACCTGAGATGTCGTTGCGCCCATCTCCCCGGCGCGCAGCGAGGGGAGCGAGCCGGCGACCAAGGCGACCGCGGCCTCGACGGCCGCCGCCGCCCGCCTCTCGCCGAGGGAGTCGAGGAGCATGGCGGCCGCGCCGATGGCGGCGAGGGGGTTGATGAGGCCCGTGCCCTCGAAACCGGGGGCGGTGCCGCCGATGGGCTCGAACATCGACACGCCCTCCGGGTTGATGTTCCCCCCCGCGGCGATCCCGAGCCCGCCCTGGATGGCGGCCCCGAGGTCGGTGATGATGTCGCCGAACATGTTGTCGGTGACGATGACGTCGAACCGGGCCGGGTCCTCGACCATCCACAGGCAGGCCGCGTCGACGTGGGCGTAGTCGGTCTCCACGTCCGGGTACTCGTCGGCGACTTCCTCGAACACCCGGCGCCACAGGCCCCACGCGTAGGTGAGCACGTTGGTCTTGCCGCAAAGCGTCAGCCGCCTCCTCGGGCGGGCCCGCGCCAGGTCGAAGGCGTAGCGGACACACCTCTCCACGCCCGCTCTGGTGTTGATCGACTCTTGGACGGCCGTCTCGCGGGCGGCCCCGGGGGCGGTGATCGACCCCCGGTTCACATATAGGCCCTCGCTGTTCTCCCTCACCACGACGAAGTCGACGTCCTCCGGTCTCGCCGAGGCCAGGGGGCCCGACACGCCGGGGTGGAGCTTGACGGGCCTGACGTTCACATACTGGTCGAGCTCTCGCCTGACGGCGATGATTATCCCCTGCTCCAAGATCCCCGGCTTGACGTCGGGGTGGCCGATTGCGCCGAAGAGGATGGCGTCGCACGCTTTGAGCCCGTCGATGTCGGCCCGGGTCAGGGTCTCGCCGGTCCTCAAATAACGCTCGCCGCCCAAGTCGAAGGTGACGAGGTCCAACTTGATCCCGCGCCGCATCTCCGCGGCGCCCAACACCTTGACGGCCTCGGCGATCACCTCCGGCCCGGTCCCGTCGCCGGGGACCACGGCGATGCGGCGCCGGCTCATCTCAGCGGGTCGCCGGCCCTCATCCCGCGTTCGGCGCCGCCGGCCCGGGCGCCGTAGCCGACGTCCTCTTGAGGGCGACCCTGCCCGACTTGACCAGCTCGACGATCCCGTAGGGCCTCATGTTGTCGAGGAAGTCGGCGAGTCGCCGCGGCGGCCCGAAGGCCGCGAAGCTGATGGAATGGGGGCCGAGGTCGGTCATCTCGGCGCCGAAGAGGGCGGCGGTGTCGCCGACGGCCCCCCGGTCGGCCGGCTCGCAAGCGACGCGGACGATTATCACCTCGCACTCCAGCGTCTCGTCCGGCTCCAGCTCTTGGACCTTGATCACGTTCACCAGCTTGTGGAGCTGCTTCTTGAGCTGCTCCAACTCGGGGGCGTCGACCACGAGCGTGATGCGGGACCGCCCCTCGACGTGGGTCGGGCCCACGGCCAGGGAGTGGATGTTGAAGCCCCGGTTGGAGAACATGGCGGAGACCCTGGCCAGGACGCCGGGCCTGTCCTCGACCGTCACCGACAACGTGTGCTGCATCAGAGGTCTTCCCGGCTCATGGCGATCTCGTCGTTGGAGCCGCCTGCGGGCACCATCGGGAAACACATCTCGTCGGGGTCGACCACGACCTCGACTACCACAGGGCGGTCGTTGATCGCCAGGCTCTTCTCTATGGCGGCGTCGACCTCGCTGGGGCGGTCGACCCGCAGCCCGGCGCATCCCATCGCCTCGGCCAGCTTCGGGAAGTCGGGGATCTTCGTGTGCAGCACGCTCGCCGAGAGCCGGCCCGCGTAGAACAGGTTCTGCCACTGCTGGACCATCCCGTACCCGGAGTTGTTGATGACGGCGAGCTTGATCGGGATGTCCTCGACTGCGGCCGTGATCAGCTCTTGGAGGGTCATCTGGAAGCACCCGTCCCCGTCGAGGGCGTAGACGAGGTCGTCGGGCCGCGCCGTCTTGGCGCCGATGGCCGCCGGGATGGCGAACCCCATGGTCCCCAGGCCGCCGGAGTTGACCCAGTTGCACGGCTCGGAGAAAGCCCAGAACTGCGAGGCCCACATCTGGTGTTGGCCGACGCCCGAGACGATCACGGCGTCGCCCCCGGTGACGGCGTGCAATCGCTCGATGAAGTACTGGGCCTTGACGGGGCCGTCGGGCCGTTGCTCATAGGCGAGCGGGCGCTCCTCCCGCCATTGGGCCAGCTCGGAAAGCCACGCCTCCCGGGCGGGCGCCTCCGAGGCTTTGCGGACGGCCTCCACCCGGTCGATGAGGGAGCGGAGGACGTTCCGGGCGTCGCCGACGATGGGGATGTCGGCGCGGCGGACCTTGCCGATCTCGGCCGGGTCGGCGTCGACGTGGATCACCTTGGCGCCGGGGGCGAACGCGTCGACCTTGCCGGTGACGCGATCGTCGAAGCGGGCGCCCAGAGCGACCAGGACGTCGGCTCTCTGGATCGCTGTGGTGGCCGTGTAGGCGCCGTGCATGCCGGGCATGCCGAGGGCGAGCGGGTGTGAGTCGGGGAAGGCGCCCCTCGCCATCAGGGTGGTGGCGACGGGGGCATTGACCATCTCGGCGAAGCGAGCCAGCTCGGCGGCCGCCCCGGCGCGGATGACGCCGCCGCCGGCGTAGAGCACGGGGCGCTCGGCCGACTCGATCAGGTCGATCGCCGCCTTGACCTGCATCGGGTGGCCCTCCCGCGTCGGTTTGTACCCGGGCAGGCCGGCCAGCGTCGGCTCACGCCAGGCCGTCTCGCTGTTGAGCACGTCCTTGGGGAGGTCGACGAGCACCGGGCCGGGCCGCCCCGTGGCGGCGAGGTGGAACGCCTCGTGGATCACGTCTGGGATGTCGTCGGCGTCGGTGACCAGGTAGGAGTGCTTCGTGCAGTGCATCGCCAGGCCGGTCGTGTAGGCCTCCTGGAAAGCGTCGCTGCCGATGGCGCCCGCCCCGACTTGGCCCGTCACCGCGACAAGGGGGGTCGAGTCCATCTTGGCGTTCTGGAGGGGGGTCACGAGGTTGGTGGCCCCCGGCCCGGAGGTGGCCATCGCCACGCCGACCCGCCCGGTCGCCATGGCGTAACCCTCGGCCATGTGGCCGGCGCCCTGCTCGTGCCTGGCCAGGATGTGCCTGATGGGGCTGTCGAGCAGCGGGTCGTAGGCGGGGAGGATCGCCCCGCCGGGCACGCCGAAGATGACTTCCACCCCCTCGTGCTCGAGAGAGCGGAGCAACGAGTGCGATCCTGTGAACGGTTTCTTGGTCGTTTCGGTGGTTTTGGTCGTTTCGGTGGTCATCTTCTCGTGGTCAGCTTTCCGTGGTCGTCTCTTGTGGGGCCTATAGGCGCCGGGGGGAGCGCTCCGCGGCGGGCGTCCTCGGAGCACGTCCGAGGGAACATACCCGGCACCGCTCAGGGGGCGGTCTTCCGGTCGAGGAAAGGCATCAGCTCGCGCAGCTCATCGCCCACCTCCTCGATCCGGTGGGCGCGGTCGGCCTCGCGCCGCTCGAGCAGGAACGGGGCGCCCTCGCGGGCCTGGGCCATCCACTCGGCGGCGAAGGCGCCGGATTGGATCTCGCCGAGGATCTCCTTCATCGCGGCCTTCGTCTCATCAGTCACGATACGCGGTCCCCGGGTGTAGTCCCCGTACTCGGCAGTGTCGGAGACGGAGTGCCTCATCCACGACAACCCTCCCTCGTAGAGGAGGTCGACTATGAGCTTCAGCTCGTGGAGGGTCTCGAAGTAAGCCGACTCCGGCTGGTACCCCGCCTCGACAAGGGTCTCGAACGACGCCTTGATGAGCGCGGCGACCCCGCCGCAGAGGATCACCTGCTCGCCGAACAGGTCGGTCTCGGTCTCCTCTTTGAAGGTGGTCTCGAGAATCCCGGCCCGCCCGCCGCCGATGGCGGCCGCGTAGGAGAGGCCGAGGTCGCGGGTCCCGCCCGACGGGTCTTGGTGGACCGCCAGCAGGCACGGCGTGCCCGAGCCCTGCTCGTAGGTGCGGCGGACCAAGTGGCCCGGCCCCTTGGGGGCGACCATGGCGACGTCGACGTCGGGGGGAGGGACGATCGCCCCGTAGTGGATGTTGAAGCCGTGAGCGAAGAGGAGGGTGTCGCCCGCTTTGAGGCCGGGCTCGATCGTCTCGGCGTAGATGTCGGCCATCAACTGGTCGGGCGTCAACATCACGATGACGTCGGCCCGCTCCGCCGCCTCCGCTGGGGTCAGGGCCGTCAGCCCCGCCGCCTCCGCCTCCGGCCGCCGAGATGAGTCCTCGCGCAGGCCAACGACCACGTCGACCCCGGAATCCTTGAGGTTCAGGGAGTGGGCGTGGCCCTGGCTGCCGTATCCGATGACCGCGGTCTTCTTCGCCCGGATCAGGCTCAGGTCGCAGTCCTTGTCGTAGTAGATCGTCGCCATGTCCCGAGATTGTGGGCCGTTTCGCCCCAGCCTTCAAGCTGGGACCCCGTCGCCTACACTCCCGGTCGCCGTGTCGTTGAAGATCAGGTCGCATGAAGTCACCGAAGGCCCCGCCAAGGCGGGCGCCCGGGCCATGCTCCGCGCCGTTGGCCTTGACGACGACGACTTAGAGAAACCCCAGGTGGGGGTGGTGTCGGCGGGCAACGAGGTGACGCCCTGCAACCTCACCGGCCCCGAGTTGTCCGAGCGCGCCAAAGCCGGGGTGACCGAAGCCGGGGGAGTGGGCCTCGTGTTCGCCACCATCGCCGTGTCCGACGGGATCGCAATGGGCCATGAGGGGATGAGGGCGTCGTTGGCGTCTCGAGAGGTCATCGCCGACTCGGTTGAGCTGGTCATGCACGCGGAGCGGTTCGACGCTCTCGTCTCGATTGCCGGGTGCGACAAGTCGCTCCCCGGCATGCTCATGGCGGCGGCCCGCCTCGACCTCCCCGCGGTGTTCCTCTACGGGGGCGCCAGCCTCCCCGGCGCCTACAAGGGAAGAGACATCTCCATCGTCGACGTCTTCGAGGGGATAGGCGCCGAGTCGGACGGCCGGATCACGGCGGAGGAGCTGTCTGAGATCGAGAAGGCCGCATGCCCCGGCCCCGGCGCCTGCGCCGGCATGTTCACGGCCAACACCATGGCGTCGGTCGGCGAGGCCATCGGGATGTCTCTCCCCGGCGCCGCCTCGGCGCCCGCCGTCGACCCGAGGCTGCGCGACTACGCCCGGCGCTCGGGGGAGGCGGTGATTGGGCTTCTCGAGGCCGGCGTCACGGCGCGGCAGGTCATGACTCGCCCCGCGTTCGAGAACGCCGTCGCGACCGTCATGGCTATGGGCGGGTCGACGAACGCGGTGCTTCACCTGATGGCGATCGCCCACGAGGCCGGCGTCGAGCTGGCCTTGGCCGACTTCGACCGGATCTCCCGTCACACGCCGCACATCGGCGACCTCAAGCCCTTCGGCCGTTATCACATGGTCGACGTCGACCGCATCGGCGGCGTGCCCGTGGTGTTGAAGGCCCTTCTCGACGAGGGGCTGATCGAGGGGGACGTCATGACCGTCACCGGGAGGTCGATGGCGGAGAACCTCGCCGACGTCGTCTTCTCATCCGATCAGGACGTGATCAGAAGGCCGGCGGCGCCGCTGGCCCCCGAGGGGGGCATCGCCGTCCTCCGGGGCAACCTCGCCGAGGAGGGGGCGGTGGTGAAGGTCGCCGGCATAGAGCTGGATGTGTTTGAGGGGCCGGCCCGGGTGTTTGACGGCGAGCAGGGCGCCCTCGACGCGCTCTTTCGCAATCGGATCCGGCGCGGCGACGTGGTTGTGATCCGGACGGAGGGGCCGAAGGGCGGGCCCGGCATGAGGGAGATGCTTCAGATCACGGCCGCCATCAAAGGGGCGGGCCTCGGCAAGAACGTGCTGCTGGTCACCGACGGCCGTTTCTCGGGCGGCACCACCGGGTTGTGCATCGGCCATGTGGCGCCCGAGTCCGAGGTTGGCGGGGTCATCGGTTTGGTCGAGTCGGGCGACCGCATCCGGGTCGACATACCGAGCCGGAGACTCGACGCGCTCGTGGACGATGCCGTGCTGGCCGAGAGGCGGGCGGCTTGGGCGCCGCACCCGGCCCGGTACCCGACCGGCGCCCTGGCGAAGTACGCCCGGCTTGTCGGCTCGGCGAGCTCGGGCGCCGTTACGGCCTGACCTCGCCGCCGCCGCACGCGAATGCCCATGCGTGTGCAGTTTCGCGGCTCTCGTCGGTACTACTGCACACGCTCAGCTATGCGTGGGCGACAGTGCAGCCCTGTTGGGCGACGCGTCGCCACCCTCCTGACTTGCCGGCGTGGCGTCGGACCTCCGAGTTGCGGGACGTCCCTCGCGAGTCGTCGGTCACGGGACGACGATCACCCGCCCGGTAGTCTTGCGGTCCGCCACGAGGTGCAACGCCTCTTTGGCGGCGCCCAGGCTGAAGGTCCTGCGGATCGGGGGTTTGAGTCGCCCGCTCTCCACCCACTCGACGATGGTGCGGGTGTTCTCCGAGCGTCGCTCTGCCTGCTCGGAGGCGAAGCCCTCCCAGCAGGCGCCGACGACGGCGACGCCTCTTGACAGGAGCAGATCCAGCGGGATCCTCGGGATCGACCCGCCGGCGAAGCCGATGACGAGCAGCCGGCCCCCGCGCCGGGTCGACCGCAACGCCTGCTCGGTCATCTCAGCGCCCACCGGGTCGAAGACCACATCGACGCCCTTGCCGTCGGTCAGCTCGTCCACACCGTCCCGCAGGGGGGCGGCGTCGCATCGGATGATCTCGTCGGCGCCCGCATCGGCGATGAAGCGCGCCTTCTCGTTGGAGGACACGGCGGCGACGACCAGCGCTCCGAGCGCCGCGCCGATCTGAACAGCGGCGGTCCCCATGCCGCCCGCCGCGCCCAACACCAACAGGGTCTCGCCTTCTTGGAGGGTGCCGCGGTCAGTCAGCGCGTGATAGGCGGCCCCGTAGGTCGCGGGTAGGACGGCGCCGACCTGAAACGGCACCGCGTCGGGGAGGCGGGTGACGCTCTCAGCAGCGACGACGGCCTTCTCGGCCATGCCGCCGTGCGGGAGGAGCCCGCAGACTCGGTCGCCCGGCGAGATCCCTCTCGCCTGGTTGACGACCACGACGGTCCCCGCAACCTCCCGTCCGGGGGCGAACGGCTCTGTCTGGTGGTCGTCGCAGGCCATGAGGGTGTCGGCGAAGGTCGCAGCCGCCGCCTCGACCTTGATGAGGACGGCGCCCGGCCCCGGCTCCGGCTCGACCAACTCACCGGTCCGTAGCCCTTCGATCCCCCCGCTGTGGTCACAGATCAGTGCGCGCATCCTGTCAGGTTACGGGCCGGGCGCCCGCTCCTGCAGATCGTCGGGCGGGAGCATGGGCAAACGGCTCGCGACCCGCTCGTCGACCGGCCCCGCAGGGCTGTCTCCGTGATGCGCCTCCGGCGGTCGGGACCCGAGATCACCCCGCCCCCCTGGGCTAGAGTCGCCCCGTGCTCTGTGACGTGGCGCCGTGCGGGCTGTCGTAGCGGGCGTAGACCTGACAACCACGGGTCGGCGGGTCGCCGACCGCGCTCGAATCGTGGCGGAGGGTTTGGGCGCCGCGCTCAACCTCGTTCATGTCGTCGAGCCGGTCGGGGAGGCGATGATCAGCCCCGGCCTAGCCAAGATCATGCATGAGCACCAGAGCCTCCGAGCCTCCGAGCTCGCCGAGTGGTGTCGGGAGCGGGCCGAAGTCGACGTCACGCTCGACGTGGTCAAGGGCGCCCCGGCTTGGGAGCTGGCCTCAGCGGCGAAGGCGGCACACATGGTTGTCGTCGGCTCATCGACCGTGGACGCCTTCACGGCGGGGCCGGTGGCCCGCCGCGTGGCGCGCAAGGTCTCGGCTGACACCCTCATCGTCAAGCGGCAACCCCGGGTCCCCTATCGCCGCCTCGTCGCCGCCGTCGACTTCTCCGAGGCGTCGAAGGCCGCCCTGGAGAGGGCGATGAGCCTGTTCCCCGAGGCCGACCTCACCGCCCTCTATTCGTTGCCCTCCCGATTCGACCCGATACTCCGCGAAGCGGGGCTATTCGACGAGGAGCTGGAGGCGTCGCGAGCCGACCGCCTGGAGGCGGCGCAAGACCGGATGGCCGAGTTTGCGCACCCCTGGGCGGGGAAGATCAGGACGGTAGTCGCCGACGGGAACCCGATCGCCGCCGTGGAGGAGGTAGTCAGGCGGCGCAACGCCGACCTTGTCGTCGTCGGGAGCCGCGGGGCGTCCGCCACTCGGATGGTCCTTCTGGGGACCGTCGCCGAAGGCCTGGTCGGCCACGCCCCCTGCGACGTCTACGTCGCCCGGAGCCCCGCCGCCTTCCGCCGGCCCTAGCGGTGTGTCGCACCAATAGGCGCGGCCGATCGTCAGGTGTTCGCCAACGCTTGCTTCACAGCGCGGGCCGCGTACACCTTGGCGAGGTGGCCCTTGTACTCCTCCGACCCGTAGAGGTCTTCGAGGAGGGTGATGTCGTCGACGGCCCGCTCACACGCCGCCTTGATCGCAGTGTCGGAGCCGTCGGTGCCCACCAGCGCCTCGCCAACGCCCTCGGCGAGCGACGGCTTGGCGCCGACGCCGGTCAAGGCGACGCGTGCCGCCTCGATCACCCCGTTGGACTTCTTGACCCAGGCCGCCGCCCCGGCGACGGCGTAGTCGGACCGGCCGCCCCGCCTGCCCAGCTTGTCGTAGGCGGAGCCTTCCCCCGGGGCCGTCTTCGGGATGCGGATCTCGGTGAGGATCTCGTCCGCCGCCAACGCCGACGTGAGGGTGTCGACGCAGAAGTCGCTCGCGCCGATCTCCCTCTCTCCGCCGGGTCCCCGGGCGATCATCGTCCCGTCGAGGGCGAGGACCGCCGCCGGGGTGTCCGCGGCGACGTCGACATGGGCCATGGCGCCGCATGTGGTGCCCCGGTTGCGCACCTGGACGTCGCCGGTGAGAGCCGCCGCCGTCGATAGGGCGGCGCCCACCAGCCCGCTCGCCGCGGTCTGGGAGTGCCGGGCCATCGCCCCTATCGAGAAATGGTCTCCCCTGTCATCTATCGAGTCGAGGCCGGGGATGCGGGCGATGTCGACGAGGGTCTCGGGGGAGAACAGCCTCATCTTCATCAGGGGCAGGAGGCTCATCCCCCCTGCGATCACCTTGGCATCCTCGCCCAAGGCGCCGACCGCCTCCTCGAGTGTGGACGGCGCCGTGTAGTCGAACGTTCTCGGGTACATTTCAGGTCCTCGCTTCCTGGATGGCGGCCCAGACCCTCTTCGGCCTGAGCGGCATGTCAACGTGTTTGACCCCCAGCGGCGCCAAGGCGTCGACCACGGCGTTGACGATCGTCTGAGCTGAGCCGATGGTCCCGGCCTCGCCGATCCCCTTGGCCCCGGTGGGGTTGATGTTCGTCGGGGTGACCGTGCGGCTCGTCTCGAACAGCGGGATGTCGCCCGCCGCCGGGATCGGGTAGTCGAGCAGCGACCCCGTCAGCAGGTTGCCGTCCTCGTCGTACACCGCCTCCTCGAGCAGCGCTTGGCCGATCCCTTGGACTATCCCGCCGTGGATCTGCCCGTCGACGATCATCGGGTTGATGACCGTGCCGCAGTCGTCCACGGTGATGTACTTGAGGATCTCGACGTTGCCGGTGTCGGCGTCCACCTCGACCATCGCCAGGTGAGACCCGAAGGGCCATGTGGCGTTGGGGGCGTCGAATATCACATGAGACTCCAGCCCGCCCTCGATGTCGCTGTCGCCGAGCCGGTGGGGGTGGTAGGCCGCGGCCGCGATCTCCCCCCACTCGATTGAGCTGTCCGGCGATCCCGCCACGCTCGCCCCCTCCGCGCCCAACTCGATGTCCTCCGCTGAGGCCTCGAGCAGGTGGGCGGCGATGCTCTTCGCCTTGGCGGCCACCCGGTCGGCGGCGTTGTAGGTCGCCGAGCCGTCCACCGCCATCGACCGGCTGCCGAAGCTCCCGATCCCCATCGGCGACTCCTCGGTGTCGCCGTATATGACCCTTATCCTCTCCATCGGGATGCCGAGGCGGTCCGACACGAGCTGCGCCCACGTCGTCTGGTGGCCTTGGCCGCTCGGGCCGGTGCCGGTGACGACCGTCACCGAGGCGTCCGGGTTGACTCTGACCAGGCTGGTCCCGTAGAAGCCGGCCGGCAACCCGTAGGCCGTCCACGAGAAGCCGAGCTCGGAGAGCGCCGTCGGGGCGAAGCCGCACACCTCGCAGTAGGCGGCGATCCCGATCCCCACATACCTGCCCTCCGCCCGGGCCGCGTCCCTCTCCGCCTTCAGGGCCTCGTAACCGGACGCCTCAACGAGCTTGTCGAGGTTGGCGGCGTAGTCGCCGGTGTCGATCTGGAACCCGATTGGCGACACCACCGCCTCGTCGAACTTCGGGATGAAGTTCTTCTTGCGGACGTCGACCGGGTCGGCGCCGATCTCCCGCGCGTAGGCGTCGATCGCCCGCTCCAAGTAGAAGGAGGCTTCCGGTCGGCCGGCGCCCCGGTAGGCGTCGACAGTCATCGTGTTGGTGAACACACATGTTGCCTTCCAGTGGGTGGGGAACCCGTACTGGCCGGAGCCGACGAACAAGCCGAGGAAGGGGATCGCGGCGCTGAAGTTCTGCTCGTAGGCGCCCATGTCGGCGATGGCGTCGAGCTCGAAGCCGAGGATCTTCCCGTCCCTGTCCCCTGTGACGGCTGCCGTCGCCTCCCAGCCGCGGCCGTTGATCGAGGAGAACGGCGCCTCGCGGCGACTCTCGGTCCACTTCACCGGCCTGCCCAGCCGCCGGGCGGCGAAGCAAACCAAGATCTCGTCGTTGTAGATGTTGAGCTTCATGCCGAAGCCGCCGCCGACTTCGGGGGCCGTGACGTGCACTTGGTGGGACTCGAGGCCGAACGTGGTCTTGATAGCGCCCATCAGGGCGTGGGGCATCTGCGTGCTCGAGTGCACGCGGAATCGCTCGTAGCCGGCGCTCCACTCGGCGACCACCGACCGCGGCTCGATGGGCGTCGGGATCAGGCGCTGGTTGACCGCCTCAACCGACACCGTCACCGTGTCTTCGCGCGCCTTGGCGTCGGCGATGGCCTGTTTGGTGGCGGCTGTGCCCTCCTCGTCGCCCCAGGGGCCCGCCTCCCAGACCACCAAGACATTCGACTCGAGGTCTTCGTGGACGAGCGCCTCGTCGCCGGCGGCCTTCCTCATGTCGATGATCGGCTCAAGCGGCTCGTAGTCGACGTCGATGAGGTCGGCTGCGTCCCTCGCCCGGCCGGGGCTGTCGGCGACCACCATCGCCACCGCCTCCCCGACGTGCTTGACCTGGCCGGCCGCCAGGAGCGGCCTAGCCTTGGCGACGACGACTTGGGCGATCAGGTCGCCGAGATGGGCGACGTCGTCGTGGGTGTAGACGGCGAGGACGCCGTCGGCGGACTCGGCCGCGGCGGTGTCCACCGACTCGATCTTGGCGTTGGCGTAGGGGCTTCGGGCGAAAGCGACGTGCGCCGTCCCGTGCGGGGCGAGATCGTCGACGTACGCGCCCATGCCCCGGATGAGGGCGGGGTCCTCACGGCGGCGGACTGCGCCGCCCAAAGCGCTGGTCGTGGCCATCAGAGCGCCTCCTCCCAATCGGGGGCGGGAGGGGTCTTGCCGCGCAGCTTGGCCCCGGCGTACTCCACCGCCCGGACGATGTTGTGATATCCCGTGCACCGGCAGAGGTTGCCTTCGATGCCGTGTCGGATCTCGCTCTCGGAGGGGTTGTCGTCCTTCTCGAGCAACGACACCGAGCTCATGATCATGCCCGGCGTGCAGTAACCGCACTGGAGGCCGTGGCGCTCCCAGAACCCCTCCTGCACTGCGTGGAGGTCGCCGTCGGGGGCGAGGCCCTCGATCGTGGTCACCTCGGCGCCCTCCGCTTGGGCCGCCAAGACCATGCACGACTTGACCGCCTGGCCGTCGAGGTGGATCGTGCAGGCGCCGCAGTATCCGGTCTCACAGCCGACGTGTGTGCCGGTGAGACGCAGGTTCTCCCGCAGGAAGTGGACCAGGAGGGTGCGCGGCTCGACGGCGCCGGAGACCTCCTTCCCGTTCACCTTCATCGACACTCTCATAACGTCTCCCTTCCGTAGCCGGTTGATCCGAGTCGAACCTATAACGCCGCGACGGGCGCGCGTCGGCCGGATCGGGGGTTTTCTTCCGGCCGGGCGAGTTTTTGGCCCCTCCGTCCCCGGTCGGCCCGCCCGGCGCGGGTACCCTGCGGCCTTACGGGCCCGTAGCTCAACCCGGTCAGAGCAGTGGACTCATAATCCATTGGTTGCAGGTTCAAATCCTGCCGGGCCCACCGAGAGCGGCCGCCGCGACAACTACCGTCGCCGTCTATGAGGTCGTTCACGTTCGGTCGAGCGACCCTTGTGCGGGCGGACTGTCTTGAGTGGCTCGCTCAGCAAGAGGAGTGCTCGATCCACGGGGTGGTCACCGACCCGCCGTATGGGCTGAAGGAGTACCAACCGGACGAGCAGGAGCGCCTCCGGGCGGGCGACGGCCACGGAGGGGTCTGGCGGATCCCGCCGAACCTGGACGGCAGGACGCGCTCCCCGGTCCCGCGGTTCACGATCCTCAAACAGGCCGAGAAGGAGGAGCTGAGGTCGTTCTTCACGGCCTGGGGCGAGCTGCTTCTCCCGGCTCTCACTCCCGGGGCGCATGTGATGGCCGCCGGAAGCCCGCTCCTCATCCATCATGTCGCCTCGGCGCTCGAAGCCGCCGGCTTGGAGCCGAGGGGGGCGATCGTCAGGGTCACCCACACCCTGCGCGGCGGCGACCGACCCAAGGGCGCTCACGAGAGGTACGAGGGCGTCACCGTGATGCCCAGGTCGGCTTGGGAGCCTTGGGTGCTCGTGCGAAGGCCGATTTCGGAGCGCTCCGTCGCCGCCAACCTGGACCGATGGGGGACCGGGGGGTTGATGAGAAACCCCGATTGCCCGTTCACGGACATGGTGCACGCAGGTCCCGCCAGGCTCCGTGAGAAGGAGATGGCGCCGCACCCGACGCTGAAGCCGCAGAAGCTGATGCGCCATCTCGTCAGGGCGATCCTTCCGCTCGGCTCGGGAGTCGTGTTGGACCCGTTCGCCGGGTCGGGGTCGACGCTGGCCGCGGCGGAGGCCGTGGGCTACCGGTCGATAGGCGTTGAGAGAGATCGGGAGTACTTCAAGATGGCCAAGAAGGCGATCCCGGAGCTGGCGAAGCTGTCCGTGCCTGCGGTGACGCGGTCGAAGTGACCGGCGGTGTCGAGCGGCGCTCTCGGTAAGGTGGCGGCCCATGTGGAGAAGCGACGCGCCGTGATTCGGATCTCCCTTGTCCCCTTCGACCTCGGCGCATCGGGCCGCGAAGTGTGTCGGGAGAGCCTGGAAGATTTGGACTACTCGCTGGACGAGCTGTCGGCGATTGAGGCGCGCACCCTCAGGCCTCAGGTGGAGAGGTACTCGCATCAGTCGCACGACTGGATTCTGTATGTCGATGAGGACGGGTTCGGGGTGGCGTGTCTTCGATTTGTGCGGTCAGCCGAGTTGGGAGACGCGGGTGCCGTTGCCGCCCACCTGCTCGCCAGACGGGAGTGCCACAGAGATCACCGCCGGGGGACGGCCGAGCTCTGCAAGGAGATCGAGCGCATGAGGCGGCAGGTCTTGAGTCGCGTCCAGCCGACGGCTCGCCAGGGACTCTGGGAGGGTGTCCCCTATGTGTTCTCGTTCTTCCTTCTGGAAAGGGCGCCGGGCCCGCTGACGGATGACGAGAGACGTTGTCTCCGCGCTCTCAGCGAGCCGTCGGTGGTCGACGAGGCGCGCCTGGACACAGGCGACGTCGGGTTGATCGCCGACGAGATCGCACTTCTGCCCATCACGGGCGCCGATGAGGCGCTCGCGGACATCGACCTGTCGCCGCGGGTGACGGCTCACGCCACATGGGCGGGTCTCGCCGTCATGCATGAGCCGGGTCAGGCGACCAAGACTGAGGAGATCTATATGAGCCTGGAGGCGTGCGTTCAGCTCGCGTGGTCTGCGGCGTTCTTCGCGCGACGATGGTGCGAGCGGTCGACGCAACCGGGTGTCGTCAAGGTCGGGGAGGTCGAGGAGCTGAGGCGGAGCGTCCTGTCCGCGGTTCGGAGGGCTCGGAGGATCTCAGATGCGGCGATCCCAACCCGCTTTCGAGCGATCCTCACTGAGATGGTGGCCACCAGCGGCCTCGACGAGGAGGCTGAGCACGCCGAGGGCGCTTTGGCGGAGGTGGAGAGATCGCTTGCAGCGGCCGAGCGGCGAGAGCGACGCCGCTACACGAGGATCATCGAGGGTCTGCTGGCTCTCGTGGCCGTCACACAGATCATCCCGCTGATACACGAAGGGCCTATCGTCAACGCTTCGACAGCGGCGGCGGTCGCCGTCCTCGCGGCGCTCATCGCCACGTTGCTCCTGATGGTCCGGCTCCGCGGCAAGGAGTAGGGCGTCCTGATTGATCCGCCGGATGCCCGGTCGGGCGGGTAGGCGGTCAGAGGCGCTCCTTGAGATCGTCCGATCTCTCCAGTTGGTCGACGCCGATGAACCGGCCGGTGAGCAACAACCCCGCTTCGTGGATCTCCTCTCCGGCGTGGCTGGCGCACAGGTCGCTCAGAACATGGGGGGTCCACCCGATCTCGAACGCGTCAACCGCGGTCTTGAGGACACATCCGTCCGTGGCAATGCCGCAGATGAAGATCGCCCCGGAGAAGGGCTCCCCGACAAGATCTCTCAGCTCAGGCGTGAGGGAGGTGTAGGTCGTCTTCTCGATGACCACGGGGGAGAGAGAAGCGATCTGCGGCATCAGGTTGGTCTCGGGCGCCGAGCGGACCCTGGTCCAACGGATCAGCCGCTCGTACTGGCTGCCCGGGGGGTTGACGAACCGGGTGGCGACGACCCTGCGCCCGCTCGCCTCCCACTCCTTGGCGAACAGCTCGATCTTGTCGACGACGTGCTCGCTGCGCTCGTTCACGAAACCCTCTTGGACATCGACGATCACGAGAACAGCGTCCACCGGGACGGCTGTGCCGAGTCGGCTTCTCATGGGGCCAATCTACCTCGCGACCGCCGGGTCGGGCGTGCCGAGGGATTCTCAATGCACAGACTTCGGTATGGGCCAATCCAGAGCATTAGGAAACCGGGTGGTGGGCCTAGGCTGCTCGACGGTGAGCGCGCCCCGACCTCTCCCGCCGTGGATACTTGTCGCCGTCGGGTTGGTTTCCGGGCTCGTCGGCGGCGGCCTCGGCGTCGGCGGGGGTTTCATCATGGTGCCGCTGTTGGTCGCCGCGGGGCTGGGTCAGCACCGCGCCCACGCCACGTCTCTGGCCGCCATCACCCTCATCGCCGCTTCCGGCGCCGCCGCGTTCGCTGCTTCCAATGAGATAGCCGTCGGGCTCGGCGTCGCCGCGGGCGCCGGGGGCGTCGTCGGATCCGCCATCGGGGCCTCCGTCATGCACCGGATGCGGCCGAAGACGCTGACGGTCGTGTTCGCCGTCATCCTGCTTGCTGTCGCCGCCCGCATGATCACCGGCGCCGCTCCCCTGCCGGGCACGGCGGAGCTGAGCGGCGCCGCCCAGGCGCTCGTCCTCGTCGGGATCGGCCTAGTGGCCGGGTTCTTCGCCGGCCTGGCCGGGATCGGCGGGGGAGTGGTCATCGTCCCGGCAGGCGTCCTCCTCCTGGGGCTCGGTCAACACGAGGCGCAGGGGACCTCCCTGCTCGCCATCGTCTTCACCGCCGTCGCCGGCACGATCGTGAACCTGAGAAACAAGCGAGCCCGCCTCAAGGACGGGCTCGCTGCGGCCGCCGGCGGGGTTGTCGGCGCCGTGATCGGAGCGCAGGTCGCTTTGACGACCGAGGGGAGCGCGCTCACCGCCGCATTCGGGGTATTGGTGCTCTTCGTCGCCCTCCGGTCGCTCCGCCGGGCCCTCCTGCGCCGAGGGCCTGCGGGTTGAGGGGCGGGGCCGGCTTGAGGGCCGACCCCGGCCGCTCAGTCGGCCGACGAGCCGGGCTCGGGTTCTTTGGTCCCGGCCCGGATCAACGGCGGCGCCAGCACTGCGGCGCCGACAGCCAGCAGGACCGCCGGCCAGAACCAGGTCCCAATCCGGCCCAGGGCGTCAACGACGTCCCAGGGGTGGCCGACCGCGAGAAAGGCCGCGCCTATCACTGCGATGACTAGCCCAGAGACGAACGAGACTGCGTCGAACTTGTGAACCTTCATTTTCCTCTCCTCCTTTCTTGAGTGTCGAATCGGTCTTCCCTATCCCAAGCGTCGAATCCGTCTTCCTCTATCTGCACTCGGCCGACGTCGACGTGGGCGTCGAGAATGACCGTTCCCTCGTCGCTTCCCGTTTGGTGGAACGAGAGGTGCGGGTCGAAGCCGCCCGACCCCTCGCCGGGCGCGTCGACGCTGCCCAGGTCCGCCGACGCCTCGCCTTGGATGTCGACCCCGCTCGGGATCAGTATCAGGAGGTCCCCGAGCTCGACGGAGGCCGTGAGGTCGACAGTCTCGCCGTCCCACGGCAGGTCGCTCAGGTCGATCACGAGGCGCCCCATCTCATTCACATACTCGTCCTCGAGCTCGCCGAAGTCGCTCGGCGACACGACAACCTCGCGTCCCTCGGAGACCCACTTCCAGTCGCCGAGCGGCGAGATGAGCATCGCCGGGATGATGACCAGCGCCGGGACGATAAGCCAACGCGCCCTGCCGGCGAATGCGCCGACCAGAAGGCCCGCGCCGATGATCGTCGAGGCCAAGGCCAAGTAGTGGTGAGGCCTGGCGGCGATCGGCACTCCCGCGATGTTGTCGAGGATCGCCAAGGCCCCCAGCCCCAAGAAGACCGCCCCGACGGTGAGCCGCCCGAGGATCGACTTCTCCTTCGGCTTGGAGGGGGG
>Ga0209457_1000165_pt1 | contig 21215 bp, 17 predicted proteins | sample WorMetHEROISLAND_5_FD_187410 | JGI IMG/M metagenome (GOLD analysis project Ga0209457, IMG submission 187410) | Marine gutless worms symbiont microbial communities from Max Planck institute for Marine Microbiology, Germany - Olavius sp. 5 HERON... ... | reverse complement strand
CTTTTGTATTGAACAGGGTCAATGCCCTGTGCAATCAGCTTTTTGGCTTCTTCCCGCTTTGTTCTGGCTTCGGCCAAGGTCACTGTCGGGTAAACACCCAGGGCCAGGGTTCTTCGTTTACCCAAAAGCCGGTAATCAAGGCGAAAGTATTTTCCGGTCTTGTTGACCAAAAGATACATTCCCCGGCCATCGGTCAGTTTATAGGGCCTCTGCCTCGGTTTGGCGTTTTTAATGGCGGTATTTGTCAACGGCATTGGCGGTATCTCCCTTTATGGTTTGCCGGATACCGTATAATATACCGCCAAACTAACGGGATGTCAATAGATGTTGCTGGAAGCCGCTGGAAAGAAAAAACCCCGAAAACGCTTTGTTTTCAGGGTCTAATGTATCTTACGGGACATTAACGGAAGTTGATTTGGTACCCGGGGCGGGAATCGAACCCGCACGGAGACTAAGCCCCAAGGGATTTTAAGTCCCTTATGTCTACCTGTTCCATCACCCGGGCAATGCGAATAAGGGTTTTGGCGCAGCCTTCAGTTGGCCAAAAGCATTAAAAGCTGTCATACTGTCAAAAGCAGCCTTTTTTTGTGGCTACATGGCATAGCTCAAAATGGGCCGATACTCAAGCAAATAAATCACCGGTTGGCGGAAAAACAGATGATCGACTGGCCCATCGAAACCAGGATTCGCCGTCTATTTGAAATTGCCTCCCGGATCACTTTTCTGACCGGCGCCGGGGTCTCGGCTGAAAGCGGTATCCCCACTTTTCGGGGGCCGGAAGGTTATTGGCGCATTGGCTCTGTAAATTATCAACCACAGGAGATCGCCACCTTTGCCATGTTTCAAAAGATGCCCCATGAGGTTTGGAAATGGTATCTTTACCGCCGCGGGGTGTGCCGTACTGCAGCGCCCAACGGTGGTCACCTGGCCTTGGCCAAATTGGAAGAAATACTCGGTGAGCGCTTTCATCTGGTAACCCAAAACGTGGATGGGCTTCACTTACGGGCAGGCAACAGCCTAAGTAAAACGTTTCAGATTCATGGCAATATCAATTATATGCGCTGCAGTGCGGCGTGCACGACCGATGTTTTCCCAATCCCGGGAAAAACCCCCGTTATCTCCAGAGACGACTCACCATCCGAATGGGTCTGGCAACAATTGAAATGTCCCCACTGTGGTGAAAGGACCCGCCCCCATGTGCTGCTATGGGATGAAACATATAACGAGGCGTACTACCATTTACAAAGTACGCTGGCGTTATCCCAACAGACCGATCTGCTTATCATCATCGGCACCGAAGGCGCCGCCAACCTGCCCAACCGGATGGCTCGCCAGGTGGCCGCCTCAGGCGGCGCGATTATCGATATTAATATCCGGCGCAATCTCTTTTCGGACATGGCCCTTACCACCCCACGGGGGTTCTTTTGGGAATGCGCCGGCAGCGATGCGTTGTCCAAAATCGTCGGGTTGCTGGAAACCTGATGTTGCTCAAAGCATTGAATAGGGATCCACATCCACATGGATTCTAACCATGCTATCCATTAGGGGCGGCGATTTGGAATCATACAGCCACGCTTTTAAAAATTGCTTCCGTAATTTTACGGATGGCGCTTTGACCAGCAACTGGTAGCGAAATCGGCGCGAAATACGAAAAAGCGGCGCCTCCACCGGTCCCAAGAGCACCAACGATTGGTATTCCGATATTTTTTGCTGTAATGTTTGAGCCTTTTCAAACAACCGGTTGATACCGCTTTCGGCGTTTTTACGATCCGCAGCTGTGGCCAGAATCAGCGCCATCCGTGAAAATGGCGGATAGAAAAGCGTTTTCCGGAATTGGATCTCTTTTCCATAAAAGGCCTTTGGGGACTGGGTGCGGGCCGCCTGAATGGTATAGTGCCCAGGGTTGAAGGTTTGCAACATCACCTCACCACCCGCATCTCCCCGTCCGGTTCGGCCCGCCACCTGAATCAGCATCTGAAACGTCCGTTCTCCCGCCCGAAAATCGGGGAGATTCAGGCTCTGATCGGCGGATATGATACCAACCAGGGTGATGCCCGGAAAATCATGTCCCTTGGTAATCATCTGAGTGCCGACGAGAACATCAATCTTCCGGTTACGCAGGTTATGCAGTATTTTCACCAGGGCTCCTTTGCGGGAAGTGGTGTCGCGATCCAGGCGGACCACCCGTGCCTGGGGAAAGCGTTTTTGGATTAGCTGCTCCAGCTGTTCCGTGCCCAATCCCAGAGCCTGTATTGCTTTTTGACCACATACCGCACAAGTGGCCGCCGCCGCCCGGGTATAACCGCAGTAGTGGCACACAAACGCATGTCTCGCACGATGCAGTGTCAAGGTAACGTCGCAATGGCGGCAGGTGAGCGGCTGCCCGCAGGCGACACAAAGGGGGTAGCCCGCAAACCCTCGCCGGTTTAGAAAAAGAAGGACCTGTTCCTTTTTTTGCAGACGCACGGTGATGGCGCTGATCAGTTTTTGCGTCAGGTAGCGAGAGCTTTGGGCGGCTCTTTTTTCATAGCGCAAATCCAGAGTGTGGATGTGCGGCAACGGTCGTTTTTTGATCCGCCGAGGCATATAAAGGGGCGTGAACTTTCCCTGCCGGACATTGTAAAGCGATTGCAACGACGGTGTGGCCGAACCCAATAAAACAATTCCATTGGCCATTTGAGCACGAATAACGGCTAAATCGCGAGCGTTATAGCGCAATCCGAAATCCTGTTTGTAAGATTCGTCGTGTTCTTCATCCACTACAATCAGCCCCGGCGCTTTTAACGGCGCAAAAACGGCCGAGCGTGCGCCGATGACCAGCGGGATATCGGCATCGATGATACGCCGCCACTGATCATAGCGCTCGCCCGCAGAGAGGCCACTGTGCAACATTGCCACCTGACCCCCAAACCGTGCCTGAAACCGTCTTACCATCTGGCTGATGAGGGCGATTTCAGGAACCAATACCAACACGGTCATCTGGCGCTTCAAAGCGGCTTCGGCCAATTGCAGATAAACCTCGGTTTTACCGCTTCCGGTGACGCCTTCCAGTACAAAGGCATGGTAGCCGACGCCCAATTTTGAGAGCACTTTAGCGATGACGCGTTGCTGGTCAACGGTCGGCTCCAGGGGCGCATCCGGTAACACCGCATCACCAAACGGATCGCGGTATACCGACTGCAGGCGGTCTGTCACAACCCCTTCCTTGATTAAAGGGGTGATAATGCCTGCAACGGTGGGCAGCCCTTTTTTTAAAGCGGAAAGCGGCTGTTCGCCATGTTGGTCAAGTTTTTGTAAAAGTTTTTCCCGCTGGACCGTCATTCGCTTGGGGCGCTTACCGTTCCACCGAATCATCCGTTCGGTCTTGACCGCGACGGCCGCCCGGCTGAGCTGCCTGTTTGCGGCCAACAACCCCTTTTGTTCCAGGGCGCGAAGGTTACCCGAAATAGCGGTAACCGCTGTTTCCCGCCTCATTTGACGTACTGTGACCGGTGCTTTTTGCAGCCGTTTTAAAATTCGCAACTGAGTCTTGTTGACGGATCTTTGCAGCAGCGCCTTTTGACCGGCTTTGGTCAAGGCGTATTTTTTTTGATCCTGGATATTGATTCCGGTTGGCAAGGCCGCTTCAATCACCTGGCCGATGGGATAGAAGTAGTATTCGGCTACCCATTGAAAGAAGGCGCTTTTTTCCGGGGTAAAGAGCGGCTGTTCGTCCAAAAGGTCAATCACCGGCTTGATTTTGGTCAGATCGCTTCTCGCCTTGAAGCCCAGAATATAACCCGTCACCCGGCGCGACCGGAAAGGTACGAGAACCCGCTTGCCGATGACTGCTTCCGCCACCAGAGCTTCCGGCAATGCATAGGTATAAAGAGATCGAACGGGAACCGGCACGGCAACACTGGCATATTGAGGGGTTAGTGTCATTTTAGACTAATCTGCAGAAAACGACTGTTTTGCGGCTTTTACATATCCCGGCCAAGGGCAGAACATTTGATGTTTCCAGCGGCGATGGACCCAAAACCATTGTTCGGGATATTGGCGGATAAAGTTTTCAATCACCGCTGCAAAGCGGGCTGAATTGGTTTCGATATCTCCGATTTTGTCGCCGGTATCGACCAGCGGAATTTCCGGCAGGAAACGGCCGGTAAAGCGGGCTCCCTCGCGGATCAAAAAAACCGGCACCACCGGCGCCCTGGATGCCATTGCCACCAACGCCATCCCCTTATTGGTAAAGACCGGTCGGTGAAAAAAAGGCGTGATGACCCCATCGTACCAGTCACAACTCTGGTCCATTAAAAAGGCGACGAGATGCTCTTGCCGTAGAGCACGCAGAATCGGTCTGAGCGACCGCCGTTTGGGAATCGGTTGGCTCCCAAAACGGGCTCTGTTTTCCGTCACCAGCCGATCCAATGAATTAAAATCCAGGGGTCGGTAAATTACATCAATGGAAAATCCGGTTAAGTAGGCAACGTAAGAGAGTAGTTCCCAATTGCCAAAGTGAGCCGTCAATACCAGCACTCCCCGTCCTTTGGCCGAAGCTTTTTTTAGGAACTCAAGCCCCTCAATCGTGAAATGCGGTGCAATCATGTGATGCGGCTGGGTCCATACCCAAACTGATTCAAAAAGAATTTTGCCTAAATTTTCAAAGACCGCGCGCGCCATCATTTCGGCTTCAAACCGTTTAAGACCCAGCGCCTTTTCCAGGTTGTCAACGGCAATGGTACGATGACGGGTGTCAAGTCTAAAAAGCCCGCGTCCCAACGCCCGCCCCACCCTTTGGCCTTTCTCCAGCGAAAGCGTACCCACCAGGGTGGTCAATTTTTTCAAAATGGTATATATAAAGCAGTTCGGATCCATTGGGGCGGTTTTATTCATTAGTGCATGTTCATCGGCCATGATAATTGATCACAGATAGCCTTTTCCAAAGAAGGGGTCAACTAACAAACGATGGCAGAGGCCTAAAGGAACAACGATGCGAATTGTGGTAACAGGCGGAGCAGGTTTTATCGGCAGCTCTCTTCTCCGGCACTTTAACCAAAAAGGGATTTCCGATATAATTGTGGTTGACCATCTGGGAGAAAGCGAAAAATGGAAAAACCTGGCAGGCAAACAATTTGAAGATTATATGGAAAAAGAGTCCTTTCTGGAGCAGCTAACCGCCGGACGGTTTGGAAACACCATTGATGCCATCGTGCACATGGGCGCCTGCTCATCCACCACGGAAAGTGACGCGTCCTATCTGATGCAAAACAACTATCGCTATACCAAGAAACTGGCCCAATGGGCCCTGGCATTGGAAAAGCGATTTATCTACGCCAGCTCCGCGGCCACCTATGGAATGGGTGAACATGGGTACAGGGACGATGATGCTGTTGCGCCCCTGTTACGACCGCTGAATATGTACGGCTACTCGAAACACGTGTTTGACCTATGGCTCTTACGGAACGGCTTTCAATCCCGCTGCGCCGGCGTCAAGTTTTTTAATGTTTTCGGCCCCAACGAATTCCACAAAGATGACATGCGCAGCATGGTTCTGAAAGGATATGAGCAAATAAAAGCCACCGGCAAGATCAAACTCTTTCGTTCCCACCGGGAGGACTATGAAGATGGTGAGCAAAAACGCGATTTTGTCTATATCAAAGATGCGCTCAGCGTCATTGGCTACCTCCTGGACCACCCTGAGGTTAATGGCATTTTCAATCTGGGGACGGGAAGCGCCGCCACGTGGAATGAACTGGCCAAAGCGATTTATAAGGCGTTACAATTGCCCGTCGACATTGAATATATCGACATGCCGACAGCGCTACGGAAAAAGTACCAATACTTCACTCAAGCCGATATGACCAAGTTGAAGCAAACCGGCTATGACGCCCAGCCGACATCGTTGGAAGACGCGGTCCGGGAATATGTCTCCTTTTTGGAAAAAGAGGCCTACTTGTAGTCACCCCTAAGGCCAAAGCCAAGGAGATTATAAAAAAGGGGCTGCACCACTCCATAGCCAAAGAGCTGCAACAGATGAATTGGCAAAGCCTGGCCGATAAAATGGTCGCTTACGACAAGCGCCGGCCGGTCTTATGAGGTTATCCGTAAAATTGTTGATGATCTCGATCATTATCAACCGTTCACCCACAAGGAGCGCCCATGGTCGAGTTTGACTACTCCAAGATGTTCCCTTCCGGGCCCGATATCACTTCGTATCGGCAATTAACCACCGGCATGGTTGCCGCCGCCGGGTTTAACGGCCAACCAATGGTCATCATTCAGCCGGAGGCGCTTACGCTCATCACCGAAACGGCGTTTAAAGATGTCTCCCACCTGTTGCGCACATCGCATTTGGAATTGCTGGCCAAAATACTCAAGGACCCCGAGGCGTCGGACAACGACCGCTATGTCGCCCTGGAACTGATTAAGAATGCCGTGATCTCGGCGGATAGGGAGTATCCCATGTGTCAGGACACGGGTACGGCCATTGTCATGGGGAAAAAAGGCCAGCAAGTCTGGACCGGTATTGAAGATGAGAAGGCGATTGCCAAAGGGGTATTTAACGCTTATACGCAAAACAACCTACGCTACTCCCAAAACGCGCCGCTGGGCATGTTTGAAGAGGTCAACACCGGTTGCAACCTGCCCGCTCAAATTGACATCGCGTCGGTGGAAGGCGACACCTATTCGTTTCTCTTTATGGCCAAGGGCGGTGGTTCAGCCAACAAAACGTATCTTTATCAAGAGACCAAGGCGGTCCTGAACCCGGAAAGCTTGCGCGAATTTGTAAAAGTCAAGCTGAAATCTCTGGGAACGGCAGCCTGTCCTCCTTATCACCTGGCATTCGTGGTAGGCGGCACCTCCGCAGAGCTCACCTTAAAAACCGTCAAGCTGGCCTCGGCCGGATACCTGGATCATCTGCCCACTCAAGGGGATCAAAGCGGACACGCGTTTCGGGATCCGGAGATGGAAACCCAGGTGCTGGCAATTTCCCAAGAGCTGGGCGTGGGCGCCCAATTCGGCGGCAAATACTTTTGCCATGATGTACGGGTGATCCGGCTGCCGCGCCACGGCGCCTCTTGCCCCATCGGGATCGGGGTAAGCTGCAGCGCCGACCGTCAGATCAAGGCCAAAATAAATGCCGACGGCATCTTTCTTGAGCAGTTGGACCAAAATCCGGCCCGTTTTCTACCTGAGCCCGCTCCCCGGGAGGGTTCTGTGGCCACTCTGGATCTGAACCAACCCATGGATCAAATACGGGCAGCCCTTTCCAAATATCCGGTGGCTGCCCGACTGGCCCTAAGCGGCGACATTATCGTGGCGAGAGACATCGCCCACGCTAAACTGAAAGAGCGATTGGACACCGAAGGCGCCCTGCCCGATTATTTTAAAGACCATATTGTTTACTATGCCGGACCGGCTAAAACACCCGAAGGACGGCCTTCCGGCTCTTTTGGGCCCACCACGGCCGGACGTATGGACGCCTATGTGCCGATCTTTCAAAAGGCAGGCGGTTCCATGGTGATGCTGGCCAAAGGCAATCGTTCTCGGCAAGTCACTGATGCATGCAAAAAATACGGTGGCTTTTATTTAGGTTCCATCGGCGGTCCGGCCGCCCGGTTGGGACGCGACTGCATTACCCATTTGGAGCTGTTGGAATATCCTGAATTAGGCATGGAGGCGATCTATAAAATCACAGTCAAGGATTTTCCGGCGTTCATCGTTGTGGATGACAAGGGCAACGACTTTTTTGCCAATCTTTTGTAAAGGCATACCAGGCCAATTAAGATGTTGGGACTATGAGACCTTTGCATAACACCCCTTTTGGCCCAATTTCGGCGTCCGGCTCAAAATGGTATCCTCGAAATATTCAATATATTCATCCGGTTACATTTTTCGGCTGATTTCAGTTTTTTAGATAGCTACAGACAGCACTTAATTCTTTGTATTGCTGTATATGTGCAACTACAACCTCCTTTTTCACCCAGGGGTAGGCCAATGAATTTTGCAGATCATATAGAATGTCCATGGTTTCATTTGGCAGTTCAAGCATTGAATGAATAAATATCTTGTGATGCTTAATTTTAAATTCACCGCTTTTTAGATCATCGAAATTCCAGTTATAAAAACCTGTTCCAATCCTTATGTTCCCATTGGATCGTTCCCTCATGACAACAAGCCAGTTTAGATTATCAATTAATAAACCTGTTACCTGAGGGAATTCATTTGAAAGATAATAGGTTTTTACAAGATCGTATTTCTTGTTAAAATCTGCAGAAAGGACTTTTGCAATTTCAATATTCCCGTGTATCTCATCTGGAAATTCAATATTATCAGCGTTGTTTTCAAAAGAAACAACAGCGGCCGGCAGATAGATCTGTTCAAGAATTTCATACCTGTCCAGATCTTTTCCTTCAATGTATTTCTCTAGTAATTCATTAATTTGCGTATTCATGTTTTACCCACCTGACAATGACGTTTAAATGTCACTGGCCGAGATTGAGACAGGAGCGTTGGGCAGCGGCTGAACACACCAAAATGTGCGTTGCCAAAGCGTATATAGTATTTTTCAGTCTTCATTTCATCAAAAATGATGGTTCCTCGACGTTTTGTGTGGATTTGACATAAAGTGTTGACCGTTTCACTCATACCGCAACATAGGTCGGCATCCCCATGCCGACAGGCGGGGTGTGCAACCTGCACGCGCTGATGCCTTGTCCGGCGGCAAAGGGTTGCCGCCCTACCGGATGTCTCAGCTTTTCGTAGGTCGGCATCCCCATGCCGACAGGCGGGGGTTTGCAGCCTGCAGGCGCTGACGCTTTGTCCGGCGGCAAAGGGTTGCCGCCCTACCGGATATATCAGCTTTTCGTAGGTCGGCATCCCCATGCCGACAGGCGGGGGTTTGCAGCCTGCACGCGCTGACGCTTTGTCCGGCGGCAAAGGGTTGCCGCCCTACTTTATAAAACGATGAATCGCCAAAATGATTTGCAGGTATGCTGCTGACGTTAACAAAACGCCCGGCAAAAAGCAAAAAAATTTAACAAAAATCAAACTGTTTTTGACATTCCGGACAGTACTTCACGATCCAAGCCGGCTATTTCCAGTCGAATCGTTTTCATCTCCCCGCGTCGATCCATGCGCCCAAAAAGTTGAAGGTGGCGAATCTGTCGATCACACCACCTCCGGAATAAGGTTTTTTCAACCCGGATTTTGCACGCCACGGATGGGTTCATTGGCAAGGCAGCAAGGGCGAAGCTGTATGCTAATACCGCGAGCCCTTGCTAACACAGCCAATGGACGCAGCCCGTGAGCGTCCGTCCGGATGAAATTTTACCAAACTGTTATCAATGTCAAAACACCCAAACGGTGTTTGGGAAGTGAATTCTCAACCGCCTAAAGGCGGTGGCTTCGGCGGCGAGGTGCGCTCGGCCGGATGAAATCCGGCCATCGCAGCCGCCATAAAAGACCGTCGCTTTTAAGCGACGGTAGTTTATCAAAAATGTTTCTTGAAATATATCTCTCAATTCTTTATACTATAATTGGGTTTTGAGAAAGGATTTAACTTATGTTGATAGGATATGCTCGGGTTTCCTCGAAAGATCAGAGTTTGGAGTTACAGGTTGACGAGCTTGCAAAGGCCGGCTGCTTAAAAATTTTTTCAGATAAAAAGCCGGGGGTCAATAAAAAGCGTCAAGGATTGGAGGATGCAGTTTCTCATCTTCGCAAAAATGACACTTTTATAATATGGAAACTTGATCGTTTAGGCAGAAATTTAAAAGGATTAATAGAATTTGTTGGTAATTTGGAAAAAAATAAAGTTAACTTCCGAAGTCTTACTGATGGCATTGACACCACAACAACGGCAGGCAGATTCTTTTTTCATGTGATGGCCTCACTTGCCCAAATGGAACGTGAATTGTTGATTGAACGAACAAGGGCCGGTTTAGAAGCCGCAAAAAGGCGTGGCCGCATTGGGGGTAGAAAACGATTAATGACACCAAGCAAGGTTGAATCAGCAAAAAAGCTTTTAAATGATGGTTTGCCACCACGTGAAGTGGCTGAAAATTTAGGGATCTCAATCCCAACGCTTTATAGGTGGTGTCCCGCTTCCGAAAGAACCTAACACCATGATAAAAAAGGATTGTTACCATGCAAAGTATTATTGAATTAAAAAATTTATCAAAAGCAGAAAAATTGATTGTGATGGAGGCTCTTTGGGAGGACCTTTCAAATGAGGAATCAATTGAATCTCCCGATTGGCATAAACAAGCACTATCTGAAACCGAGGCGCGCGTTCTCTCTGGGCAAGAAAAAATAATTGGCTGGCAGGATGCAAAAAAAGAACTGCGGAAAAGATTCGAATGAAAGTCAAAATACTTTCTTCTGCAATAGAGGATCTTCATATAGGAAGGTCCTTTTATGAGAAACAGAGTGAAGGTGTGGGCGACTATTTTTTGGATTCTCTTTTTGCTGATATTGACTCACTAGCACTTCATGGTGGGATTCATCAGAAATTTCATGGTTACCATAGAATGCTCGCCAAACGATTTCCTTTTGCCGTTTATTACAAACTCAATGATAATTCCGTGGTGGTTTGGAGGGTTTTGGATTTAAGGAGCAACCCCTCTAAAATAAGGCGATCATTGAAGTGGAGTGGATAGTTCGCTTAGCGTATATTTACACACAAATATGGGTGGTACCCTAATATTCACTATATTCATCCGGTTACATTTTTCGTCTGATTTCAGTCGGCAAAGGGTTGCCGCCCTACTTTATAAAACGATGAATCGCCAAAATGATTTGCAGGTATGCTGCTGACGTTAACAAAACGCCCGGCAAAAAGCAAAAATGTTTAACAAAAATCAAACTGTTTTTGACATTCCGGACAGTACTTCACGATCCAAGCCGGCTATTTCCAGTCGAATCGTTTTCATCTCCCCGCGTCGATCCATGCGCCCAAAAAGTTGAAGGTGGCGAATCTGTCGATCACACCACCTCCGGAATAAGGTTTTTTCAACCCGGATTTTGCACGCCACGGATGGGTTCATTGGCAAGACAGCAAGGGCGAAGCTGTATGCTAATACTGCGAGCCCTTGATAACACAGCCAATGGACGCAGCCCGTGAGCGTCCGTCCGGATGAAATTTTACCAATCTGTTATCAATGTCAAAACACCCAAACGGTGTTCAGGAAATAACAGTAACCATATGGTAACAAGCTGAAATATCAAATATAAATAATTTTCCGGTAAAATTTCATGCAAAATTCGGGTAAAAGAAAGCTACCAGTTATACACTTCATCCAATTCCTCGTCCGTCACTTCAAACACCACATTATGAGGCGCCAGGCGCTCTGATTTCATGTAGCCCGGCAGACGGTCGTCTTTTTTGGTAAAGCCCGCCGCCGCATTGAAATCTTTTTCGATCTTCAGCACCTTTTGACCCAGCGCGGTCACGTCATCGGCGGTTAATGAGAGATCGTAACAGGCGTTGAGCATGTCAATGAGGGCCTGAAATGTTTCCGGCTGATCCAGCACGGCAAAGGCGATGAAAAGACACATGCCCGTGGAATCAACGGCCGCCGTGGCGATTTGAAGGTTACGGGAAAGTTCCACCTGGCCCGCGGGCTTCAGTGGATCGACATTGCCGCCGACACCCAAAATATTGGTGGCCACCGCATAACCGGCGGTATGATCGGCGCCCTGGGTTGCTGTGGCATAAGTAACACCGATGCCTTGAATTGCCCTGGGATCATAGGCCGGCATGGCCTGGCCCTTGACCACGGGAACCCGTTCAACGCCCAGCACCTTGCCAGTGACAGCGGCGCCGCTACCCAAAACACGTCCTAACGGCGTTCCTTTCCCCACTTCGGCCACCAGGTCGAGCGCCCCCTGGCCATCACCAAACTCGGCCAAACCGCCCTCCATGGCCACACCAATGGTAGCGCCCATCTCGATGGTATCGAGTCCGAAATCATCGTCCATGCGATCCAGTTGGGCGATCACATCCAGATCATCGATCCCGCAGTTGCCGCCGTGGGCCCAGATCGTTTCATATTCCGGCTGTTTGCTGACATAATTCCCGTCTTTGTCATAAAAAGTACCCGAACAACGGATCACACAGCCGCGATGGCAACCGTGGGTGGCTGATCCGGGCCCACCACGGGCATTTTCCAGCTCCGCTTGGGCTTCGCCACTGATTTTGGCGGCGCCATCAAACTGTCCGGTGGAAAAATTGTTGGTGGGATAGCCGCCGGCTTCGTTGATCACGTTGGTCAACACGTTGGTGCCATAGGCGGGCAACCCTTCGCCGGTTACCGGATGGCTCTTCAGGCCGGCCACAAATGCTTTATTGGCCGCTTTGAAGGCATCGGGATTTTTGGGCTGACGCATGGAGGCGCCGGCATCGTCGATGACAATTACTTTCACGCCTTTGGAACCCATCACCGCGCCGACGCCGCCGCGCCCTGCATGGCGGGTGGGTCGCTGTTCCATATCGGTAAAAGCAACAGAAGCTGCGGCCAGTTTCATTTCACCGGCCTGACCGATGGAGATGCAGTGAACCTTGTCACCAAATTCGGCCCGCATCTTTTCCACCACGTCGTAATTGCCCAGCATGGAAAGGCTGTTATCCCCGGCAACGGTGACGCCCTCTTTATTGACGCAAACCTTGTAAAGGGAGTTGTCCGCCGGCTTGCCTTCAAGGACAACGGCGGCGTAACCCAGGCGCGCCAGCATTTGACTAGGCTGTCCGCCGGAATTGGCCTCTTTGATACCGCCGGTCAAGGGGCTTTTGCAACCGACCGAAATACGACCTGACATGGCGCCCACGGTGCCACTGAGCATACCCGGTGCGATCACCAACTTATTGTCAGCCGATAAAGGATGACATTCCGGCGGCACCTCACCAGCCACAATCGAGGAGGTCATGGCGCGACCGCCCAGACCCGCATATTCTCCAACGCCTTGGACATCCACTTTGGGGCCGCCTTCGGCGCCCATATTAATCCGCGCAATTTTATCCATTTTGCCTCCTTTGATGAATTGTGATCACGATGCGATAGACACCTGCCCGAATTCATTGGTTAACGAAAACTGATACGACACAACAACGGAAGTGGTAATGATTGCTACATAAAGGTTTATATTTCATATTGGATAACTGGCTCTTTGTCAAGGTTTCATACCCATTTTTCAAAAAGCGTCCAATAGTAGGCTTAGGTCAAAAGAGTCGCGTGAAACTAAACTACCATCGTCTTTAAAGACGATGGGTTTGTGGTGCGTCAACGTTATTTTAATGATCGGTCGGAAGGCCGCCCCATTTATGGGGTGGTTGTTTACTTATCCAGTGGTGCGTTCAAACTCCTTCATAAAGGCCGCCAATGCCTCTACCGCATCCAATGGGGTGGGATTGTAGATCGATGCCCGGCATCCTCCCACGGAGCGGTGCCCTTTTAGCCCCCCCAGACCGGCCTTGACTGCTTCGGCTACAAATCGAGCTTCCAGCTCTTCGCTCGGCAGCCGGAAGGTAACATTCATCAGTGAACGGCTCTCTTTTTCCGCGGTTCCTTTGTAAAAATCACTGCTGTCAAAGAGACGGTAAAGCAAATTGGCTTTGGCCCTGTTTTGTTCCGCCATTTCTTCCAACCCGCCGATCTTCTCTTCAATCCATTTTAGCACCTGCTGAACCGTGTATATGGCAAAACAAGGGGGTGTGTTATACATGGAATTTTTGGCGGCATAGGTGGTGTATTTGAGCATTGCCGGCAGATGATCCGGGGTCCGTTCCAGCAAATCCTTGCGAATCAAGACCATGCAGACGCCGGCCGGACCGATATTTTTTTGCGCACCCGCATAGACCATGCCGAATTTGGACATATCCACGGGGCGGCTCATAATGTCGGATGACATGTCCGCTATCAACGGCGCTCCACCTGTGTCGGGAAATTCAGCCCACTGGGTTCCCTTGATGGTGTTATTGGAGGTGATGTGGACAAAAACCGCCTCAGGATTGAACTGGATCTCCTGGGGAATATAACTGAAATTCCGGTCCTCAGAACTGGCCGGTACGGCAATGGTCTTACCTTGCACGGTTGCCTCGGTAATGGCCTTCGTGGACCAGACGCCGGTATTAACATAATCGGCGGTGTCCCCCGCACCCAGGAAATTCATGGGGATCATGCAAAACTGCATGCTGGCGCCGCCTTGAATAAAGAGGACATCCCAGTTGTCATCCAGCTTGAGCAGCCGTTTGACGCGGGCCGCCGCGTCGTTAATCACGCCATCAAACGCAGGCGAGCGGTGGCTGATCTCGGTGATGGACATACCGGTGCCGTCAAGGTTGAGAAAGTTCGCCTGAATTTCCTCCAGCACCGTCAGCGGCAAGGCGGCCGGTCCGGCATTAAAATTATAAATACGGTTTTCTGTCATCGTGCCTCCCAGTGATTTGCAAATGGGTTATTCATCTTTTTTCTTTTTTTGTCGGATGAAGGTTGTAATAAACGGCAGGTTTCTGGTGGCGCCGAGGTTTGAGCCGCAGGAAGGACATTCATCATGAGTTGCAACCCCTTTCGCCGCCAAGAAGCGCCAAGGCATATTATTTCAATCAGGTCGACGAAAGCCTGGTCAGTCCGTGTCACTTTTCAATACGGACACAAACGCCGCCGGCGGGATCATCACCTTGCCCACCATCTTCATTCGTTTCTTGCCCTTTTTCTGTTTCTCCAACAGTTTGCGCTTACGGGTAATATCCCCACCGTAGCACTTGGCCGTCACATCCTTGCGGAAAGCGCTGACTGTGCTGCGGGCGATAATCTGCCCGCCGATGGCGCCCTGGATGGCAATCTTGAACATCTGTCGTGGAATCTCTTCCTTTAACTTGTCACAGGCGTTCCGGGCGCGTTGGACCGCCCGATCCCGATGCACCAGCTGCGACAGGGCGTCCACTTTTTCGCCGTTGATGAGAATATCCAGCTTGACCAGATCGGCATCCTGAAATCCTGCCAGATCATAGTCAAAGGAGCCATACCCCTGGGTGATCGATTTGAGTTTGTCGTAAAAATCATAAATCACCTCGGCCAGGGGCATCTCGAAAATCATCTCCAGGCGATCGTTAGTCAAGTATTGATAGTTTTTATTGACGCCCCGCCGATCCAGACAGAGTTTCATCACCGCACCCATATAGCGGTCGGGAACAATGATCGATGTTTTGATATAGGGCTCGCGGCAAACGGCGATGCCGGCCGGGTCAGGATAGAGGGCCGGATTGTCGATCTCCATCTCTTCGCCGTCGGCCAGCACCAGTTGATAGCGCACCGACGGCGCCGTTAAAATCAGTGACAGTTCGTACTCACGCTCCAGGCGTTCTTGTACGACCTCAAGGTGCAAAAGCCCCAAAAAACCGCACCGAAACCCAAACCCTAACGCCACGGATGTATCTTTTTCGTAGATTAGCGCGGCGTCATTGAGCTTTAATTTTTCCATAGCCTCGGCCAAGTCAGGGTAGCCGTCCGACGCCACCGGATAGATGGATGAAAAAACCACCGGCTTGGCCTCTTTAAACCCTGCCATGGGTTTGTCGCAAGGGTCTTTCACATGGGTAATCGTATCGCCGCAGCGGGTGTCTGAAACCGTTTTAATCCCGGCAATCATGTACCCTACCCGACCCGCGGAAAGTTGCTGTTGGGGCTTTCGCACAATCTGAAAGAGCCCCACTTCCTCCACTTTGTAAGCAGCGCCATTGGACATAAATTGCACCCGGTCCCCCGGTTTGATGGTGCCGTTAAACACCCTGAAATGAACCACCGTCCCCCGAAAAGGATCGTATTGGCTGTCAAAAATCAATGCCTGCAAGGGGCTGTTCGGATCTCCGGTCGGCTCGGGGAGCTGTTTAATCACCCTATTTAAAAGATCGTCGATACCCGTTCCCTCTTTGGCCGATACCAGCACCGCTTCATCGGCGTCAAGCCCCAGATCCTCTTCAATCTGATTTTTCACCCGTTCGATATCCGCCGACGGCAGATCAATCTTGTTGATCACGGGAATCATGGTGAGGTCATGTTCCAAGGCCAGATACATGTTGGCAACGGTCTGGGCTTCCACTCCCTGGCCGGCGTCGATGAGTAAAAGCGCCCCTTCGCAGGAGGCCAAGGCCCGCGAAACCTCATAGGTAAAATCCACATGGCCCGGGGTGTCGATCAAATTAAGGGCGTACCCTTGCCCGTCCTTACCCCTGTAAGGCAGACAGACCGTCTGGCTTTTAATGGTAATGCCCCGTTCGCGCTCGATGTCCATGGAATCCAGAATCTGATCCTGAAACTCCCGCTCGGTGATAATCCCCGTGGTCTGGATCATCCGGTCGGATAAGGTCGATTTACCATGATCGATATGGGCGATAATGCTGAAATTACGGATATTCATGGCTGCTTGTTAACCCGGTTTTGAAAACGGGCCGCATTATCACACAAGGATCGGCTCCGTTCAAGAACGAATAAGCTATTCAACACCGATTAATGATTACAATAAGCCCCGCTCCCTGGCAATTTTCAGGTAGGTCTTGGAAAGGCTCGTCGGCGGGTTGGCACGTTGATCTTCCGGTTTTTGGCGCATGGCCAGTGCATCAAACTCGCAGGCAATGACACATAGCCCGCAGCCGATGCAGCGATCGTGATTAACCACTGCCGTGTCGTCCATGGTGATGGCGTCCATGTGGCAGCGCCGGATACACAGTTCACAGGCGGTACAGTTATCCGCGTCCACGGCGGCATAATAGCTGCTGTTTACCGCCAAGGCGGGCTTATCGTAGCTTTTTAAATTTTTCAACACCTGGCAGCAACAGCCGCAGCAAAGACAGATATTGGCCGGTTTTTGGGCGTTGCCCGGCTGCAGCACCAGGCCGGCGTCGAGGCCTTCTTTCAACACACCCAGAGCTTCTTCAACGGCAACACTTTTACCCAATCCGTTTTCCTCGTAATAGTGGGCGCCGCTGCCGAAGACCAGGCAGACCTCTTTGGGATGGCGGCATCCCTTGCCCACCATTTCCGTCTCTTTGCGGCAAATGCAGGTGGCAACGACAATCCTGGATTGCCGCCGAATAATCTCTTCGGCCTGGTCATAAGCCATGATGGTCATCTCCGCGGAAAGGCTTTGGGAGACAGGGATCACCCGCAACTGTTTGGTTTCGGTTTTGAGCCACACCTTTTGCATCAATTCGGGCATATATTCGTTGACATCGGCGATGAGTCCGGGGTCAAGATCGTTGACATGGTACTCCCATATCCCGATGACAAACTGGGCCGCCATATAGCGAATCTTGCCATCTTTTTTTGTACGATAAATGAGACCTTTACGAGACATTTCTTCAAGCTTTGGCGCCAATTTGTTAGCCGGACGTTTCAGCCTTTTGGCGATGGCTTCGGCGGTTTCGCTCATCAGCGTCAACCCCACGGCAATTTCCGCTTCTTCCGGCGTGAAAAGCCGTTTTAAAATCCGCAGCTCCACCCCCGATTCCGTGGGCGGGTAGCCCGCCGGGAGACGATCCAGATGTAAGGCCAGTCTTTTGAATACGCCCTGTTCCTCACCTTCGGTTTGCTTTACCGCCGGTTTGCCATGCAGTTTTTTGTAAACCATCTTCCCCATCAACGATTCGATTAAAGATCGCATTTGATATCCTTTGAGAGTTAGCCCGGAAATTGCATAAAAAAAGAGGCAAAACCCTTTTAGATGTGATATATCTCAGTTGGTTGCAATGAAATTCACAAAGGATTTTGCCATGACAAAACGTACCATAAAGTCCATCACTTTTTCAAGCTGTAAAAGCCGTAACATTGTCTTTCGGGCCGACAGTGGCTTTTGCCGCCATCACATGTTCAACTGGTGCGATAAAAACGACGTTCATCTGAAGTTATTGAAGCTCGGCGCTGTTGTGATCCGTAATACGCGGAGAGTACGGCTGCTGTTTTCGAGCGCTTGTCCCGACCCGGCCCTTTTCACCTTGGTTGCGGCCCGCTTACAGGGCTGAGGCAGATTCACAGCAGATAATCTGTCGAAGTTTTACCGCGCTGTAAGGAGAGGTGTTTTTTCAGACCGTTCCAAATGCGATTTTGAGGGAGATAGAACCCGGCCGATGGGCAAAATCGTGGCGAAAACCGTCCATTCGTGTGTCCAAAAGAACTTCACGGTTCTCTATTGTGAATCTATCCCTCCTTTTGCGGCTTTTACTGCCTGTTATGAAATGTTCAGGTTAAATATGTTTCAAGAGTGTTTTATTAATGAGTCAAGAAAACGGGATATGGTTACCCATACGGTTACCCGCAACAAAAAACGGGTTGCCGTCAAAACGATATCCCGTTGACTATATTTGGTGGGCCGTGAAGGAATCGAACCTTCAACCTTCTGATTAAGAGTCGGGGAAATTTGCCTTTTATGGTTCCCCATGAAACAAACTTTTCCATTGCAATAATCCATTTAATCCCTTGACATACATGCATTTAGTGTTTTATGGTTGTTCATTATGTTTCATATTAATCAGGTGGTTGATGGGTACCCAATGGTTCCCCATTGAGTCGGTTTGGTTCCCCAATGGTTCCCCAATTTGAACATACTGACAAAGCGAGGTGCTTTTATGCCAAGAAAGAAAATAACGGCCCTATGGTTGGAGAAACTGAAAAACACGGAAACCGGTCGGGTTGAATATTCTGACACCGAGCAACCAGGTTTATGGCTACGTGTAGGGAAACAGACAAAAACATGGGTTTGCAGGTATCGGGTCGAAGGTGACCGAAAATTACGACGCTTTACCATTGGGAAATATCCCGCTATCTCCCTGAAGTTTGCCCGTCAAAAAGCCGCCAAGATATTATCTCAAGCCGCCGAAGGAAAAGACCCAGGTCTGAACAAACAGATAAAACGGCAGGAGAGAATCAAGGCCCCAACATTTGAATACTTGGCCGAAACCTATTTAAAACGTCACGCACTAAAGCAGAAAGCCCCCCGAAGCGTTGCCGAAGATCAACGGATCATCCAAAAGGATTTGTTGCCCCTGTGGGCCAATATCAAAGCCAAGGATATCAAACGGCGGGATGTGATCCAGCTATTGGATAGCATCGTTGACCGGAGCGCACCGATTCAGGCCAATCGAACATTGGCCCTTGTCCGAAAAATATACAACTTCGGTATCAGCCGTGATCTGGTTGAAAACAACCCCTGCTATCAGGTGAAGGCCCCCGGAAAAGAGAAACAACGTGATAGGGTTCTATCAGGAGATGAAATAAAGGCCCTATGGGATGCCTTTAACGAACAACGGCTTTATACCCGGAACATCTTTAAATTAAGATTGCTGACCGCTCAAAGAGGTGGCGAAGTGATCAGTATGCGGTGGCAGGATATTGACTTTAAAACCGGCTGGTGGACGATTCCGGCAGAAAAAGCAAAGAACAACCTGACCCACCGGGTGCCGCTCTCTCCTATAGCGACTGACCTTTTAAACGAAGTGAAAGAAAAAACCGGTGATGGCGACTATGTTTTCCCGGCCAGACGAGGCAAGTATCCCCACTTTCAAAATATCCAGAAAGCCGCCGAACGGATCAGAGCGCGATCAAAGGTTTCAGACTTTGTTTCCCATGATTTAAGACGAACAGCGGCCAGTCACATGACCGGGATGGGGATTCCCCGGCTGGTGGTCTCAAAGATTCTTAACCATGTGGAACAGGGTGTCACCCGTGTTTATGACCGTCACAGTTACGACAAGGAAAAGCGGCAGGCCCTTGACCGATGGGCGAAAAGACTTGAGCAGATATTGACGGGAGAAAAAGGCATGGAACGGGCAACAAATGTTAAGTCCGGTGGAACGGGCCAAGTGATCAGGCTACGAAAAAGAGCGTAAATTTCAAAATGTTGACAATACCCAAAAAAGGTATATTATGAACTGGCAAGTAACCATCAGTCGAAAGGTTGAAAAGCAGCTCCGCAAACTGCCCCTGAATGTCCGTCAACGGTTGTTTTACCTTTTGACCGAGATAGAACAATCCGGGCCGGTTAGGGGCAATTGGCCCAATTACAGTAAATTGAAAGACCGTTCCCACCATTGCCACATCAAAAAGGGGAAGCCCTGCTATGTGGCTATATGGGAAGAAACGAAAAGAACTATCAAGCTGGTTGAGGTGATCTATGTTGGAACCCACGAAAAAGCGCCTTACTAAAACAACTCTTATCTTCACCGGGCCGATTGAAATGCAGGCCAAAGCCGTGGAAATGATGCGCTCCATCGGCTTTCACGACACCGAAGACAAAGCGTCATGGCGGTCGGCCTTCCCGGAATTTGCCGACAACCGACAAGGAACCGTCTTGCGTGGTGCCCGGTTAAAAGAAGAACTCACTCAAAAAGATCTGGCGGAAAAAACAGGCATCCCCCAAAGACACATCAGCGAAATGGAAACCGGCAAGCGTTCCATCGGCAAAAAGCGGGCCGCTATTCTGGCAAAGGCTTTGAGCGTTTCGGATTATCGGATCTTTTTGTAGATCGTCAAATAGTAACTTGCCAGAAAACCCCTTCAAATCTCCTTAAAGGTTGTGAACCTCTATCAATAAGGACGGTACGCATGAAGAAAACAAAACGAAGAAGTAACAAAGAAATTAACGAGGACACGGAACGCCGGTTTCTCAATAAGACAGCGTCAGAAATTTACCAGACCTTTTACGAAAAAACAGAATACCCCATGTTTGCATGGGCGGCATTGCATTTTTACGCTGAACTTGGATATCCGATCCCGGATTGGGTAATGCTGTATTTAAAAGATACAGCCCTAAAGGTGCTTTCAGCTGACAAACCTTCCCTGAAACTGTTTGGGAAGTTTACAGAACAGGGAACCAACGCTTGTAAACAGTACCGGAGTTGGGTCAGGAAATTTTATTATTACGCGAGCCAATTTCAAAACGATTTAGTAAATTCGGTATCGATACCCAATGTAGTGCCATGATCTTTGATAATTGACAAGAATTAAGCCCCAAAAGTGTCGGAAGTGATCAAATGTTCAAAAATAGCCGTTTTAAAGCGCACTTCTCCTATGGGGCTATAATTTAAGCCTTGAAAACGATAATTTTTCGACTGCCAGTCGCCCTTAGAGCAGCAGACGAAAGAGTTGGTTGACAGTAATGACGACGATCCCGAACATCAGATGCGTCATTACCTTGGCCGCTCCTTTCACCCGAACATTGCGCCCACCGTGATTATCCTTGAG
>Ga0209457_1000164_pt1 | contig 21395 bp, 20 predicted proteins | sample WorMetHEROISLAND_5_FD_187410 | JGI IMG/M metagenome (GOLD analysis project Ga0209457, IMG submission 187410) | Marine gutless worms symbiont microbial communities from Max Planck institute for Marine Microbiology, Germany - Olavius sp. 5 HERON... ... | reverse complement strand
GGTGGCGGCTGTTGGCACGGGTCTACTCGGCGGGCGGGCTCTCGGTCTTGGCCCCTCGGCTAGACGGAGGCCAAACCCCGGAGAAAGGGGACAGAGTAGAGCAGACGGGCGAACCATGCCGAGAGATCGCCGAGACGGCCTGCGGCCATGACGGCCCCGAACAGCGTGAGCACGGCGCCGGAGGCGATGTTGATGGGCCGGAGGTGGGGTCTGAGACGGCTGAAGAGCTTGAGCATGCCGAGCCCGGCGAGGAGAAAGGGGACCCCGAGGCCGAGCGAGTAGGAGATGAGGAGCAGCACTCCCCGGCCGAGGGTTTCTTGGGCGGCGGCGGCGGCGAGGATGACCGTCAGCACCGGGCCGATGCACGGGGTCCAGCCGAACCCGAAGGCGGCGCCCATCACCGGCGGCGCCCACTCGCCGAGACGGGAGGGCCGCACCCGGACCCTGCGCTCTCGGCTCACCGCGGCGAGAAACCCGCGGTTTGACACGGCCATGGCGATCATCAAGGCGCCGAAGACGACGATGACGGCGCCTGAGACTTGGGTGAAGGCCGCGATGTTCCGCCTCAGGAAGGCGCCTGCGGCGCTCGCCCCCGCGCCGAGGGCTGCGAACACGGCGGTGAACCCGGCGATGAACAGCAGGATGACCCTGAGCATCCGCCGGCTGGAGACCTCCCCGGCGTCGAGCTGTGCGGCCGAGTAGCCGGACATCATCGACAGATACCCGGGGAGGAGCGGCAACACACACGGCGAGGCGAAGGAGATCACCCCGGCGCCGAAGGCGATCAGGAGTTGGACGACGTGTGTTGCCTCCCCGACACCGTCAAACATGTTCGGACTTCACAACGGTTGAGATTGGGCGATGTTCCCACACTCCGCGTGGGCTCGCGGGAAGGGCCGCGCGGATTCGGCGACGGGCCGCGGCCGGATCTTGGTGGGTCTTCTCCTCACGGAGACGACGTGGAGCGGCTCGCCGGTCTCGGGGTCTGAGACCGCGGCGTGCCATGTGCCCTTCTCTCGCTGTTCTTCGGCGACTTTGCGGGCGACTTCCGCGACGACGGGCCCGTGTCCGGCGAACTCTCCTGGGTTGTCGTCGAGCCCGGCGAGGGTGGTGAGGTCGACACAGACGTTGACGAAGCCTGTCTTGCCTCCGGCGGGCGTGTCGGCGTGGAGGTCGACGTTGCGGCCTGCGAGCAGGTCCAGGGCGACGTCGGCGCGGAGTTGGGTGTGGCTCCGGGACGAGCCTGCCCTCTTGAGGCCGTTGGCGAGGATGTTGACCCGCAGGTTGGCGATGTGGGCCAGGTCGGGGGCGCAGTCTCGTATCTGCAGGTCGGCGGTGCCCGCCGAGGTGGGGTCGACGACGAGACGGCGGCGGTCCAGCCGCTGCTCGTATCGGGTTTGGGCGTAGCCGGGGTCTTCTTCGATGCAGGGGCGGCCCATCTCGGCTTTGACCTGCCCCACGGTGAGCCGGGCGGCGGAGCGGAGGATCTTACAGGCGGCCGACCTGGCGGAGGCGGCGGGCAGGGCGGACGCGGCTTCGGCGATGACGTGGGCCTTGTGGCCGTCGATCGCGCCTGCTCCCAGGGCGGCGTGCACTTCGGGGAGGTCTCTGGGTGAGCCTGAGGGCTTTCCTCAGCTCGTTGTCGGCCTTGCGGCGGGTGTAGCCGACAGCCGCGGCGATCTCCACGGCGGCGAACGTGTCGGGGTGGGCGCTGCGCTGGCTCGTGTCAACGGAGACGGCGTGGGCGGCTTCGGCCATCGCCCGGTAGGTCCTGGCCTGCTGGTGGGCGGTTTGGCGGCGCTCGGCGCGGAGCACCCGAATCGTGTCCCTGCCGGTCAACCGGGCAAGGTCGACCGTGGACAGGAGCAGGCCGAGGGCAGGGCCGGCGGGCAGGTCGTCGAAGCCTCCAGGGAGGACATCAACCTCCTCCCGGCCGCTGTCGGAGCGGCCTACGCCGGCCGGGTCGTGGGCCTCGTAGACGCAGCCGGTATCGGCTCGCCGGGGCCGAGGCCTCTCTCGGCCAAGACAGCGGCCGTCGCCTCGTAGCGGGCTTTCGCCTCCCCCGGGGAGAGCCCGCCCGATTGGGAGTCGGCCGTGTCCTCTCCCGGGTCGGCGGCCGCAGAGCTCGGAGGCGCAGCGATGATCGGCCCGTTCGGGCCGTCGGCGGCCGGGACGGTCGCCTCCGCCTCGCGGCCGCCGTTCGGGTGGTCGGGGAACATGACGTCGGGCGCGGTGAAGCTCGCGGGGTTCCCGCCTTGCCCGGCCAGGCGGGCGATCACCGCCGCGTAGGCCGCCCTCAGTCGACGACTTTCCTCCGCCTCGTCGAGAGACGACTCGCCCAACGGGTGTGAATCGAACATGGCCCCCAACGTATCCGGCGACGGTGACAGGTTCGCGCGGGTCCCCGCCCCGTCGACCGTGTCGCCGACGGGCCGCTCGCCCGACGGATGCGACTGTGAATCGAACATGATCCTCAACCTATCCGGGGCGAGTGACAGATTCGGGCCCGCCGGACCCCCGCCCCGAAGAGTTTCCGAGAGACCCGCCGTGCGGCCGCCCGACGCGTCGTCGCCTCGCCCCATAACAGCTCGCCGACACATGTAGCCTGCATGAATGCGTCGGGCGATTCGCCGGGCTCTCGACCCTCTCCTCCCCGTCGAGCGCTTCACCACCTCAGATCGCAAGGTTGTGTTCGTGATATGGGTGGCAGGCGTCATCCAAGGATTCGCTCAGTCCCAGGCGAGCGTCACCCTGCCTTTCACCAGGGCGGGGCTGGGTTTGAGCGAGGGGGAGATGAGCCTGGTGCTCGGCGCAGCCCGCCTCGTCGCCTTCGCCGCCCTCCCGATCGGGTGGCTCGGAGATCACACGGGAAGACGCAAGCCCTTCCTGGCGGCGATGACCCTGATCGTGGCCGGGGGTTGCGTCAGCGGGCTGGCGGCGGACGCCTGGTGGTTCGGGTTGTCCCACTCGGTCCTCAGGACCGGGACCGCCGCAGTCTCCGGCCTGGCGGTCGTCATCCTCGCCGAAAGCGTCAGCGCACCGGTCAGGGCGTATGCCATCTCCTTCCTCGGCGCGGCCATCTCCCTCGGGAGCGGGTTGGCGCTGACGACCCTGCCCCTAGCCGAGGGCGGTGGCGACGCGTGGCGCATCCCCCACTTGCTGACGGCGATCGGCCTCTTGGCGCTCCCCTTTTTGTTCCGCAACGTCCCCGAGCCCAGGATCTACGCAGACCGCCTCGAGGGCGGCCCGGCCGAGCGCGGCCGGCGCAAGGGCGGTCGATGGCGCGAGTTGGCGGCAGGCGAGTGGGCCGGTCGGTTCTGGGTGACGGCGGCCGTCTCCCTGTTCCCCTCCGCTTTCGGCGCGGTCGGCGCGGCGTTCACGACCGAGCGCCTCATCAACCAAGTCGGGATCGGCGGCGGCGCGACGGTGCTCATCATCTTGGCGGCGGGCACGCTGGGCGCCGTCGGGTTCTTCGCCGGAGGCCGTTTGGCCGACTCCTGGGGCCGGAAGGCGACTTCCATCATGAGCCTGCTCCTCGCCCTAGCGGGCGGCGTCGTCTTCTACACCGTCGAGTCGATCCCGCTGATCGTCGTCGGCGCCCTGGTCTCCGCATTCGGCACATTCGCCGTCGTGCCCTCCTTCGGGTCGCTTCGAGCTGAGCTGTTCCCCACAGCGTTGCGATCGAGCGCAGGCACCGCCGCTTCCAACTTCGGCCTGGCGGGCTCCGCCTTGGGGCTGATCCTCGGGACGTACACCATCGACGCCTTCGGCCTCACCGAGACCGTGCTGATCCTCGCCGTCGGCGTCGTGGTCGCCGCCGGGTTGCTGCTCCAACTCCCCGAGACCCGAGGTCAGGACCTCACCGCGATCTCAACCGACCGTCGGTAGCCGGCGACGAATGCCGCCCCGCGCATAACCATCATCACAGCGATCGTCCACCAGATCCCCGTGAGGCTCTCGCCCATGTCGGTGAAGAGCATCAGCCCGACCGCCGCCGCGGCGCCTGTGCCGGTCGACGCGACCATCGTCCCCAACGCCAGCAGGCCGAGGAAGATCCCGTCGGCGACGAACACGAGAGCGCCGACAGGTTGCATGGCGGCCGCCGCCCCTCCCGCCCTGACCGTCAAATCGGCCACGGCTTCGTCGGCAGCGAGCATCGCCAGCCCGTGCCTGCCGACGTAGACGAAGACGGCGAGGGTGATCCCGGCCCCCCAGGCGCCCCACCAACAGAGTCTCCTCACCAGCGCGCGCAACGGCCCGGTGTCGCCTTTGCCTGCGGACTCGCCCACCAGCGCCTGAGCCGCAATGGCGAAGGAGTCCGCCAGCATCGCCGTCAGCAGGAAGAGCTGGGCGACCAACTGGTGGGCGGCGATCTCCTCCGGGCCTATCCGCGTCGCCTTCGAGGCGGCGACGGTGAGGGCGGCAAGGAGGAACCCCGTCCTAGCGGTGAGAAGGGCCCCCCTCCTCCCCAGAGCCATGAGGGAGGGGAGGGCGTCGCTGAACCGCGCGGTGCGCTTCGCCATGCGCCTGCGCTGCATCAACCGGAGGAACCAAGCCGCCCCCGCGTACTGGGCGACGACGGTCGCCAACGCCGCACCCTCCAACCCGAGGCCGAGGGCGAAGATGAGGATCGGGTCGAGAACAAGGTTCAGGCCGTTGACTCCGGCGGCCACCGCCAGCGGCGTCTTGGTGTCCTTGTGGCCCCGGAAGGCGCCGTGACCCGTCATGACGACCAAGACCGCAGGCGTGGCCAAGGCGCGGATGCGCAGGTAGGCGACCGCCGGGCCGGCGACCTCTGCGCTCGCGCCCATCAGGTCGACGAGGGCGGGGGCTGCTACCTCGAGCGTCAGGGTCATCAGGGCGCCGAGGCCGACGGCGAGGAGGAGCGCGTCGCCCACCCATCGGCGCGCCTCGTCGTCCTTCCCCCGCCCCAGCGCTCTGGCGACGAGAGGAGTTGTGACGTAGGCGAGGAAGTTGAATCCGAAGAAGGCGAACCCGAAGATGGCTGTGTCGACGCCGAGGGCGGCCAGGTCGACGACTCCGAGGCGGGCGACAAACGCCGTGTCGGCCAGGGTCAGGAGCGGGTCGACAGCCAACGCGCCGAGCGCGGGGACGGCCAGGCGGAGGATGGCCCTGTCGGTCGAGCCGACCCGGGCTCTCACTCCCGAGGCGCCCCGGCCCGCTCCCACCTCCCCGGCCACTCGCAGAAGGCGAGCAGCTCACATGAGCCGCACAACGGCCGCCGGGCGTCGCAGACTTCCCTGCCGAACTGGATGAGGCGCATCGACAGGGCCGACCAGTCCCCCTTCGGGAACAGCGACTTCAAGTCCGACTCGATCGCCGTCGGGTCGGTCTGCGACGTCAGGCCGAGGCGACCTGCGATGCGTGCGACATGTGTGTCCACGGCGACGGCGGGGATGTCCCAGATCTCGGCCAAGACCACCGACGCCGTCTTCCGGCCGACCCCGTGCAGCTTGACCAGCTCGTCGATGTCGGCCGGGACCTCGCCGCCGTGCATCTCCTCCAAATCGCGGGAGAGCTTGATGATCGCCTCGGTCTTCCGCCTGTAGAAGCCGGTGGAGAAGACGATCTCCTCAACCTCCCGGGGGTCGGCCTCGGCGAGGTCGCCGGGCGCCGGGTACCGGGCGAACAGGGCGGGCGCCGCCTTGTTGACGTTCTCGTCGGTGGTCTGGGCCGAGAGGACGGTGGCGACCAGGAGTTGCCACGGGCCCTGGTGGTCGAGGGCGGTGCCGATCCTCGGGTAGCGCGTGCGGAGGCGGTTCAGGACCGCCCTCGCCGCCCCCCTGTCGGCGGCGCTCGGCGTTGTTCCGTCGGCTCTCGGCCCAGGCATGAGTCGGCCATCGTATCGGCGCCCTCCTACCCTGCCCGGCCCCATGCCGCTGAGCGACAGACCTCGCGCCGTGGCCGCCCTCCTGGCCGCCTCATTCCTGTTCGGAGTCACGTTTGTGGTCATCAAATGGGCTCTCGACGACATCGGGCCTCTCACGTTCGTCGCTTGGCGGTTCCTGATCGGGGCGGCGGCGCTGGCACTGTTCGCCATGCCCCGGGGCAAGAAGATCTGGCGCCACGGCCTGATCGCCGGGCTGGGGCTCGCCGCCGGGTTCATCCTGCAGACGGCGGGGTTGGCGCTGACGAGCGTCAGCGCCTCGGCGCTGATCACGGGCCTCTACGTCGTGCTCACGCCTTTGCTGGCCGCGCTGTTCAGGAGAAGGCCGCCGTCGGCGTGGGTCGTCTCGGCGGCCGCGGTCTCCTTTGTCGGCCTGTTCCTTCTCACCGCCGCGGACGACGTGACGCTGAACGCGGGGGACCTTCTCACCTTGGGCTGCGCCCTCGCCTTCGCCTTCCACATAGTCGCCCTCTCAAGATACGCCAGGCGCCATCCGGTCGTGCCGTTCACGGCGGCCCAACTGACGGTCGTCGCCGCCGTCGCCTTCCCGGCGGCGTGGCTTCTCGAAGGCCCGTCGCTCCCGTCGAGCTCGGTCATCGGCGCCCTGGCGCTGACGGGGTTGGGCGTCTGTGTCGGCGCTTTCCTGCTCCAGGTCTGGGCGCAGACGGTGATCGGGCCGGGCACGGCCGCCGTGGTCCTCGCCGCCGAGCCCGCCTTCGGAGTTGCGGCGGCGTGGGTCGCGCTCGGCGAGCGTCTTGAGGCCCGGGGTTGGGCCGGGGCGCTGCTGATCGTGATCGCAATCTACATGGCGGTCACAATGCAGCCCGAAGGCGCCTCTCGAGAGGCCGAGTCGGTGACCGAAGCACACTGAGCGGTTCGCCTGAACCCAACCGCCTGAGCGAGGCGCTAGCGGCGCGGGGGCGAGCCCTCCTCCATGCGCCTGGCGAGACGCGTCAGCACCCGTATGCCGAAGACAGACAGGCCCAGGCCGATCGTCAGGAGCACGGCCAGCTCGGCGCCCGTCGAGTACGGCTTGTCGCACATCTCGATGCCGTCCGGGCACAACCCGTACCCGGCGCCGCCGCTTACGAGGTCGATGAGCACGAGGATCGGGGTCACGGCGATCACCACAGCGGCGGCGGTGAGCAGCACGGCTGCGAGGCGAATCAGGAACACGGCCATGTCGAGCGGACGGTAGCCGCGCCGCGCATACAATCGCCCGCCGTGCCCTCGTACCACGCCGAGCCGTTCACCCCGAGCGAGGCGGCCGTCCTCAACCGCTTCTTCACCAACACCGACCGACCCGTCTTCGGCCTCGTCAACTTGCCCGAGGTCGTCAAAGGCGCGCTCTTCGCCCGATACTCCCGGTCGTCGAAGTCGCTCCGGCGCCTGTTCCTCGACGAGTTCGCCTCCGACCCCGAGACCGCGGCCGGGGCCGGGGCCCTTGCAGCGCCCCTCGGCCCAGGCAACGACCCCCAGGTCGGGACCAAGAGGGCGGAGGACCTCTACAAGAGGGTGTTCTTCGACTTCGGCGACGACTCGGTGGCGCAGTTGGGCGGGGCCCACCTGGCGTGTGAGCAGGCGTCGAACCTGCTCACCAAGGTCTTGGAGCGGGGGCGCCTCGCCGCCTACCTGGAGCAGTCCACCCGCTACGTCAGGTACGACATCAAACTCGGCGGCCGCCGCCGGTACCTGCTGCCCGACGAGATCGCCGACTCTTCGCTGGCGGCCCCCTATGTGAGCCACATGGAGAGGGTGTTCGACACCTACAGCCGCATGCTCGCCGAGACGACGGCCATGCTCGAGAAGCGGCGCCCCGCCGACGGCGCCGACCCGAAGCGGGTCAGGAGCGCCGCCATCCGAGCCGAGGCCTGCGACGCGGTGCGGGGCATGCTCCCCGTCTCTACGCTCTCCAACGTCGGCGTCTACGCCACCGGGCAGGCCTACGAGGCGACGCTCGCCCGGATGTGGACCCACCCGGTCGCCGAGGTGCGCGACTACGCGCGGATGATGTTGACCGAGCTGCGCAAGATCATCCCCTCGTTCCTCACCCGCGTCGACTTGGAGGACCGCGGGGTCGCCTGGTCGCGTTACCTTGAAGGCGCCCGCAGCGACCTCGAGCGCCAAGCCGTCGACCTGCCGCCGCCGAGCGACCCGGGGCCGAGCGTCGTCCTCACCGACTGGGACCCCGATGCGGAGGCGAAGATCGCGGCCGCCGCTCTCTACGCCGTATCCGAGGCGCCGGACACAGACCTTCGGCGAGCGGTCTCGGCGATGACCCCCGCCGAGCGCGCCGAGGTCATCGCCGCCCTGGTGGGCGACCGGTCGAGCCGCCGTCACAAGCCGGGGCGGGCGATGGAGCGCTCGGCCTATCGCTTCGATGTCAAGTGCGACATCGGCGCCTTCAGGGATCTCCAGCGGCATCGGATGATGACCATTGAGTGGCAGCGGTTCACAACCCGCCTCGGCTACGACGTACCTAGCGCGGTGACCGACCAGGGGCTCGAAGACGAGTGGCGGTCGGTCATGGACGGCGCCGGGGAGCTGTACGAGAGCGTGAGGGCCTCCTTGGGCGCCGATGTCGCCCAATACGTCGTGCCCTTCGCCTACAACGTCCGATTCGTCATGGAGATGAGCCCCCGCCAGGCGATCCACCTGATCGAGCTACGAAGCCGCCCCTCCGGCCATGACGCATACCGCTCGGTCGCCCATCAGATGCACGCTGCGATCCGCGACGAGGCGGGGCACCGGCTCATCGCCGACTCGATGAGCTACATCGACCATAGCGAAGTCGACTTGGGGCGGCTCGAGGGCGAGCGACGCGCCCAGGCCAAACGCGAGACGGCAGGGCTGTAGCCGATCGGCTAGGGCCGGGCGCCGGGTAACGTCTCGGCATGGCTCGTTTCGATGTCGACGCGATGCTTGAGCGCTTCGGGGACCGCGCCCAAGCGGTCAAGGACCGGTCCCTGCCCCCCGTGGCAGGCGCCGAGCGGCAGGCCTTCATCGACCAAGCGCAGACCGACTACACGGACTACGCGTTGGTGGCGGGCGCCGCCTGGGAAGTGGAAGACGAGAACCTCATCCTCCGCATCCCGCTCAAGCCGTAGGCGATGCTCGACAAACGGCTGGTCATCGTCTCGGGTAAAGGCGGCGCCGGCAAGTCGGCCGTCTCCGCCGGGTTGGCGCTTCTCGCCCAACGGGGCGGCCTCAGGGTCCTCGCCGTGGAGATGGGCTCGCCGGGCGGCCTCTCCACCCACTTCTCGACGGGGCCTCTCGGCTTCAAGCCGCGGGAGGTGCGGCCGGGGCTGCACGCCATGCGCATCGTCCGCTCCGAGGCGCTGCTCGAGTACCTGAGCCTGCAACTGAGGCTTCCGGGCATGGGGCGGTTCGGCGCGGTCGCCCGGGCATTCGACGCCCTGGCCACCGCGGCGCCTGCCATCAGAGAGATCATCACGATCGGGAAGATCCTCTGGGAGGTGAGGGAGGACCGTTGGGACCTGGTCGTCGCCGACGCCCCTCCCACCGGCCAGATCGGCTCCTATCTCCGCGCCCCCGCCAGCGTCTCCGAGTTGGTGCCCAGCGGGCGCATTCGCCGCCAGTCGGCGTGGATGGGCGACACGCTCTCCGACCCTGAGGCGACGCGACTGCTGCTGGTCACGCTCCCGGAGGAGCTGGCAGCGACGGAGACCATGGAGACCATGTCGTGGCTCGGCGCTGAGCGCCTCGTCCCTCCGCCGACGGTTGTCGCCAACCGCGTCCTCCCCGAGCTGAGGGACGAGTCGGCGCCGGAGGGCGTCGTCGGCGAGATCGCCGCCTTGCACCGGGCCTTGCGCAGCGAGCAGAGCGCTTGGCTGGAGGCCTCGCCCCCGGACCTCGTCGTGCCCTACATGTTCGGGCTCTTCACGCCTGGCGAGGTCGCGGCGCACATGAGCGACCGCTTGGAGGCGCTGGCATGACCCGCACGCTCCTGGTCACCGGCGCCGGCGGGGTGGGCAAGACGACGATCGCGGCCGCGGTCGGCGTCAGAGCTGCCCGCGCCGGGATGCGAGCCTTGGTGGTGACGGTGGATCCGGCGCGTCGCCTCGCCGCCGCCCTCAACATCGCCGACTTGGCGGACGAGCCTCAGCCGCACCCCGAGGAGCCCGGCCTGTGGGCGGCCATGCTCGACTCGTCGGCGTCGTGGAGGGCGGTCGCCATGCGTCACGCCGACCCCGCCGTCGCCTCGCGCCTCGCCGACAACGAGTTCTTCAAAGCCGCCTCCGAGCACTTCCCCGCCTCGCAGTCCTACGCGGCGGCCGATCAGGCAGCGACGTTCGCCCAGGCCCGAGCCTGGGATCTCGTGGTGGTGGACACTCCCCCGTCGGGAGGGGGCATCGACTTCTTCGCGGCCCCCGCCCAAATGGCCGACCTGGTCGGCGGCCGGCTGCTCCGCTGGATCACCGGCGGGCCCCTGCCCGGGCGGCGCTTCTTCTACGACCGGGCGGCGCGGCCGATGCTGAGGGTGGCGGACTCGATCCTAGGTTCGGATCTCCTCGAGCGGATAGCCGAGTTCCTCGTTGACCTGCGCACCACCTACGACGGCGTGGCGCGCCGAGGCCGTGAGATCGAGGCGATCATGCGCGCCGCCTCGATCCTCGTGGTGACCACGTCCGACCCGGCGCCGGTGCGCGAGGCGGTCAGGTTCTTTCGCGAGCTTCCCCGATTGGCGGCCGCGCCGGAGGCCGTCGTCTTCAACAAGGCGCTGCCCCTTGCCTGGCTCGACCCGATCCCCCCAGGCGACGAGTCGGCCGAGTTGAGGCGAATCGCCGAGCTGTGGGGGGCCGAGACTCTCCGCCAGCGCGACATGAGGGAGGGCTTCTCCGCCCGGTACGGGGCGACCGTGGCCACCATCCCCTGGTCGATGACCCCGCCGACGGACCTCGACGGGCTCGCCGGGGTGGTCGAAGCCGCCGATGCAATCCCGTGGCGGAATCTGGGCGTCGACGGCGACGAGGTAATCTCCGATGATGCGTAGCGCCGCCGCCTTCTTCGACTTGGACCGGACCCTCATCTCAGGCGCCTCCACCTACCCCTTCGGGATTGAGGCATGGCGGCAGGGTTTCGCCTCGACCTCGGACATCCTGAAGTGGGGGGCCGCCGCCTTGAGCTTCAAGATGCGGGGGGACAAGGACAGCAGCTCGTCCGACGAGATCAGGGGCGACTTCCTGAGCGGGATCGAAGGGGCCACCATCGAGTCGGTGCACGCTCTGGCCAAGGCGGTCCTCCCCCGCTTGGTCGACCGGGTCAGGCCCGAGTCTCGGAAGTTGATCGCCATGCACCACGAGCAGGACCGGGACACTTGGATCGTCTCGGCCAGCCCGCAGAGGCTGGTGGCGCCGCTGGCCCTGTCGCTGGGCATGACCGGCGCCGTCGGCTCAAGGGGCGAGATCGTCGACGGCCGGTACACGGGCCGGTTGGACGGGCCCTTCGTCTACGGGCCGGGCAAGGTGGAGGCGATCGGCAAACTCGCCTCCGAGCGCGGCTACGACCTGAACCTGTGTTTCGCCTACTCGGACTCGATCTCCGACCTCCCGATGCTTGAGGCCGTCGGCCACCCGGTCGCCGTCAACCCCGACTCGGAGCTGAACGCCAGGGCCCGCGAGAGGGGTTGGCCGGTCGTCGTCTTCGCCCGGAAGACCAAGATGGCCATCGCCTTCAGCGGGATCGGGGCGGGCGGCGCCGCGACGGCCGCCCTCGCCTACCTTGTCGGCCGGAGACACGGCCGGTCGAAGGCGCTGGCGCAGTTCAAGCGTTAGATCACCGACTTCGGGCCGAGCAGCTCCTTCAGCTCGGCGAACAGCGCCGACCGCGGCTCGACCTTGTGGGCGTCGCTCAGCTTCAACACCTTGGTGTCGCCGTTGTCGGTCATGTGAAGGAGGACCGAGGCCGAGCCGGGGTGGTTGGTGAGGATCCCCTTGAGGCCGGCGACCAGCTCGGGGGTGAGCCTGCCGGCGGCGACGGTGAGTCGGACCGTCGAGTCGTCCCTGATCTCAAGCTCTTTGACCTCCCGGGCCACCACCTTCACGTCGTCGCCGCGGTGGTCGAGGGCGCCCGACACGACAAGCACCGCGTCTTCGACGATCAACGGCCCGTAGTCGTGCACGGTCTTGGGGAAGGCGATGCACTCCACCGAGCCCTCAAGATCCTCAAGCTGGAAGAAGAGCATCGGGTCGCCGCCTCTCGTCCAACGCCTCGTGATCGAGCCGACGATGCCCCCGACCGCCACAGACGACCGGTCGCTCATCTCGGCCAGCTCGACGATGGTCGAGGTCGTCGCCGCGGCCAGCGCCGCGCCCGCCGAGAGGAGCGGGTGGTCGGACACATACAGGCCCAGCATCTCCTTCTCGAACGCGAGACGGGCCTTCTGCGGCCACTCGCCCCTTTCGATGACGAAACGAGTCTCGGCTGAGGCCTCCTCGTCCCCGGCGAACAGCGAGTACTGGCCCAGCTCCTCGTTGCGTCTCCTCTCCAGCGTCTCGTCGAGGACTTGCTCGTGCTTCAACACCAGGCCCTTGCGGCTGTCCCCCGAGGAGTCGAAAGCCCCTGCCTTGATCAGCGATTCGACGGTCCTCTTGTTCAGGGCCCAGGTGTCGACGCGGTCGACATAATCCAGGAGCGACTTGATCGGGCCGTCCGAGCGCGCCTCGACGATCTTGGCCACGACGGTCTCGCCGACGTTGCGCACAGCCGACAACCCGAACCTGATCCGCCCGTCGCGGACCGTGAAGTCGGACTCCGACTCGTTGACGTCGGGCACCAGCACCTCGATCCCCATCTGCCTGCACTCGTTCAGGTAGACGGCCGTCTTGTCCTTGTTGCTCTTGGTGGCCGTGAGCAGGGCCGCCATGAACTCGGCCGGGTGATGGGCCTTGAGGTAGGCGGTCTGATAGGCGACCAGCCCGTAGGCCGCCGCGTGCGCCTTGGGAAACCCGTACCCGGCGAAGTGCTCGATGAGCTTAAACAGGTCTCGGCCGGTCCTCTCGGAATGCCCCCACCCGACGCAACCGGAGACGAACCTCTCCTCCTCGGCGTCCATCACCGACTTGATCTTCTTGCCCATCGCCCGGCGGAGGTTGTCGGCGTCGGCGACGGAGTACCCGGCCATCTCCTGGGCGACCGCCATGACCTGCTCTTGGTACACCATGATCTGATAGGTGTCGCCGAGCTTCTCCTCGAGGGCGGGGTGCAGGGCCTCCACCTTCGCCCGGCCATTCTTGCGGTCGGCGTAGAGGTTGTGCATGTCGGCGCCCATCGGCCCCGGCCGGAAGAGAGCGTTGAGCGCCACCACGTCTGCGAACTTGTCCGGCTTGAGCGATCGCATCAACGCCCGCATCGCCGCGCCCTCCAGCTGGAACACCCCGACGGTCTCCCCGGCTTGGAGAAGCCGGAACGTCGTTTCGTCGTCGAGGGGCGCGTTGTCGATGTCCGGCCTCTCCCCGGTCGTCGCCTCAATCAGCTCCAAGCACCGCTCGATGATGGAGAGGGTGCTCAGGCCGAGGAAGTCCATCTTGAGCAGCCCGAGATCCTCAACGCCGTGCATCTCGAACTGGGTGACCATCTCGGCGCCCTCCCCCTTGCGTTGCACGGGCACGATGTTGGTGAGCTTCTCCGGCGCGATAACGACGGCGGCGGCGTGGATGGAGTCTTGGCGGCGCAACCCCTCCAGCCCCTTGGCGGCGTCGACGACCTCGCGGACGGCCGGGTCGGCCTCGCACATCTCCCGCAGCCCCTGGCCGTTCGAGTACCAGTCGCGGACCTCCGACGAGGCGGCAGGAGGGGGCGGTGTGAGGATCTGGTCGAGAGTGGGGTCCTTGCCGAGGATCGAGGGGGGCATGGCCTTGGCGATGCGGTCGCCGAGGGCGTAGGGGTGGCCCAACACCCTGGCGGCGTCGCGGACCGCCTGCTTCCCTTTGATCGTGGAGAAGGTGATGATCTGCGCCACCCGATCGTCGCCGTACCTCTCGGCGGCGTATCGGATCATCTCGCCCCGGTACCGGTCGTCGAAGTCCATGTCGATGTCCGGCATCGACCTCCTGCCCGGGTTGAGGAACCGCTCGAAGAGCAGGCCGTGGCTCAACGGGTCGATAGCCGTGATCTGCAGGCTGTAGGACACGATCGAGCCCGCCGCCGAGCCGCGGCCGGGGCCGACGCGTATCCCGCTCTCGCGGGCGTGGCGGATCAGGTCCCAGACGATGAGGAAGTAGGCGGGGAAACCCATCTCCTCGATGATCCTCAACTCGTGCTCCACGCGCTCGCGGACGGCGCCGCCCAAGTCGCCGTAACGGCGGCGGGCGCCTTCCTCGACCAGGCGCCGCAGGTAGGTGACCTCGGTCTGGCCGTCGGGGACCGGGAAATGGGGAAGGAGCGGGGCGCCGAACTCAACGTTGACGTCTGCGCGCTCGGCGATGGCGAGGGTGTTGTCGCACGCGCCGGGGTACCGGTCGTCGGGAAAAAGTCGACGCATCTCCTCGGAGGTCTTGAGGTAATGCTCGCTGCCCTCGAAGCGAAGCCTGCCCGGGTCGTTGCGCAACGACCCGGTCTGGATGCAGAGGAGGACGTCGTGCGCCTCGCTCTCCTCGCGCCTGGTGTAGTGGGAGTCGTTGGAGGCGAGGAGGGGCGAGTCGATCTTGCGGGCGATCTCGAGAAGGTCGCCCATGATGGCGCGCTGCGCCTCGAGGCCGTGGTCCTGGATCTCGATGAAGAGGTTGTCTCGCCCGAAGACGTCCCGGAACTCGGCCGCGGCGGCGAGGGCGGCGTTGAAGTCGCGCTCGCCTCCCTTGTTCCCCTCCTCGTTTACGTCGGGGCCGAGAAGCTGAGGCACCAAGCCCCCGAGGCACCCCGACGTGGCGACGACACCCTCGGAGTGCTCGGCGAGCAGCTCGAGGTCCATCCTGGGTTTGTAGTAGTACCCCTCGAGGAAGGCCCGCGAGGACAGTTGCAGGAGGTTGCGGTAGCCGACGTCGCTCACCGCGAGCAGGTTCATGTGGTAGCGGCGGTTCTCCGGGCCGACGGGCCGCTCGAAGCGCGAGCCCGTCGTGTAGTAGGCCTCGATCCCGATGATCGGCTTGACGCCGACCGCCTTGGCCTCCTTGACAAACTCGACCACCCCGTAGAGGTTGCCGTGGTCGGTGATCGCTATCGCCGGCTGATTGTCCGCAGCGGCCGCCGCTGTGACGTCTTTGATCTTGGCGGCGCCGTCGAGGAGCGAGTACTCGGTGTGGAGGTGGAGGTGGGCGAAGGACACTTGCAGGGACTCACAGGGATGTAGTTCCCCGAATCTAGCATCGAGCCGAGGCGGACGCGACGGCCGCGCCCGACGGTCAGATCAAGACGGAGAACGCCGCCAGCGCCGCCACCCCGACCCCGATGAGGGCCCTCTGCCGCTCCGCGTTCTCCCCCCTGGTGCGCGACCAGGCCTCGCCGATGGCGAAACCCGCCGCCAGCCCCCCGAGGTGGGCCTCCCAGGCGATGCCGGGCGCGAGGAACGGGATGGCCGCGTTGATGAGGAGCAGCAACCCGATGTTGCGCAGCAGGGCCTGGCCTTGCAGGGTCTTGCGGCGGTGCACCGCCCAGTTGAACCACACCCCGAACAGCCCGAAGATCGCTCCCGAGGCGCCCACCACGATCCCCGTCGACGTAGGCGCCGCGAAGTAGGCGACGGCCCCGCCGACTCCCGCGCTCGCCAGGTAGAGGCTGACGAATGCCCAGGGGCCGACGCCTCTCTCGATCTGCGGCCCGAGCACCCACAGCGCCCACATGTTGAACGCGATGTGCATGAGTCCGGGGCTGTGCAGGAGGACGGGTGTGAAGATCCGCCACCCCTCGCCCTCGCCCACCGCCGCGTTGATCTGGGCCAGGTTCTCGTAGAGGGCGTCTCGCGACCCGAGGGTCCCGAGAAGGTAGAACCCCACGGCGAGGGCGATGAAGGTCTTGGTGGCGGGCGCCGCGACGGCGCCGGGCGAGGATCGGGCCCTGATGATCCGCTGCGGCCCCTCCCGGCGGACGCACTCGGGGCAACGTTGGCCGACGGAGGCGTCGACCGAGCACGCCGCGCAGATGCGCCTGCCGCAGCGGCTGCATTGCAGCAGCGTGTGGCGGTCGGGGTGCCGATAGCAGACCGGGGCGGCGGCTGAGTGGTCTTGTGTCACGACCCGAACCGTATCCGACGCGCTCAGCAACCCAGGCCGGCGAGCACGGCGCGCAGGTCGTCGGGGAGCGGGGCGGACGCGGTGATCGTGAGCCCGCTGCTCGGGCGCCTCAGCTCGACGCGGGAAGCGTGGAGGAACACCCGGGGCGACTTCACCAGTGAGGGCCCGCCTCCGTAGAGGCGGTCCCCGATCAGCGGATGGCCGATGGCCGACAAGTGCACGCGGATCTGATGCGTTCTCCCGGTCTCCAAGCGCACGTCGAGGAGCGTGCAGTCGGCGGCGGCGTAGGTCTCCGCCACCTCGTAGCGGGTGACCGCCTCCTTGCCGCCCGCCGTCACCGCCCTCCTCGTGGGGCGGGCCGGGTCGCGGCCGATCGGGGCGTCGATGGCGCCGGTCGGCGCCTTCAGCGCGCCGTGAGCGAGCGCGACGTACTCCCGCCTGATCTCGCGGCGGCGGAGCATGCCGGTCAGAGCCTCATAAGACTCCCGGGTGCGGGCGACGACCAGCAAGCCGGAGGTGTCCTTGTCGAGGCGGTGCACCAAACCCCAGCGACCGGGCTGACCGACGCCCCGAAGCTCGGGGTACCGGTGCAGCAACCCCGCGGCCAACGTCCCCGTCGCCCGCCCCGATCCGGGGTGGGCGACGATCCCGGCCGGCTTGCACACGATCAACAGCTCATCGTCCTCGTGCACCGTCTCGAAGGGGACGGGCTCGGGAACCAGCTCGGAGCGAGCCTCCGGGCGCGGCGACGACAGGATCGAGCCGACCGACACCGGGGTCCCGGCTTTGACCGCGGCGCCGTCGACGGTCACACCCTTGTCGACGAGCGACCGCGCCGCCGCCCGGCTCACCCTGAGCAGCGACGCCAGCGCCTTGTCCGCCCTGGCCCCGTCGAGCTCGCCGGGGACCGCGATCTCTATCTTGTCCGCCACGCTTGTGCCAGCAGCAGGGCGACGGCTGCAGTCACCGACATGTCGGCCGCGTTGAAGGTGGGGATCAGCCAAAGCTCGACCCAGTCGATGACCTTCCCGTCGAGTGCGCCGGGCCCGCGGAAGACCCGGTCCATCAGGTTGCCGTTGGCCCCTCCCAACACAAGGCCGAGCGCGATCACCTCAAGGAGGGGGCGCGGCGACCTGAGCGTCCCCAACACGAAGCCGGTGACGAGGACGGCGAGGGCGCCCATGACCGGACCCGCCCCCCCGAAGAGGGAGAACGCGGCGCCGGGGTTCTCCACGAACGTGAAGGAGAGAAGCCCGGGCACAACCTCGACCGGGGCGTCGGCGAAGTTGGCCGCGGCGTGCCGCTTGGTGATCAGGTCGATCACCGCCACCGCCCCCCCGACTCCGACGGCGAGGGCGTAACGCCGGATCAACCCGCCTCAGCGGCGCAATCGACGCACAACGTCGAGTACGGGAGCACGTCGAGGCGCATCACGGGGATCGGCTTCCCGCAGCTCTCGCAGTTCCCGTACTCCCCTGCCTTCACGCGCCCGAGGGCGTGATCGACCTTGCTCAGCAGGTCTGCGGTGTTCTGCTCAATCGACAGCTCTTTCGCGTACTCGAGTTTCATCGAGCTGGCCTCGGCGTTGCCGGGGTCGGGGCTCCGGTCCGACGAGCTCTCCGTGAGCCTGGCCTCTGCCAGCTCCCGCTCGTAGTCCTCGATCAACTCCTGGAGGCGCGTCTTCTCGTCTTCAAGCCGCTTCCTGAACTTGTCGACGGTGCTTTTTGCCAGTGTTTTCCTTCTGGGCACGGTCTTCCTTGTCGCTGGGCCTTCTGGGGCGGCGGAGCACGTTAACACGTCGGGCGACCTGGCCGCGGCCCGCCTGCGGTACCCTGCCCCGCTCCATGAACGCCGAGAGCCCAGGCCCCTTTCAGCCGCTCCCCCACACTCCGTCGCACAACGAGCTGGAGCTGCGGATCCTCGACTGGTGGGACGAGGAGGGTGTGTTCGCCGAGCTGCGGGCCCGGAACGAGGGGAATGAGCCGTTCAGCTTCATCGACGGCCCGGTCACGGCCAACAAGACGTTGGGGGTCCACACCGCGTGGGGTCGGACCCTCAAAGACGTCTTCCAGCGCTACCGCGCTTTGCGCGGCTACGACCTCCGGTTCCAGAACGGCTACGACTGCCAGGGGCTGTGGATCGAGGTCGGCGTCGAGAAGGAGCTGGGCCTCAACAGCAAGAAGGAGATCGAGGCCTACGGCTTGGAGGAATTCGCCGCCAAGTGCCGGGAGAAGGTCAAGTGGTCGATCGAGGAGATCACCCGGGGGTCGCGGCGCCTCGGCTACTGGATGGACTGGGGCGCGGACTACCTCACGTTCTCGGACAACAACATCGAGTACATCTGGCGGTTCCTCGCCGTGTTGAGCGAGCGGGGCCGGCTCTACCTGGGCCATCGCGCCACCGAGTGGTGCCCCCGCTGCGGGACCTCCATCTCCCAACACGAGATCACCGGCCAGTCCGGCGTGTACAGGGAGACGACCGACGCCTCCCTCCAGGTCAGGCTCCCCATCCGGGAGAGGCCGGGCGAGCACCTGGTCGTGTGGACCACCACGCCGTGGACGCTGCCCGCCAACGTCGCCGCGGCGGTCCACCCCGAACACGAGTACGGGCGGAGGGCCAACGGCGAGTGGGTGGCTGTCGAGACTCGCCCCGAGGAGACGTTCTCGGCGAGGGCGCGCGGCGCCGACCTGGTGGGCCTGACGTATGTGGGGCCTTTCGACGACCTCGGCCCCGCGGCCGCGACGACCCACCGGGTCGTGCCGTGGGAGGGCGTCACCTTGGACCAGGGGACCGGCGCCGTGCACATAGCCCCCGGGTGCGGCGCCGAGGACTTCGACTTGGCCGCCGGCCACGACCTGGCGATCCTGACCCCGGTCGACGAGTCGGGGCGCTTCCACCCCGAGTACGGGTGGTTGGCCGGCATGACCGTCGACGAGGCGGGCCCGCAGATCATCGAGGATCTCAAGCGCAAACAGGTGTTGGTCGCGACCGAGCCGTACACCCACGCCTACCCCCACTGTTGGCGGTGCGACACCCCGTTGATCTTCCGTCTCGCCGACGACTGGTACATCGACGTCTCCGAGATCCGCCCTCAGCTCATCGAGGCCAACGCCACCGTCGAGTGGACGCCCCCGTACATGGGCAAGCTGATGGACGACTGGCTCAACAACATGGGCGACTGGAACATCTCGCGCCGCCGTTACTACGGCCTGCCCCTCCCCATCTACCCGTGCAAGTGCGGGGAGACGACGGTGATCGGCGGCAGAGCGGAGTTGGAGGCGAAGGCGACGGCCGGGCTCGACCAACTCGAGGAGCTGCGCCGCCCGTGGATCGACCGGGTGACCATCAGGTGCGATCACTGCGGCGCCGACGACCTGACGCGGGTCAAGGAGGTCGGCGACGTCTGGCTCGACGCCGGCATCGTGCCCTTCTCGACCCTCGGCTGGCAGAACGCGGAGCGGGTGGCTGGGGGGAACGGCACGGGGGCCGCCCGCGGCCTCACCACCGCCGACCTCCCCGACCACGAGTACTGGGAGAAGTGGTTCCCGGCCCACTGGGTCTCGGAGATGAGGGAGCAGGTCCGCCTCTGGTTCTACTCCCAGCTCTTCATGTCGGTGGCCCTAGTCGGCCGGGCCCCGTTCAAGGCCGTCCTCGGCTACGAGAAGATGCTCGCCGAGGACGGGCGGGAGATGCACGGCTCATGGGGCAACCTCATCCTGGCCGAGGAGGCTTTCGAGGAGATGGGCGCCGACGTCATGCGTTGGATGTACTGCGCCCACCCGCCCGACCGGAACCTGCTCTTCGGCTACACCCTCGCGCAGGAGGTGCGGCGCAAGCTCCTCACGTTGTGGAACTCGGCGCGGTTCCTGATCGACTACGGCAACATCGAGGGCTTCCGCCCCCGTTACGCCGACCTCGACGGCCCCGGCGACGACCCGGAGCTTCGAGACATCGACCGCTGGCTCCTGGGCCGGGCGAGCCAGGCTGTCGAGGCGGCCGGCGAGGCGCTGGACAGGTGGCGGGTGGACGAGCTCGTCGAGAGCTACGAGAGGTTCGTCGACGACCTCTCCAACTGGTACATCCGCCGCAACCGGCGCCGCTTCTACAGCTACGACGAAGCCGCGTTCCGGACGGTGTGGGTCGGCGTCGTCACCGCCGTCCGGCTGATCGCCCCCGTCACGCCGTTCCTGACCGAGCACCTGTGGGGCGCCCTGGTTGCGGGGCCGTGCCCCGAGGCGCCGGCCTCGGTGCACCTGGCTGGCTGGCCGACCCCGCCCGCCGAGATCGACGAGGGCCTGCTTGACGAGATGGAGGCGACGAGGCGGGTCGTCGAGGCCGGGCGCAGAGCGCGCAGCGAGGCGGGCATCCGGCTGAGGCAACCTCTGTCGAAGGCGATCGTCCGCGGCGGCGACCGGGCGCGGGGCCACATCGAGGACATCAAGAGCGAGCTGCGCGTGCACGAGGTCGTGTTCGACGACGAGAGCGCCGTCGACGAGATCCTGAAACCGGACTTCCCCGTCGCGGGGCCGCGCCTCGGCGCCAAGGTCAAGGAGGTCGCCGCCGCCCTGGCGAGCGGCGACTACGAGGTGCGCGAGAACGGCGCCGTGGCGGCGGCGGGCGAGGTGCTGGCGCCCGATGAGGTGGTGAGGACCGAGCGCGTGACCCTTGAAGGCTGGGCAGCGGCCCACGACGGCGACATCAGCGTCGCGGTCGACCCGACCCTCGACGATGCCCTGATCCGGGAGGGTCGCGCCCTCGACCTGATCCGGGCCCTGAACGACCAGCGAAAGCGGGAGGGCCTTGAGTTGACCGACCGGATCGCCCTGCGGCTACCTGCCGCCGAGGCCGACCTCTTGGTGGCCCACGGCGACCGGATCAGCGCCGAGGTCCTTGCCGTCTCCGTCGAGATCGACCCCGAGGCGGCGGCGCCGCAGATCGAGGTCGTCGAACCGAGCTGAGCCTGCTCAGGCCTCGGGCTCGCCGGCAGTCCCGGCGACGGACAGGGTCTCGCCCATCTCATCGACCCGCTCCGAGGCGGCGGACGCCAGGTCCGCGAGCTTCGCCCTCACGTCGGCGACGAGCCTGGCAAGCTCGGCGATCTCGGCGTCGACCTTCGCCTTCTTGGCGTCCCGCTCCCCCGACCAAGCCGCCGCCTCGGCCTTGGCGCCGGCGAGGATCTGATCGGCTTGGCCCTGGGCGTCGGCGACCAGTGCGCTCGCCGTCTCCTGCGCCGTGATCAGGGCGCGGCCGACGGCGCTCTCGTCGGCGCCGGCGGGGGCGGGCCCGGCGGCGCCGACGAG
>Ga0209457_1000163_pt1 | contig 21617 bp, 16 predicted proteins | sample WorMetHEROISLAND_5_FD_187410 | JGI IMG/M metagenome (GOLD analysis project Ga0209457, IMG submission 187410) | Marine gutless worms symbiont microbial communities from Max Planck institute for Marine Microbiology, Germany - Olavius sp. 5 HERON... ... | reverse complement strand
CAACAGCCACCCCCAACGACCCCACCACAACAGACACGCAAACAAGAACCGCCACCAACGGCCCCCAACACGTCTGAATCAAATACGTCTTGACGACACCCGAACCAAACCCGCGAGCGCACAACACCGCCTCGCCGTCCCGACAAGCCGCCGCCCGCAGCCGAGCCCGCCCAAACGCCGACATGAGCAGCACAACACACGCAATACCGATCAACTCCCGCGCACCAGTCGAAACCTCGCCCGACGCCCACACACCCCCGTTCGCCCCGACCACGAGACCGCCCACCGCCGCACCCAAGACGCTCACCCCTCCAGCCGCCGCCAACACCGCCCACGGCGCATAGCCAGCGAGACCACCCAACCGCGGAAACCGCCCCCGAGCGACACCGCGGACATACGGAAACCACCCACCAACCACAAGCCATCCACGACCACGAGGGTTGGGAGCCGAATCGACTCCCAACCCCCCTCTGACCCTCAAGAACCTACAACACTACCAACTTATCAAATAGACGCGTCCGTACCTGATAGCAAGGATGATGATCGTACCCGCAAGGGCCGCAAGACCGAGACCGACAAGAACGGCCCCCAACACGGACCTGCCAATCCACGACAACGCGAGACGGACAATGGTCTCAACGCGTGCTGACGACAACCATCCAAACTTCCTGCCGAGATCCGCTTCCGGCGCAGACAGCGACAGATCGAGCAACACCCCTGACTGCGTAGCCAAGACCACCATCAACGCCGCGATGAGCAACGCCCAGACCGCGTACCCTCTCCAGACGATGCTCCGACGAGCAGCACTCACTGCGTACATAACTCCTCCCTAGTAGCTAACAATGCGACAATACCAAGAAGAACCCGATCATGTCAACCCGGGTTGTTTTTCGCGAGGACGCGAGGCGCCGTGACCCACCGCGCCGAGGCGCACAGGGCGCGCGGGCAGCCCCGAGCGCCGAGCCGACGCAGCAACCAAACAGGGCGAGGCCCCGCCGCCGCCCCGCACGCATCGCCCGGAAGAGCCCCGCCTCGACTTGAAGCCGGGCCGGCGCCCGGCGACAATCGCGGCGATCAGGCACTTCCTCAACACCTACGACTGGTCGCGACCGGAGATCGAGGCGCTGCTCGACGACGCCCGGGCCCTCAAGGAGTCCCCCAACGGCAACGCCCTCACCGACAAGACCATCGCTCTCGTGTTCCTCAACAGCTCCCTGCGCACCCGCACCTCCTTCGAGGTGGGCGCCCGCCAACTCGGAGGCGACGCCGTGGTCCTCACCCCCGGCGGGATGTGGTCGCTTGAGTTCGAAGAAGGCGCGGTCATGCTCGGAGAAGCCGAGGAGCACGCCAAGGAAGCGGCGAAGGTCCTCTCCCGCTACGTCGACCTCATCGGCGTCAGGGCGTTCCCCAAACTCGACGACTGGCAGGAGGACCGCAAGGACAAGGTCCTCGGCGCCTTCGCCGCCCACGCCGACGTCCCGGTGATCAACATGGAGACCATCACCCACCCCTGCCAAGAGCTGGCGCTTGCCATGGCCTTGCAGGACAGGCTCGGCCGGCTCGACGGCAAGAAGCTCCTGCTCACTTGGAGCCATCACCCCAAGCCGCTCAACACCGCCGTGGCCAACTCCGCCCTGATGATCGCCGCCAAGCTCGGCATGGACGTCACGCTGCTCACCCCCACCGAGGACTACGCCCTCGACGAGCGATACATGCGGATCGCCCGCGACAGCGCCGAGGCCGCCGGGCGCATGATCGCCGTCACCCACGACATCGGGCCCGCCTACGACGGCGCCGACGTCGTCTACGCCAAGAGCTGGGGCGCACTCCCCTACGCCGGCCGCTGGGAAGAGGAGAAGCCGATCCGCGACGCCCACCGACACTTCATCGTCGACGAGGAGAAGATGGCCCTCACCAACAACGCCATCGTCAGCCACTGCCTGCCCATGCGGCGAAACGTCATAATGACCGACGCCGTGTTCGACTCCCCCGCCTGCGCCGCATACGACGAGGCCGAGAATCGCCTCCACGTCCAGAAGGCCGTCATGAAGGAGCTGACCCGCTGATGGCCCGGCACCACGACGTGCGTCAGACAATTGTCCAGCTCCTCTCCAACATGAGCGACGGGAAGGAGATCAGGACCTATCTCCGGCGTTTCGCCGCCGTCGAGGAGTCGCGTTTCGCCGTGATCAAGATCGGCGGGGGCATCCTCCAACACCGCCTCCATGAGACCGCCGCCGCCCTCGCCCTCCTGCACACCGTCGGCCTCACGCCCATCGTCCTCCACGGCGGCGGCCCCCAACTCGACCAGCAGCTCGCCGAGAAGAGGATCACAAGCGACAAGATCGACGGCCTCAGAATCACCACAAGCGAGGTCCTCGACGTGGCGCGCAACGTCTTCACCAGCCTCAACGTTGAGCTGGTGGAGGCGGTGAGGGAGCAGGGCGTCGACGCCCACGGCCTGACTCAAGGCGCCTTCGACGCCAGGTTCGTCGACCGGGAGAAGCTCGGATTCGTCGGCGAGCCGACCGACGTCCACCCCGACCTGCTCCGCTCGATCATCGGGTCCGGCGCCATCCCGATCCTGAGCTGCCTCGGCGTCGCCCCGGGAGGCCAGCTTGTCAACATCAACGCCGACGCGGCGACTCGACTGCTGGTGCACGCGGTGCAACCGATGAAGATCGTCTTTCTCGTTGACTCCGGCGGGCTACTCGACGAGCGGGCCCGCATCATCGAGTCGATCAACCTCGCCTCCGACTACGACCGCCTCATGGCGGCCGACTGGGTGCACTCGGGCATGCGCCTCAAACTCGAGGAGATCAAGCGGCTGCTCGACGACTCGCCGCCTTCCAGCTCGGTGTCGATCACCACCCCCTCCGCCCTGACCAGGGAGCTGTTCACCCACGGCGGCGCGGGCACCATGGTCTCCAAAGGCGAGCTGATCCTCGACTACGCCGCTAAGGAGGACCTCGACCGCTCACGCGTGGAGCGCCTTGTCACCGAGGCGTTCTCGCGCAGCCTCGAGGCGAGCTGGTGGGACGAGCTTGAATTGGCGGCGGCCTACGTCTCCGAGAGCTTCCGGGCGGCGGCGATTATCGCCAACATCGACGACTTCACCTACCTCGACAAGTTCGCCATCCACGAGACCGCCCGCGGCGAGGGACTCGCCCGCACGGTGTGGGACCGACTCGCCCGCGACCACCCGAAGCTGTTCTGGCGGTCGAGAAGCGACAACAAGTTCAACGCCTTCTACTCGAAGGAGGCCGACGGCTCGGTCCGCCAGAACCACTGGACGATCTTCTGGAAGGGCGAAGACGACTTCGACCGGATCAGTCGCGCCGTGAAGAGGCTCGCCGAGGCGCCGGCGTCGTTCAGAAGGGACTCGTCCGGTGTCTGAGAGGCGCACCGTCGGGATCGTCGGGGCCCGAGGCCACACCGGCGCCGAGCTTCTCCGCATCCTCGCAGGCCATCCCGGCGTCGAAGTCGCCTACGCAGGCTCACGAGAGCTGGCCGGCCGGCCGGCGCCGCACGTCGAGGGGCTCACTTACGGCGACCTCGGCCCCGAGGAGGTGGCCGACCTCGGCCTGAGCGCGGTCCTCCTCGCCCTCCCCAACAACGTGTGCGGGCCCTTCGTCGCCGCGCTGACGGCCGAGACGGTGATCGTCGACATCTCGGCGGACCACCGGTTCGACGCCGACTGGGTCTACGGGCTGACCGAGGTCAACAGGGACAAGATCGTCGAGGCGCGGCGAATCGCCAACCCCGGGTGTTACGCGACGGCGATGCAGCTCGCGGTGCGACCGTTCCTCGACATCCTCGGCGGGGCGCCCGCGGTGTTCGGGGTCTCCGGGTACTCGGGCGCGGGAACGGCGCCCTCGCCGAAGAACGACCCGAAGCGGCTGGCCGACAACCTCATGCCCTACGCCCTCGCCGGCCACACCCATGAGCGCGAGGCTTCCCGCCACCTGGGCCGCCCGGTCAGGTTCATGCCGCATGTGCACCCGGCTTTCCGCGGCCTCCTTGTCACCGCCAGTCTTCCCTTGGCGGCCCCGATCACCGCAGATGAGGCGAAAGCCCGCGTCGCGAGCGCCTACGCCGGGGAGGCGCTGATCGAGGTTCAAGACGAGATCCCCGAGTTGCGGGACGGGGCGGGCATCCCCGGGACCCTGATCGGCGGTGTGAGCGTCGGCGACGACGGGCATAACGTGGCGGTCGTCGCCGTGGAGGACAACCTCCTCAAGGGGGCGGCGGTCCAAGCCGTGCAGAACCTGAACCTCGCTCTCGGCGCCCCGGAGCTGACGGCGATCCTCTGACCCAACGACAGGTTGGCCTATGACCTACTCGGCGACCCGGTTGATCGAGGCGAAGCGAGACGGCGCCGCGCTCTCGGCCGACGAGATCGGATGGCTGATCTCCGCCTATGTCGACGGGACGGTGCCCGACTACCAGATGTCCGCAATGTCCATGGCCGTCTACTTCAACGGCCTCGACCGCGACGAGCTGGCCGCCTGGACCTCGGCGATGCTCAACTCCGGCGAGGTGATGGACTTCTCCGACATGGCGGCCGCCAAGGTGGACAAACACTCGACGGGCGGCGTCGGGGACAAGATCTCGATCCCGCTGGCCCCGATGGCGGCGGCGTGCGGGGTCGCCGTCCCCATGATGTCGGGACGCGGCCTGGGCCACACCGGGGGGACCTTGGACAAACTCGAGTCGATTCGGGGGTTCACGACGCGGCTGGCGCCCGACGAGTTCCGCCGCATCCTCGTCGATCACGGGCTGGTCCTGGCCGGGCAGTCCGAGACGATGGCGCCGGCCGACCGCAAGCTCTACGCCCTGCGGGACGCCACGGCCACGGTGCCCTCCATCCCGTTGATCTGCGCCTCGATCATGTCGAAGAAACTCGCCGAGGGCCTCGACGGCCTCGTCCTCGACGTGAAGACCGGGTCGGGCGCGTTCATGAAGACCGTCGAGTCGTCGCGGGAGCTGGCCGCCGCGTTGATCGGCGTCGGCGAGTCCCGCGGGGTGAACACGGTCGCGTTCATCACGTCGATGGAGCAACCCCTCGGCGCCGAGGTCGGGAACGCAAACGAGATCCGCGAGTCGATCGACGTGCTGAGGGGGGAGGGGCCCGCCGACGTCACCGAGCTGACGCTCACCCTGGGCGAGGCGATGCTCGAGCTTGCCGGGGTGGAGGGAGGGCGCAGTCGCTTGGAGGGCGCCATCGCCGACGGCTCAGCCCTCGACAAGCTCATAGAGGTCGTTGTCGCCCACGGGGGCTGCCGGTCGGTCCTCGAGGACACCTCGCTTCTGCCGGTCGCCCCCCTGGAGACGGTCGTGACCGCCCCGCGGGACGGCTTCGTCGTCCGGTGCGACGCCTTGGCGATCGGCGAGGCCGCAGCCGGGCTCGGGGCGGGACGCGAGCGCAAGGAGGCCGCCGTCGAACCGGGCGTGGGCGTCACTTTGCGCGCCAAGCTCGGGGATCAGGTCTCCGTCGGCGACCCCTTGGCCGTCGCCCGCTACTCCGACGAGGCAAAGTGGGAGGCGCAGCGAGGCCGCTTGGCCGCCGCCTGGGAGCTGTCGGACGCCCCGTCGCCGGTCCCCGACCTTGTGGTCGAAAAAGTCGGCGGGACCCCTTGAGCAGGCGGCGGATCCGGCGAGTCGGAGCGCCGGCTAGCATCGGCCCGCGTCCACGAGCAAGGAGCAACGCGGAATGAAGGTCGTTGTCTGCGTCAAGCAGATCCCGGACCCCGCCACCCCCTATGAGTTCGAGGAGGGCGTCAACTGGGTGATCCGCCCCGACGACCAGATCCTCGACGACACCGACCGTTACGGGGTGGAGATGGGTCTTCAACTCGCCCAGGCGAAGGAGGGGACGGTCACCCTCGTCAGCATGGGCCCGGCGGGCGGCGCCCAGGGCATCCGCCAGGCGCTGGCCATGGGGGCCGACAGGGCCGTGCTGGTCGAGGACCCCGCCCTGCGCGGGTCGAACGCCTTGACCACGGCTCGCGTGCTCGCCGCCGCCGTCAAGCAGGAGGGTTATGACCTGGTCATCGCAGGCACCGAGTCCACCGACGGCTACTCGGGGGTCGTCCCCCAGATGATGGCCGAGATCCTCGGCGCCCCGGCCCTCACCTACGCGACCTCGGTGGAGACGGGCGACGGCGACGTCACCATCCGCCGCCAGACCCTCGCCGGCTACGACGTGGTCAACGCGCCGCTCCCGGCGGTCGTGTCCGTTACCTCCGGCGTCGTCGAGCCCAGGTACCCGACGTTCAAGGGGATCATGGAGGCCAAGAAGAAGCCGATCGACACGAAGACCTTGGCCGACCTGGGGGTCGAGACGACCTCCGACCAGGCGGTGACGTCGATCGCGGCGGCGGCGGAGCGGGCCGCGGGCGAGAAGATCGAAGACGAGGGCGAGGCCCACTTGGCGATCGTCGCCCTCCTTGAAGAGCGGAAGGTGATCTGAGATGGCGAGTGTTTGGGTGTTCATCGAGGAGGTCGACGGCGAGCCGTCGGCCCTCGGGCTGGAGATGCTGTCCCGGGCGCGGGCGCTGGGCGAGGCGACCGTCGTCTACTCGGGGGCGGGGTCGAGCGCCGCTTTCGCCGCCCTCGGCGATCACGGCGCGACGGCTGTGCTCCACGCCGATTGCGGAGACCGCCTCTCCTCCGCCCCCCTGGCGGCCGCTCTCGCCGCGAAAGCCGAGGCGGAGGCGCCGGACCTGATCATGTTCGGCCAGGCGTACAACGACCGCGACGTGGCCGGCCGACTGGCCGCCCGAATGGGCGTGGGCGCACTCTCCAACGCCTCGGACGTGCGTCTCACAGACGGGGGCGTCGAGACCGACCATGAGATCCTCGGAGGCGCTCAGATCGCTGTCGCCGGGTCGGACCAGGGCCCGTTCATCGTGTTGATAAGGCCGAAGTCGTTCACCGCGGAGGCGATGGGCGGCCCGCCGCCCTCCGTCGCGACGCTCGACCTTCCCGACGCGGGCGCCGCCGAAGCCAGGATCGTGGAGAGCCACGCCGAGGAGCGGGAGGGGCCGCAACTGGCCGACGCGGCCGTCGTCGTTGCCGGCGGGCGGGGACTCGGGTCCGCCGAAGCACTCGACCTCGTCGAGCGGCTGGCAAAGCCCCTCGGCGCGGCGACCGGCGCCACTCGGGCGGTCGTCGACGCCGGTTGGGCGCCCTACTCCAAGCAGATCGGCCAGACAGGCAAGACCGTCAAACCCGACGTCTACATCGCCGCCGGGATCTCCGGCGCCATGCAACACCTGGTCGGCATGAAGGACTCGGGGACCATCATCGCCATCAACAAGGACCCCGACGCGCCCATCTTCTCGGTGGCCGACCTCGGCGTCGTGGGCGACGTCCACAAGGTCATGCCCAAGTTGATCGACGCCCTGGAGAGCCGCTGACGGTCTGGGACCCGGCCCGATACCTCAGATTCGCCGAGCACCGGTTGCGGCCGGGCGCCGAGCTGATCGCCCGGATCGCAGACCTCGAGCCAAGAGTCGTCGTGGACCTGGGCTCGGGCTCGGGTGAGCTGACCGCCCTCCTCGCCTCCCGCTGGCCCGAGGCCGACGTCACGGGCGTCGACTCGTCTCGCGAGATGGTCGAGAAGGCGAGGGGCTCCCACCCCGGCGTCGAGTGGGTCGTCGGCGACATCGAGGATTGGGCGCCTCCCTACCCCGTCGACCTGATCTTCTCCAACGCCGCCCTCCACTGGGTCGACAACCACCGCAAGCTGTTCCCCAGGCTCCGCTCGCATCTCTCGTCGCAAGGCGCCTTGGCGGTGCAGATGCCGGACAACTGGCGGGCGCCGACCCACCGGGTCCCCGCCGACATCCTCGACGAGGGCGACTGGCCCGAGGCGGCCCGGAGAGCCCTCCTGCGCGATCGGGTCTGCAGGGTGGACGACTACCGCGAGTGGCTGCAACCCGCCGAAGTCGACGTTTGGCGGACCACCTACCACCACACCCTCACCGGAGACGACCCGGTGTGGGCCTGGGTGACCGGCTCGCTGCTGCGCCCGGTGCTCGCCGCTCTCGACGACGACGACCGCGACCGATTCGAAGCCGAGTGCAAGAGCGGATACGCGGCCGCCTACCCAACCTGGGACGGTGTGACGACGCTGCCTTTCAGCAGGCTGTTTCTAGTCGCACGCCCCGGTTGACCTCCGACTCCGAAGGGCCGGCCCGCGCCCGGAGCGGCGACGGCGCCATGTCGGCCCACCCGGCCCCGTTCAGCGGGCCACGTCCTCCTCCACCGGCAAGCTCTCCGCCGACTCCTCATCCTCATCGCCCGGCACGATCGCCCAGAAGTCGTCGAACCCGCCGAGGCCGCCGTCGAGAATGCCTTGGGCGACCGGGCTCTGCGTGCACAACCGGTGCTCCGACACGAGGGCCTTGAGCATCGCCGACTCCGGCGCCGAGGGACGACGGATCGACGGCGCGGTCTCAGCCAACCTCGCCTTGAGCTTCATCGCCGGGTCCCACACATAAGCGGCGCCGCCCGTCATCCCCGCGGCGAAGTTGCGGCCCACATCGCCCAAGACGACCACCGTGCCGCCCGTCATGTACTCACAGCCGTGGTCCGAGCACCCCTCGACGACCGCCGTCGCCCCCGAGTTGCGCACGGCGAACCTCTGGCCCACCGCCCCGGCCAGGAGCGCCTTGCCCCCGGTCGCCCCGTAGAGCACTGCGTTGCCGGCGGCGTGGGGCGACCCGTTCAATCGGCTGGGTGACACCGTGATCAACCCGCCGGCCATGCCCTTGCCCACGAAGTCGTTGGCGGGGCCGTTGAGGCGAAGCGCCACACCGGGAGACAACCAAGCCCCGAAACTCTGGCCGGCCGTGCCCGAGAGACGCACGTTCACCGCCCCGTCGGCCAAGCCCTCGTCGCCGAACCTCGCCGCAATCTCCCCCGAGAGCCGGGCGCCGACGGTCCGGTCGATGTTGCGCACCGGGTAGTTGAGATCGACGGCAGCGCCATCTTCGAGCGCGGCGCGCGCGTCGATCACCATACGACGCGACAAGCTGGACAACGGGACCGTGCGATAACCCTCGTGCCGCTTGCGGTCGTGCGCCCTGACAAGAAGCGCCGCCAAGTCCGGGGAGAGGGGATGGCTCGGATCGACCGGCCTGAGGAGATCGGCGCGGCCGATTATCTTGGACAGGGACCGCACTCCCAAAGCCGCCAAGAGATGACGTATCTCCGACGCCAAGTGGGTGAACAACACCACGACCTGATCGGCTGTACCCGTGAACTTGGCCCGCAGATTGCGCTCCTGGGTCGCCACGCCGACCGGGCAGGTGTTCAGGTGACATTGGCGGACCATCTTGCAGCCCATGGCCAGCAGCGGGAGCGTCCCGAACCCGAACCGCCCCGCGCCGAGCATGGCGGCCACCACGACGTCCCGCCCAGTGCGAATCCCGCCGTCGGCCTCCAAAGTCACGCTGGAGCGCATCCCCTTGGCCACCAGAGCCTGGTGGGCCTCGGCGACGCCGAGCTCCCACGGAGAACCGGCGTGTTTGACGGAGACCAACGGCGAGGCGCCCGTCCCCCCGTCGGCGCCGGACACCGTGATCACGTCGGCGCCCGCCTTGGCCACGCCCACGGCGATCGTCCCGACGCCCGGCTCGCTGACCAGCTTGACCGAGACGCTCGCCGACGGCTTGAAGGCCTTGAGGTCGAAGATGAGCTGCGCCAGGTCTTCGATCGAGTAGATGTCGTGGTGCGGCGGGGGCGAGATGAGGGTTATCCCCGGCTCGGTGTGACGGAGCCTCGCAATCTCCTCGGTGACCTTGTGGCCGGGAAGCTGACCGCCCTCCCCCGGCTTCGACCCCTGCGCCATCTTGATCTGGAACTCGTCGGCGGAGTCGAGGTAACCCGGCGTCACCCCGAACCGACCCGACGCCACCTGCTTGATTGCCGAATTGCGCTCCCCGCCCCGACGGCTTGCGCTCTCGCCCCCCTCGCCCGAGTTGGAGCGGCCGCCGATCGTGTTCATCGCCTCGGCCAACGCCTCGTGGGCTTCGCTGGACAGGGCGCCGAGCGACATCGCCGCGGTCGTGAAACGCCTCATCACGGCCTCGACCGGCTCGACCTCCTCGACCGGGACGGGCGTCCGCTCCACGAAGGCGAGCAGGTCCCTCACCAACGCCGGGGGATGATCGCCCGCCGACCCGAGGTAGCGGTCCCACGCCTCCGCTTCGCCGGACCGCACCGACTTCTGGAGGTCGAGGACCACCTTCGGCCCCAACAAGTGCAGCTCCTCCCCCCGACGGTGCTTGTAGAAACCTCCCGCCCGCCTGCCCTCCCCCTCGTAGGCGGCGTGACGCTCCAGCGCCTGCCTGGCCAGCTCGACATGCCCAACGCCCCTCAACCGCCGCGGGGCGTTCCGGAAGGCTCGGTGGCTGACGCCCTCCGACAGGCCGATCGCCTCGAACAACTCCGACCCCCGGTAGGCCGCGAGCGTGCAGATGCCCATCTTGGACATGATCTTCAGCAGCCCGTTCTCCAACGCCTTGCGATAGTTCTCCTGCGCCGTGACCGGGTCGACATCCACCATGTCGGACCGAGCGAGGTCCATCACCTGATCGATAGCGAGGTAAGGGTTGACCGCCGAGGCGCCGAACCCGAGCAGGCACGCAACGTCGTGAGAGTCCCTCGGCTCGCCGGAGACGACCACGATCGAGGCGTGGCCGCGTACCCCCTTGTCGATGAGATGGTGATGGACGGCGCCGACGGCCAGCAGGATCGGGACGGGCGCGTCCTCCGGGCCGGTCTCCCGGTCGGAGAGGATGAGGATCGTCGCGCCCAAGCCGACGGCGTGCGCCGCCTCCTCGCAGATCGCGTCGAGGCGCTCCTTCAATCCCTCCGGCCCCGACTCGCGGCTCCAAGTCGCCGCGATCCAATGGGAGAAGAACGCCGGGTCGCCGGAGCGGACGATCGCCTCCAGCTCCGCCGCGCTGAGGATCGGGCTGGCCAGCTCGATCAGGTGGGCCTGGCTGGGCGCGTCCTCGAGGAGCGGGCCGCGCCTCCCGAGCTGGATGCGCAGCGACATCATCAGCTTCTCGCGGATCGGGTCCATGGGCGGGTTGGTCACCTGGGCGAACATCTGGTGGAAGTACCTGGTCAGACGGCGGGGCCGCGGCGCCAGGACGGCGAGGCCGGTGTCGTCGCCCATCGAGCCGACCGGCGTCTCGCCGTGGGCCATCGGGGCGAGGATCAGGCGACGCTCCTCCGCCGTGTAGCCGAAGACCCGGGCAAGGGCGGCGGCGTCGATGCGAGGGTCGTCGCGGTCGTCGAAGGGGGCGTGGATGTGAAGAGACTCCGTGTTCACCCAGTCGCCGTAGGGAAGGTTCGAGGCGAGGTCCGCCTTGACTTCGTCCGAGCGCCGGATCTCGCCCGTCTCCCCGTCGAACAGGATCAACTCTCCCGGCGCGAGCTGGCCGGTCTCCACGGCCCTCGACTCCTCCTCCGGGCAGACCCCCGCCTCCGACGCGACGATGACGACGTCGGGGCTGACAGCCCAACGCGCCGGCCGCAGCCCGTTGCGGTCGAGGCCGGCGAGCAACGACTTCCCGTCGGACACGGCGATCGCGGCGGGGCCGTCCCAAGGCTCGGTGAGGAACGCGTGGTACTTGTAGAACGCCGTCAGCTCCGGCGTCAGGTCCGCCACGTTCTCCCACGCGGCCGGTATCAGCATCTCCTTGACGTGCGCCAGGCCCCGCCCGCTCCGCAACAGCAGCTCGTAGGCGTTGTCGAGGCTCGCCGAGTCGGACAGGTCGGACTGGAGGAAGGGGAACACGTCGGGGAGGCGGTCCCCCCAATTGCCCGGAGTCGCCCCTTTCTCCCGGGCATTCATCCAAGAGCGGTTGGACTGGATCGTGTTGATCTCCCCGTTGTGGGCGAGGGCCCGGAACGGCTGCACGTTGTCCCAGGCCGGGAAGGTGTTCGTCGAGAACCTCTGGTGGAAGATGGCGAACGCCGTCTCGAAGTCGGGGTCGCGGAGGTCCCAGTAGAAGTCGGCGACGCGGCTGGCGGTGAACAGGCCTTTGTAGACGACCGTCCTCGCCGAGGCGGAGGGGATCGAGAGCCCGGGGTTGCCCTTGCGCTCCATGCGTTTCCTGGCCAGATAGAGGGCCCTCTCGAACTCCTCCTCCCCCAAGTCGCCGGTGACCGCCGCCTGCTCGATCAGCGGCAACGTCTCACGGGCGTGGTCGCCCAGGACGGAGGGGTCGATCGGCGCCGAGCGCCAGAAGATGAGCCTCAACCCCTCGGCCTCCAAGGCGTCGCTCACCACGGTCCGGGACGTCGCCGCGTCCATCGGCGGGAGGAAGCACATGACCATCCCGAGACGCTCCGGGTCGACGCTGATGCCGTGTGCGCCCAGCTCCCGGGCGATCAGCTTGTGGGGGATTTGGGTGAGGAGCCCGGCGCCGTCGCCGGTGCCGTCGGCGGCGCGGGCGCCCCGGTGGTCGAGGCTGTGAAGGCAGTCCACGGCAAGCCGGGTGAGCCGGTAGGAGGGCTGCAGGTCTCGGGCGGCGATGAAGCCGACGCCGCAGGCGTCGCGCTCAGGTCCGATGTCGCGGGGCAGCTTCGCCATACACTCCCTCCGGGGATAGGGAAATGATAGGCGCTCCCCCTACCCCGACCCGAACCGACGGGGCAGCAGCTCGTCGAGTGTGTGCTCCCGGGCCGCCGACCCGGCGCCCGCCGTCACCACCACCTTCTCGACGCCGAACTCCGCCATGACCTGCCGGCAACGCCCGCACGGGTAGGCGCCGTCGACCCCGTCGGCGTCGATGCAGGCCACGACGACCGTGTCGATTTTGCGGGCCCCGCGGGCGACGGCGGTGTTGATCGCGGTCGTCTCGGCGCATGAGGTCACCGGGTAGGAGGCGTTCTCCACGTTGGCGCCGGTGAAGACCTCGCCGCCGGCGACGACGACCGCGGCCCCGACCCGGAAACCCGAGTAGGGCGAGTATGAGCTTTCGGCCGCGGCCCGGGCCGCCTCGACCAGCTCCCCGACCCTCACGCCTCCTCCAACAGGGCGTCGACGAAACGGCCCGGGTCGAACGGCTCGAGGTCGCCCATCGCCTCGCCGACCCCGATGTACTTCACGGGGACCTTCAGCTCCTTCTCCACGGCGATCACGATCCCGCCCTTGGCCGTGCCGTCCAGCTTGGTCAGCACCAGCCCGGTCAGCGGGGTCGCCTCGGCGAAACCGCTCACTTGGGCCAGGCCGTTTTGGCCGGCGGAGGCGTCCAGCACGAGCAGCACCTCGTCGACCGGGCCCTCCCTTGAGACGACCCTGTGGATCTTGGAGAGCTCGGCCATGAGGTTCGTCTTCCCGTGCAGGCGGCCCGCCGTGTCGATGATGACCGCGTCGAAGCGCCTCGCCCTGGCCGCCGCTAGGGCGTCGTAGGCGACCGACGCCGGGTCGCCGCCCTCCTGGCCCGCCACCACGGGGACCCCCAACCGATCGCCCCAAGACTTGAGTTGCGTCCCCGCGGCCGCCCGGAAGGTGTCCGCCGCGCCCAGGAGGACCGAGCGGCCGTCCCCGGTCAGCATCCGGGCGAGTTTGGCGATGGTCGTGGTCTTGCCCGCGCCGTTGACGCCCACGACGAGGATCACCGCCGGGTCGCCCGACAGGCGCAACACCCGGTCGGCGCCGCCCAACTCCCCCCTCATGCGCCGCGCCAACTCCTCCCGCGCCTCCGAGCGGGTCTTCGGCCGGGCCGATCGCACGCCCTCCACGATGTGAGCGGCGGCCCCCGCCCCCACGTCGGCGGCCACCAGGGCCTCCTCGATGTCCGCCCAGGTCTCCTCCCCCAACCCGGCGCCCCACGCTCGGCGCAGGGCCGTTCCCAGCGCGTCGCTCGTCTTGGCGAGGGGGCCCCGATCCGATCCGGGCACCGCCCGCCCCCTCAACAAGAGCCCGACGAGCAGGCCGACGGCGAGAACGGCGGCCGCGGCCAAGGCGATGAGGCCGAAGTCGTCCACTGCTACGCGACCTGTTGGGGGGCGGCGGCCGCCGCCATGTCCTTTCGGACCACCTGCGACGAGCCGCCGGGCGCCATGGTCACACCGTAGAGCACGTCGGCGGCCTCCATCGTCTGCTGTTGGTGAGTGACGATGAGCAACTGGGCCCGCCCGCGGAACTCGTCGACGATCCGCAAGAACCGCCGCAGGTTGGGGTCGTCCAAGGCGGCTTCGACTTCGTCGAGCACATAGAAGGGGCTCGGCCGGGCCTCGAAGACTGCGAACAGGAAGGCGAGGGCGGCCAGGCTCCGCTCGCCCCCGGAGAGCAGGCTCATCTGCCTCACCTTCTTGCCCAGGGGCTGTCCCTCGATGGCGACGCCGGAGCGGGGGTCGTCGGTGTCCATCAGCCGGATGCGGCCGCGGCCGCCCGGGAACAGGATCTCGAAGTAACGCTCGAAGGCCTCCGCCACCTCTGTGAAAGCGGCCTGGAACCGCTGCTCGATCTCGGCCTCCAAGGCGGATATCACCTTGCGCAGCTCGGCGCGCGAGGACTCGACGTCGGCCATCTGGTCGGAGAGGAAAGTGTGCCTCTCCTCAAGCTCGCCGAGCTCGTCGGCCGCCAGAGGGTTGATCGGCCCGAGCCGGGCGAGCTGGGCCAGCTTGGAGTCGAGCAGCTCGTCGAGGTCGGCGCCCTCGGGGAGGTCGGGGCGGGGCGCTCCCATCGCCTCCTCCTCGTCGGCGTCGGCGTCTCTCCTGATCGCCTCGATCACAGCCTCGCGGCGCAGGCGAAGCTCGGTGAGCCGGACGTCCAGCTCGGCGACCCGCTTCGCGGCCGTCGACACGGAGGCCCGGCGCGCGTCCCTCTCCGCTCGAGCCCGCTCCAGCTCCCCGACGGCCTCGCCGCTCTCCTCGCGGAGCCGCGCCTGGCGATCCCGAAGCTCGGCGATCCGATCCTCCAAGACGGAGACGGCCCGGCGAGCGAAGTCGTGCGCCAGGGTGAGGGCCTCGGGGTCGGCGCCTGAGCCTTCTCCCGAGTCGAGCCGGCCAAGCTCGTCGTCGATCCGCTCCGAGCGCTCCCGCAGGAGACGGTCTCGCTCGGAGACGGCGCGCAACGTCTCAGCGGCCTCCTGCCAGTCGGATCGGGCCGACTCCCGGTCGGCGGCCAACCGAAGCCGCCGCGCCTCCAGCTCCTCCCAAACCCTCATCCGCTCCGCTTCCTCGCCTTCGAGGGCGGCGAGCCGGCGCCTGAGTGAGGAGGCCTGACGGTCGGCTGCGTCTATCGACTCGCCCAGAGCGCTGTTGCGCTCCTCCAGCCGGGCCTGCTCCTCGGAGACGGCGGCCACCGACTTCTGGAACCGGCCCATAGCCTCGGATCGCCCGGCGAGGCCGGCTTCCGCGGCCTCCAGCCTCTCGAGGGCCGCCCTCTCGGCGTCGCGGCTCGACTCGAAGCCGCGGGCGGCGGCGGTGTGGATCGACTCGGCTCGGGCCAGAGCGGTCTCGGCCCTCTCCAGAGCGACGGTCGCCGTCTCCAGCATCGCCGGGCCCGCCCCGTCCGGGCGGGCGATGTGAGCCCCCGAGACCCAGATCAGATCGCCTTCCGGCGTGACCGCCCGCAGAGCCGGGTGCCTCGCGATCAGGTCCCAACCCGTCATCCAGCCTTCGACCAAGAGGACATCGCCGAGAAGGCGGCCCGCCAACCCGGCGTGGGCGTCGGGGCCGAGCCTGTCGATGAGGGCCTCCACGCCCAGGGCGGCCGCCACCTCCCTGGCCGGGGACGAGATCTCGACGACCGCCGAGACGACCGGCGCCGAGCCTCCCCCGCTCGCCTTGACCGCCTCCACCGCGTCGCGAAGGGAAGCCATGTCGTCGAAGGCGACGGCGTCGACCCACGGGCCCAAAGCGGCGCCCACCGCCGCCTCCAGGCCCTCGGGCACGCTCAACTGCGACGTCAGCGAGCCGATGGCCCCGGCCGCGGATTCCACGACCTCCCGGGCGGCGTCGTCGAAGCGCCCCTCCGCGGCGGCCCTGACAGCCTCGACTCTCGACGCCGACGCGGCGCGCTCCAGTCGCGCCTCGGCGAGGGCCGACTCGGCGGCGGACCAGCTCTCCTGATCGGCCTGCCGACGCGCCGCGGCCTCCTCGTACTCGGCTTGACGCCGGGAGACCTGCGCGTCGAGCTCCCGGATCTCCTCGTTGATTCGCTCGACCTCGGCCGTCTCGGCGCGTTTGCGGCCTGCCAGGACATCCAACCGACGGGCGACGTTCTCCCGCTCGCGCCGGTCGCGGGCGGAGGCGGGCTCCAGGGCGCTCAGCTCGCCGCGCACCGCGGCCACGGCGCCCTCGGGAGACAACGAGCTCTGGACGGCGACCGCCCTCTCCTCGTCCTCAAGCCTGCGAAAACGCTTCTCCGCCGCCTCGGCCGCCGACGCTGCCTCGGCTCGCTCGCCGCTCACACCCTCGATTTCGGCCCCGACGGCCTCCCGCTCCTCGATCAAGTCGACGCGACGCTCCACGGCCGCCTCGCGGCGGCCGCGACGGGCGCGACGACGCTCGTGAGCCACCGAGGCCATGCGCCTGAGCCGCTCGTTGGTCGTCTCGAGCATGGCGGCCGCGGATGTGTCGCGGTCGAGGTCGGCGCCGACGCGGCCGGCTGTCTCGCCGACCGTCTCGATCCGGTGGGCCAGGCCCTCCAAGCGCCGCTCGTCGACCTCGAGGCTCTCATGCCGCATCGACTTCTCGGAGACGGCGATCGTGAGGTCCCGGTCGTAGCCCGCAAGGGCGGCCCCACCCAGGTGGAGGCGGAGCGCCTTGACCTCCGCCTTGAGGCCGTCATATCGCTCCGCGGCCCGAGCCTGGCGGCGAAGTGGGCGCATCTGCCGCCCGATCTCGCCGATCAGATCCTGAAGCCTGGCCAGGTCGTCGTCGGTCCGCTCGAGTCGGCGCTCCGAGCGCTCCTTGCGGCGCCGGTGCTTGAGGATTCCCGCCGCCTCCTCGATGACCGCCCGATGGTCCTCGGGGGAGGCGCTGAGCACCTCGCCGATCTCGCCCTGACCGATGATCACATGCTGACGGCGGCCGACGCCCGAGTCGGCCAGCAGGTCCTGGATGTCGAGAAGCCTGCACCCGACGCCGTTCAGCTCGTAGTCGACGGCGCCGTCGCGGCGGATCCGCCGTGTGATGGCGACCTCGTCGAGGTCGATGTCGAGGCGACGGTCGGCGTTGTCGACGATGAGCGTGACCTCAGCCTTCGAGAGGGAAGGCCTGGTCGCGGTCCCGGCGAAGATGACGTCCTCCATCTTCGGGGTCCGCAGCGTCTTGGCCGATTGGGTCCCGAGCACCCAGGACAGCGCGTCGACCAGGTTCGACTTCCCGGTCCCGTTGGGCCCGACAATGACCGTCACGCCCGGCCGGAACTCCAGCCGAGACCGGTCCGCGAACGACTTGAAACCCTTGAGTTTGAGCGATTTGAGGTACACAACCGACCACCTGATGAATGACAACGTTGTGGTTGTCCGGGTCAGGCTACCGGGCGCGCCGGCGTTTCCTGGGATCTTCGCCGATGAGCGAGGGCTGGATCAGGAAGTCGGACAGGGTCGCGTCGACCGGGACCGACTCCGACTCGACGCCGGACACCGCGGCGCCCGCAGGCCCGGCCCAAGCCCATTCGATCAGTCGGTCGACGCCCTCCGCCTCCCCTTGGGCGAGCATCTCGACCCGGCCGTCGGGGAGGTTGCGCACCCAGCCGACGAGGCGCAGCCCCCGGGCGACGCTGCGGCAAGTCCGGCGATAGCCGACCATCTGCACCCGCCCGCCGACCAGGGCGTGCACAGCCTTCATGTCTGACAACCAGGGCAGAAGTGCGTGGACCTCGCCCGCACCGCGGTCCTCTCGACCGGCGCCCCGCAAGACGGGCACGGCTCTCCCTCCCGGCCGTAGACCTTGAGACGGGCGAGGTTCTCTCCCGCTCGGCCGTCGGGGAGGAGATAGGCGAGGTCGCCGAGGGTCGTCCCGCCCGAGTCGATCGCCTGCTCCAACACGGTACGCGTCGCGTTGAGCAGGCGACATGCCTCCGCCTGGCTCAGGCACCCCCCAGGTCGCAGAGGGTGGATCCCGGCCCGGTGCAGCGCCTCGTCGGCGTAGATGTTCCCGAGGCCCGCGATGATCTGTTGATCGAGGAGCAGCGCCTTGAGCGGAGCGACCCGTCCCGCGAGGGCGCGCACCAGGGCTGGGGGCTCGGGCGCATCGAGCCACGCGTCGGGGCCGAGCCTTGAGAAGGCGGGATCCGGCTCGCTCTCGTCGCGGACCGCAACGAAGCCGAACGTGCGCGGGTCGATGAACCTGACCTCCGCCCCGTCGTCGAGCGCGGCGACGAAGTGGGTGTGGGGCGCTCGATCGGCGCCCGCGGCGCACACCGAGAACCGGCCCGACATGCCGAGATGAGCGACCATCGTCTGCCCGTCGCCCAAGCCGATGAGCAGGAACTTGCCGTGACGGCCCACGTTGACGACCTCCCGCCCGGTGAGACGGCGCCCGACCTCGGCGGGCGACCTGTTGCGCCGGGCCGTGCGGGGATGGGTCAGGCAGACGCTCTCCATCACACGGCCGACCATCGCCTTCTCAAGACGGCGCCTGACGACTTCGACTTCGGGGAGCTCGGGCACGGCCGGCTACCGTAACGGCCAGGATGTACCTAGTGGTGTGTCGCACGCATAGCGAAGCGGGTTAAGGATTTGAGCGACGCACCACTAACCCCTCGCCCCCTCGGCCAGGTCGTGGGCGAAGGCGTGACCGCCCTGGCCCGCCTGTGGAGGCCGCTGGCGCTGACCGCCCTCATCGTGTTCGTCCCCGTCGGCCTGTTGACGATCTGGGTGTTTGAGGCCACGGGGGCCGCCGACTTCCTGGAGCTTGCGCTCAACGACCCGGCCCGCCTTGAGGGCCTCACCCGCGAGGGATTCCTCGAGCAAGCGAGGCCGCTCCTCGGGGCCACCGCCGTCGCCTTGGGCGCACAGATCTTGGGGACGCTCTTCCTCTACCTCGCCGCCGCCCGGGCCGTGACCCTCGACGCGGCGGGAGAGGCTGTCGCGGCCAAGCTGGTGCGACGGCACGCTCTGGGTCGGTACGTCCCCGCGGTCTTGGCCGCGATCATCGTCGTGGCGGCCGTCGGCGCCCTCATCGGAGTCGGCGTCACCGTGTGGATGATCCCGCTGACCCGAGTGGGGATTCCGAACGCCACAAGCGCCGTCATCGCCCCGGTGCTGCTCGCCGCGCTCGCAGGCCCGGGCGCCTGGCTCGCCGTGTCTCTCTCGATGTTCCCGGCCGCGCTGTCGGTGGAGGGGATCGGCCCGCTTGCGTCGCTGCGTCGCAGCCTCGACCTCGTCAAAGGCCGGTGGTGGCCGACGCTCGGGTTCCATCTCCTTGTGGGGCTGCTCGGCTTCACCGCCGTGCAACTCATCCAGTTGACGGCCATCCCCCTCGCCGCGGCGCCCGGCGGCGAGGGAGCGCTCTCACCGGCGGCGATGATCGGAGTGGCGGCTCAGGGGCTGATCATCGCCGCCCATGTCTCGTTGTGCTCCTCTTGGTATGTCGACCTGCGGGCCCGCCGGGAAGCCCTGACGCCGGAAGACCTCAGGTGAGCCGCTCCAGGGCCTGGGACGCCGCCGCCTGCTCGGCGGCCTTCTTCGACCGGCCTTCGCCTCGGCCGAGCGGCGAGCCGCCAGTCGAGACCTCGGCTGTGAAGCGACGATCGTGATCCGGCCCGGCCCCCCGGGTCTCATAAGCCGGACGGCGCCCGTCGCGGGCCAGAACCTCTTGGAGCCGGGTCTTGTAGTCCTTGACGCCGGGGCTCTTGGCGCGCTCGGCCACCCTCGGCTCCCAGAGCCTCAGGACCATGTCTCTGGCCGCGTCGAAGCCGGCGTCGAGGTAGACCGCCCCGATCACCGCCTCCGCGGCGTCGGCGAGGATCGAGTCTTTGTCGCGGCCCCCGGCCCGATCCTCCGCCGGCGCCAGCTCAAGGTGTGAGCCGAGACCCATCTCCCGGGCGATCTCGGCCAGGGTGGGGCGACTGACCGCTGCGGCGCGGACCTTCGCCATCTGGCCCTCCGCAAGCCGGGGGTAACCGGCGTAGAGAAGGTCGGTGACCACAAGCTGGAGCACGGCGTCCCCCAGGAACTCGAGTCGCTCGTTGTCGCGGCGCGACGGGTCGTCGGCGCTCACCGACCGGTGGGTCATCGCCAGCCGGAGCAGACTCGGCTGGGCGAAGACGTGCCCGAGGGCGGCTTCGAGGCTCATGCCAGCGTTGCGGTGAGCCTGCCCACCAGGTTGTGGTCGGCGCCGTCGCGGGCCATGGAGAGGGCGTTGGCGACGGCGATGCGGCTGGAGCTTCCGTGGGCGACGACGACGACCGACTTGACCCCCAGGAGCTGCGCTCCACCGTAGGTCTCCGGGTCGAGGCGCCGCTTGACCGAGGCGATGGCCGGGAACGCCGCCTCCTGCGCCTCGGCGGGGATATCGGCCAGCGCCTCCAGCAGGTAGCGGGACATCAGCCTCGCCGCTCCCTCGGTGGTCTTGAGGAAGATGTTCCCGGTGAACCCGTCGGTGACGATGACGTCGGCTTTGTCGGCGGCGATGTCGCGCCCCTCGATGTTCCCCACGAAGTTGGTCGGCCCGGCGTCCAACAGGTCCCAGGCAGCCTTCTCCAGCTCTCGCCCTTTCCCCCTCTCCTCCCCGATCGACAGGAGGCCCACCCGGGGGCTCTCGATGTCGAACAGCGCTTCGGAGGCGATGGCGCCCATGATCCCGAACTGCGCGAGCTGCTCGGGTTTCACCTCGGTGTTGGCGCCGGCGTCGAGCACCAGAGTGGGCGTGGCTGGGGTGGGGAAGACGGTGGCGATGGCGGGCCGGGCCACACCGGGGATGCGCCCCACGATGATGGCGGCCGCGGCCATGGCGGCGCCCGTCGACCCTGCGGACACCAGGCCCTGCGCCGAGCCTTCGGCGACCAGCCGGGCCGCGACGCTGATCGACGCGTCGGGTTTGTCGCGCAAGGCGCGCCCCGGGTCGTCGCCCATGCCGACGACGTCGGGGGCGTCGACAACCGGGAGATCGGCGCCGTGCTCGGCGAGTTCGGCTTCGAGGGCGGGTCGAGGGCCGACGAGCACCACATCGACTCCGCGTTGGGACGCTTCGACCGCGCCGGCGACGGTCTCCGCGGGGGCGTGGTCGCCCCCCAGCGCATCGAGGGCGATACGGGCCAACCCGGTCGCTCCGGCTAGCCCGTCTCTACGACTTTGCGACCGCCGTAATGGCCGCACTCACGGCAAACGCGATGAGGGCGTTTCGGCGCGCTGCACCGCTCGCAGGCGACGGCGACGGGCGCGGCCACCTTCCATGCCGCCTTGCGCCGTCGAGTGCGGGAGCGTGACATCTTCTTCTTAGGCACCGCCATGAGGGTGCGCTCCTCTGTCAGGGGTCGAACAGGTCTTCGAGGGCGGCGAAGGGTAGTCGGGCCCTCTGCGACCGGGATTCGCTATTCAAGTCGCCGCCGCGAGTTGAGCGGAAACCAGCGTCGGTCTCGCCGCCGAGATGTGTGTGTGTGTGTGTGTGATGGGCGGGCGGGGGAAGCG